>CEPZ01003283.1_pt1 | contig 52584 bp, 46 predicted proteins | sample 530461 | NCBI WGS metagenome assembly CEPZ01 (sample SAMEA2620106, study PRJEB7988) | marine metagenome | isolation source: saline water (ENVO:00002010), including
CAGTTATCAATGATCACAATTCATTAAATCATTCAGTTATTAGATTATTGAATTATTGGAATCCCAAGCTTGCTTGAGCGTTTTTTTGTTTGTGTTATTTTCAAAGCGGAGCTTTGTCAGGATATTTAATCCTGCCGTCTTTCAATGATCAATTAACAGTTATCAATGATCACAATTCATTAAATCATTCAGTTATTAGATTAATGAATTATTGGAACGCCAAGCTTGCTTGAGCATTTTTTTGTTTGTGTTATTTTCAAAGCGGAGCTTTGTCAGGATATCCGATCCTACCATCATTTAATGAACAATGATCAGTTATCAATGATCATGGTTCATTGAATCAAGATGCTGCTTGAAGGGGAATTGAAAATTGAAACAAAGACCCCAACCCAGCAGTACTTATCGCTTTGATTTCTCCGTGATGTTGATCAATAAATTCCTTGCACAAGATTAGTCCTAATCCCGTCCCCTGTTCGTTATTGGTGCCTTCTGTATTGAGTCCACCATCAATCTTAAAGAGCTTCGGCAAATCACTTTCTCTGATTCCAATACCATTGTCTTCAACAGAAATGGTAACATTACCCTCATGAAATTCATTGCTTATGGTTACTTCACCACCTTCATGTGTGAATTTGATGGCATTGGAAACTAGGTTCCGAATGATGGTGTTCACCATATTCCGGTCACCCGTGAAAGTCCCATCTTTAATGTTGGAAGTATTAATGCGAATGTTCTTTACTTCTGATTGACGGTGTAATAAATTGGTGTTCTCCTCGATCAATTCTCGGATGTTGAGCTGGGAGGGTTTAAATCGGATGGCGCCTGTTTGTGATCGTGCCCAATCCAATAAGTTTTCTAACAATTTATAACTTCGTTCCGAGGAGTCTTTCATGGCTTTTAAATACTTTCTGAGCTCCTTATCACTTAGTTTGTCGTAATTGTTTTCAATCAAATCAAAGAAGGCAATAAACTGTCCGATTGGACCTTTTAAATCGTGGCCGATAATGCGGAAAAACTTGCTTTTGGTGGCATTGAGTTCTGTCAAGTTGATGTTGTCTTTTTCTTTGATGACAAATAGAAATATTAACGGAGAACAAATCGCCACCGCAGCCCAAACCAAACCTGTATAGATTTGTACAACTTCATCTGAAAAGACGGGTAGTTCCACACCTTGGATTAAGGTAAAAATGCCTCTGGCAGCATTAGCAACCACAAAGATGACCGCAATCCATCCCATGGTTTTCTGGATTTGAGTAGAATTCTGGTTCAGGGTATATCCATAAATTAAAAAACTATACAATAGGACGAAGTACAAAGAAGTTACAACTACTCGAATCGTCACATTCTGACTGGATAAAATGAAGGCCAAAATGGAAATGGCGGTAAGCCAAATAATTTGTTTTTTAGCGCGTTTTGTTTCCTTTCCACTGTATAAATAATACATGTAAATTTCGATAGCGCATCCGATGTAGAGCAGTGGTGTTGTGATAACAATTAAGGAATTGTCAATTCGATCTGGATAAAGGTAATAGAGTAAACAAACAATGAATTGCAAGCTTTTTCCAAATACATAAGATTTCAAGTTTTCTTCATTTCCTCGATAGATTACGATGTGAATGATGAAAATTGTAATCCACATAAAAAAACCAAACAGAACGAAGGTGACCAAAGAGTGAATGTCTAGTCCTTGCATAGCAATGGGAGGTTGAGAGATTTTAGTGATTGATTTTGAACTACTTAAAGTTACGAAATATAAATTGAAGTGAAAAGTGAGTACTAAAAAAAGGCATTGAAACTTTCAATACCTTTTTCACTTAACCAAACTTTAGTTGAAAAATCAACCACTACTTATTTTCTGAAACAGTAATGAAAAACTGCTCATTTACATCTTAGACCTTAAGAAAAGCGAATAGTTTGGTTGGGTATTATTCCAAATAGGCTCGAAGCGCCAATCGGTGTTCGGGAAGGCTTTTGTCGTAGCTTTCCACTAGCAGTTCCAAAATTGATGGTGATTTTGTCCCAATTTCCTTTTCATTGTTGAATTGGGAAACATACAAATTGTAACTGCTTGATTCAGTTTTTTCGAAAATTAAAAAATGCTCGGCATTCAATGCTAGATAGCAGATCTCATTCGTACTGAATGTATTGGATTTATCGGGAAAAAAGTCAGAAAAACCGTAGTACTGAAGAACAATATCCATTAGACAATTTCTGCGGAAAGACCCAACTCAAGAAGTTTGGTGCATCTGGGTTCTAGTTCATTGTATTCTCCAGATTTCACAGCGCACCTTCCTTTGAAATGAACCAAAAGGGTGCATTGTTCTGCTTGGATAGGTGAGTGCTCACAAACTTTAATGAGCGAGTCGATGACGAAATCAAAAGTATTTACATCGTCATTATACAAAATGATTTCATGGAAAGAACTCTCCTTTTCCTTGATGTCAACTTGTTCTAATACTTCCTCTTTGATACTCATAGGGCAAAAGTACAAAATATTCTAATGGCTTCTAAATCTCAAACTTAGCCAGTTGTTTTTTACATAAAAATTAACAGGTTCCAGCTGTAGACCGATGCATTTTTCTTCAATGATTTTGCGATCCTCGGTATAGAAACCGCTTAATAAAAGCGTGCCTTTTTCATTTAAACAAGAGGAATATTTGTCGAGATCCTGAAGCAAAATATTTCGATTGATATTGGCAATGATCACATCGTAACTTTTGTCTCCAAGCAAGCTAGCATCCCCTTGATAAGCGGTAATGTTATCACAATTATTTTTTTGAACATTCTCCAGGGTGTTTTCATAGCACCATTCATCAATATCAATGGCATCTAGAAGATGAGCACCTTTCATAGCGGCAAAAATGGCCAAGATTCCGGTACCGCATCCCATGTCTAACACCGTTTTACCCTCTAAATCTAGATCTAGAAGATGCTGAATCATCATGTGTGTGGTTTCGTGATGTCCGGTGCCAAAGCTCATTTTGGGTTCAATGACAATGTCATAATCTAGGTCCGACTTTTCATGAAAGGGCGCACGAACATATACTTTGTCTAACACTTGAATCGGGTTAAAATTCTTTTCCCATTCGGCATTCCAGTTGGTCTGCTCAATTTCTTTGAATTCAAAGGAAATATCGAATTCTTCGGAACCTAAAATTCCAACATTCGCTAGTAGTTTGTCATTCCATTCCTCTTTTTGAATGTATGCCAAAACTCCGTAATCGGTTTCTACAAAGCTTTCAAAACCTAAAAAACCCAGCTCTGCAATAAGAATTTCAGTAGCTGGGTCTTTTGGTGTTACGGTAAAATTGTATTCAATATATACAAGACTCATACAGTTGAATCTTAATGATTCTTTTAAATAGAATTGATAATTGCTAAGAAGTCTTCCGCATTCAAAGAAGCACCTCCAACCAATCCGCCATCCACATCTGGTTGACTAAATATTTCTTCGGCGTTGTTTGGTTTTACACTTCCTCCATATAGGATCGAGGTAGACTCCGCAACTTCAGAAGAATACTTTTTCTCAATGATTCTTCGAATGAACTGATGCATTTCTTCAGCTTGCTCTGGGGTTGCTGTGAGACCTGTACCTATGGCCCAAACGGGTTCGTAAGCAATAATGATGTTTTTCCATTGTTCGGCTCTCAAATGAAAGAGCGATTTTCGTACCTGACCAGCGATTTCTAAATAATGGTTTTCTGTTTTACGGATTTTTAAGGTTTCTCCGATACAAAAAATAACTTCTAAATCGTGTTCCAATGCCTTATCAACTTTTTTAGCTAATAATTCTGGCGATTCATTGAAAAGCGTTCTTCTTTCAGAGTGACCAAGAATCACTGTTTTTACATCCATCGCTGTAAGCATGGGTGCTGCTACTTCACCGGTAAATGCACCGCTGTCTTCCTCATGAAGGTTCTGAGCGATTACTTCCACAGGTGAGTCTTTTGATTCTAAAAGAGAAGGGTACAAGTTTACAAAGGTTGGAGCAACCATAATTCTTTTATCAGTCAAAGAACCTTGGTCAATTCCGTCATTTAAGTTATGGATTAAATCTACAGATTCTTGGAATGTTTTATTCATCTTCCAATTCCCTGCGATGATATTTTTTCTCATGGTTTTTGTTTTGGCTAAATTTACGAAAGAATGATACTTCGCTCCTAGAGAATTCAGAAATACTTGCTAAAACGTTTTAATAGAGTAGTTGTTCGAGAGCTTCGTCTTTGGCTTTGGTAGATTTAAACAAGGCAATATCCCCTTCCTTGTCTACAACCATGTACCGCGGAATGTATCCCAATCTCACAAAATCAACCAAATCACCGTCATTCATTCCCTTTGGAAGGTTGTAGTGCTCTCCATAAAGCCCATGTCTTAAAATTCCGTTTTTCCAAGAAAAATAGTCTTCATCCACCGAAATAAATACGAAAATAACGTCATCATATTTCTGCTGAAGGGATTTGATTCTTGGAAACCCACGGATGCAATCGGCGCACCACGACGCCCAAAATTCGATGAAAACCGTATTTCCTTTGTAGCGTTCAAGTAAGTCATTTAGGGTTGTTTTGGATCCATCAACAGCAATCATGGGATCATTTTTGGCTGCTCTTGAAAAACTCGTTGGAGTTTCGAAATTGCAACTCATCAAAAAAAGACAACTAAGAAGAATAAGTTTTCTCATGATTACGATTAGATCCTATGGTATTTTGATTCGATTTTGAGCTTCAAAAATACTACTTTTGTGGAACTTAAAAACAGATTATGACAACTCAAGAATTGATCAGTGAAATCCGAAAAAAGCAATCCTTTTTATGTGTCGGGCTCGATGTTGATTTGAATAAAATTCCGGCTCATTTGCATGCTTTGGAAGATCCAATTTTTGAGTTTAATAAGGCAATTATTGATGCAACCCAGCAATACTGTGTTGCTTACAAACCAAATACGGCATTTTACGAGGCCTACGGAATTGATGGTTGGAAATCGCTCGAAAAAACCATCAATTACATCAATGAAACCTATCCGGAAATGTTCACTATAGCAGATGCCAAGCGTGGGGATATTGGAAATACATCTACCATGTATGCCAAGGCATTTTTGGAAAATTTAAACTTTGATTCTATAACGGTGACTCCTTACATGGGGAAAGATTCGGTGGAGCCTTTTCTGAAGTTTACCGACAAACACACCATTCTTTTGGCATTGACATCCAATGCCGGTGCCTTTGATTTTCAAACCAAGAATATGGAAGGTAGTGAGGTGTACAAAAACGTTCTTACCACTTCGAAAACCTGGGAAAATAGCGAAAATCTAATGTATGTTGTTGGCGCAACCAAAGCTGAGTTTTTGGCTGATATTCGAAAGATCATTCCAGAATCGTTCTTGCTAATTCCAGGCGTGGGAGCACAGGGAGGTAGTTTGGATGATGTTTGTAAATACGGAATTACTGATAATATTGGTTTATTGATCAATTCCTCGAGAGGAATTATTTATGCTTCTAGAGATGAAGATTTTGCTGAGGCTGCAGGCCAAAAAGCAAAAGCCCTTCAAGAGCAAATGGCTCATTATCTTTAACCATATGATTACCGATCAGGTAAACAATCCTCTGTATATTGCTTCACCTCCCAAGCGGCTCATTTCATTGGTGCCAAGTTTAACCGAACTTCTAATAGATTTAGGACTTGAAGATCGTGTGGTAGGGGTTACAAAGTTTTGTGTGCATCCAAGCCGAATTCGAAAAACCAAGTCCGTCGTAGGCGGAACCAAGCATGTGAAGTTTGATAACGTAAAGGAGCTTGCTCCAGATTTGATTTTGTGTAACAAAGAAGAGAATACGCAAGAAATAGTGGAGAACTGCGAGCAAATCGCACCGACCTACGTCTCTGATATTGTTACCTTGAATGATCTGTATGCCCTCATCCAAGATCTGGGAGTCATTTGTGGAATTCAAGAAAAAAGTACTGCGTTGGTTCGTAAATTGACCGCTTTATATGATGCTTTTCGTAAGGAAAGTTTGACCAAACCACAAATACCTGTGGCGTATTTTATTTGGCAATCGCCGTATATGGTTGCTGGTCACGGAACCTTTATCCATCAAATGCTTTTGCTTTGTAATTTTAAGAATGTGTTTGAAAATAGAGCCCGATATCCAGAGATTCAATTGGATGAAATCCCAGAGGAGACCGCAATTATCTTACTTTCTTCAGAGCCATTTCCCTTTTCAGAAAAACATGTTTCTAGATTTAAAGAATCGCTTCCTACTAAGAAAATTGCAATTGTAAATGGAGAGTACTTTTCTTGGTACGGTTCGAGATTGTTAAAAGCAATAGATTACTTCAAAAGATTGAGAATTGATTTAGACGACTAATTCGCGATCCAAGAATTTCACTTGATTCAATTTCTCTCTTAACTTCATTGCCTTGAAAGCTGCCAAATCACTAATCGATTCATCAATAAATCTGTAGTTATTCGACATCTCTGAAAGTTTCAAATACCTGTCTTCTAGATGCTTCCTATAGGTTTGTAATTGTTTTAACCGAGACATCTTTTTGTTGATTTATATAAATGTAGGTAATAAAATTGACTTAACCTACTAAAAATCAATAGCTTTTAAGAATCACTCATTGTAAAAAACAATTAACAGAAAGTGTCTGTTTTTTTATCGTAGCCATAAGGACAATGTTTGCAGCCACTTTTACAGCAGTAGCCACGTTTTAAGTGGTATTTTTCAGTGAAAACCTTATAGCCTTGATCATTGAGGTAATAATCCTCTTTCTCTAATTTTTTCCCGAACATAAGACCGCAAAATTAGGCAAATTTTAGGTTATCGTCCTGAACTGATTTGATGCGTAAGGTGTAATAATCTAAAAACCAATTCTGATACAATCGCCATGGAATTTTACTACCCTGTTTTGGAAATTCATGTTCTGATCTGTGTATGTATCCAGAGTTCAAGTTTAAAAGGGGAATGCGTTCTATGGAGGCATCATTCAGAACAGGAACAAAAGAATTCAAATTTTTACTATCCAAATATTTGAGCAATCGTGAGGCATATTCACTCGTCAAGTCACTTTTTAAGGTCCAAGAGGCATTGGTGTAACCTGCAAAGAAAATACTGTTTGGTAAATCACTAAGCATTAATCCGCGATAGGTAACACTACTCGATAAATCAAAGGGTTTTTGATCAATGGAAACCTCCGCACCGCCAAAGGCAAGTAATTGCAATCCGGTTGCCGAAATAATAATATCCGCTTCAACCCTGTCTCCAGATTTCAGTTCGATGCCATTGGAGGTAAATCTTTTTATATGGTCCGTTTTTACATTGGCTTTTCCTTCCTTTAAGGTTTGAAAGAGGTCGCCATCCGGAGCTACGCAAAAACGTTGATCCCATGGTTTGTAGTTGGGTTCAAAATGCGGTTTTGCAGGGAAATCTCCTAAGTGTTTCTGTGCTCCTTTGACCAATAATTTTTTCATCAAATTTGGAAAGCCCTTGCATAAGGAAAAGAAGATGATCTGAATCAATATATTTTTAAATCGAATGACTTTATGGGCTGTTTTCTTTGGAAAGATTTTTTTAAAGAATAGGGCAACAGCGTCTTTGTTGGGAAAAGCACCAACATAGGTCGGTGACCTTTGAATCATGGTAATTTCCTTGGTTTTTTCTGCCATTTTTGGAACGATTGTTACCGCCGTAGCCCCACTTCCAATAACCGCTACCTTTTTGTTGGTGTAATCCAAATCCGTAGGCCAATGTTGAGGATGAATAATGGTTCCCTTGAAATCCTCGGCACCCTCAAACTTTGGCATGTACCCACTTTGATAGCTGTAGTAACCTGTACAGAAAAATAGGAACTGACAGGAATAGCTCAATTCCTTTTCACCTTGTTGTGCAACGACATTCCAAGTGGAAGAGGCCGAATCAAAATCGGCTTTCACAACCTTGGTGTTGAAGGTGATTTTATCTTTAATTTGATATTCTTCTGCAGCTTCCTTCACATAGGTAAGGATGCTTGGTGCATCGGCAAAGGATTTTGGATTGTCCCAAGTTTTGAAGGAATATCCAAAGGTGTACATGTCGGAGTCTGAGCGAATTCCTGGATACTTGAACAAACTCCAAGTTCCGCCAATTTCAGATCGGGCTTCGAGGATTTCGTAAGACTTATCAGGATTCTTTCGTTCTAGATGACAGGCAGCTCCGACGCCAGATAAACCGGCGCCTATAATTAAAATATCAAGTTTTTGTTGTTTCATTCGTTCCGTTTTGCTTTTAGTTCTCTTCTTCTCATCGGCATTCCGTCAATCATAGCAAATAGGTTTTCGGACTTCAAAATAGTGTTTTTTTTGAGTTTGACACCACCATCCAATCCAATCAATTGAACTTCAAAACCCTTGAACTTTTGATTGATTTTTTGTGAATAGGGTTTGACAGTTGCATCAAAATCTTCTGTAAATCCATCCCTGAAAAAAGAAAAGATCTTCAGCTTTCGCTCCACCAACCCCTTTTCTGACTTTTTGAATTCATCCATTTGTTTCCTGTAAATTTTTGAATCTACAGATGTGGCTTCAATTAGTAGCAATCGATTTTTCCATCTGTAAGAACTTAAATCTTGGGTGTAGCTTTCCAAGTTCATTAAAAAGACGGTAAAAATCAGTAAGAAGGATTTCAAAATTTTATTCAGTTGCTTTTTTAAAGGCATCAATACCTCCCACAATAGGAATCGAAATTTTTGTTCCTTCGAGGTCTACTGTTAATTCTGTTCCAGGTTTTGGCAATAAGGTGTACTGATTGTCACTGGCAAAAATCATGAGTCCGATTTGCTGTCCTTTTTTAATGATTTGATCATCCGGTTGCAAATCGAAGGTCATTTCATAAAACTTACCAGGTTTCAACGGTGCACTTTCACGCATCGACTTGTGATTTTGTAAGTCGGCCCATCCTCTTGTGATGATATTGTCTGTGATTTTCACCCGTCGTCCTTCATTCCAAGGTAAGGATACTAGGTATACCGAAAGATTGACAGCGGGCTTCGAGCTTGATGCCTTTATGGTAATACTAGGCAATCCTGAGATATGAATGTCTTCTTTGAGTACTGGTGAAACATAGAGCAACCGATGGTTGGTATATTCTGCTTTGGCAAGTGCTTCAGCCGAAAACGAGTAATTGTCGACCAAGGTTTCGGTTCCTTTTGAATTTGAATTATCGGTAGACAAATCCCCAACATTCGGAGCGCCTGGAGCCAAATGCATCACCACATCACTGGCAGCCGGATTTGGATAATTTGGGTAGGAAGTAGGTTCCAGTCGTTTGTCATTTTCTCGAACAATCCATGCTTTGGGATCATTTTCAACCCCATTTTGAATTCCGAATAAGTACCGAGTAAACCAACGGTTCATCATCTTGATTGGTGGAGGTCCGCCATGACCATTTTGATGGTAATATATCTGAGTCGGCAGCCCCATTTCGGAAGCTTTTTTATAAATGCGATAGCTGTGTTCGGGCATTACATTCCAATCATTGAAACCATGTGACATTAACAATGCAGCCTTCATCGGTTTCATTTCATTTAAGTAATCTCTTCCAGCCCAGAAATCATTGTAATCTCCAGTAATTCGATCCATACCGTTCGCCATTTCTGTATCCCGAATTTTGGCGTTGGCATAATCTCTTTTTCGAATTAAGGTTTTTTTCTTTCCGTTGTCTTTCAGTCCGATTTTATTCTCAATGAGGTCTTCACCACCACTATGGATGAAATCATACAACACATCAATGTCTTCTCCTAAATAGCCTCCCGGAGATCGCACGAGACCGTTAGATCTGTAATAGTGATAATAGGAAGTATTCGGAGCAACAGGAATGATGGCTTCCAATCCTTCAACTCCAGTAGTTGCTGCAGCTAAGGGAAGGGTTCCGTTGTAAGAGGTTCCTGTCATGCCTACTTTTCCGGTGGTCCAATAGGCCTTTACTTCTTCGTTACCAGTTCTCGATTTGTAACCTTTGGCGCGTCCATTCAGCCAGTCGATCACAGCCTTTGGAGCTAAGGATTCGTTATCACCCCCTACAGTTGGTGCGCCATCTGAAAGTCCAGTTCCTGGAGAGGAAGAGTGTACAACAATATAACCTCTAGGAACCCAGGTCCGAATTTGGGAATTGGAAATGATTGGTCTTTTACCTCGTCGCGTAACTTCTACATGTTTGCGAGGTTTGGTCGTTGCACCAATCTCGTGCTTGACGTTCCAAAACAAACCAGGTGAATTTCCTGCAACTCCCGCGTAATAAGGACTCGTTTCATAAACGACCGGAAGTTTCAATCCGTTTTCGGTTTGAGGTGGTCTGGTAACGGCCACATGCATTCGGTCTAGTTTTCCATCTCCATCGGTATCGAACGAGGTTTCTACCCAAAGGTCATGTCGAATCCACTTTTTAGAATCACTAAAAGCCTCCACAATTTGAGCTTCTCCGTCTTTAAAAACGGGTTTGGCATCTTGCGCTTCTAGTGGAAGAATAAATGCAAAAAGTACTGGTAATATAAATCGTTTCATAAGCTTATTTTAATACTGAAAATTCAATGCTTGAATCTGTAAATACCGTATGTGTTTGGGTCTTAAAATCGTCCTCGTCGGCATTAAAGATATTGTCTACATAGGTCTGAGGATTTAAATCGATTAACGGGAACCAAGTACTTTGCACTTGAATTTGCAGTTTGTGTCCTTTTTTGAAGGTATGGAACACGTCTTGTAGTTTGATGTTTACATCTGTTTTACGATTGGGTCTGAAGGGCTCTGGATTTTCAAAACTGTTTCTAAAACGACCACGCAAAACCTCACTACGTACCATGAGATGGTAATTGCTCATTTTAAGGTGGTTTTGCATGCGTTTGTTGTTTTCCTTGGCATCGGCAGGATGTACATCAATCACCTTTACGATCCAGTCGGCAGCAGTTCCTGTTGTAGCAACTTTCAATTTGGCCAAAATATCACCGGCTAGGGTGTAGTCTTCCGTTAAAACATCAGTTTCAAAAACCAAAACATCGGGTCTTCTAGCGGCAAATCGTTGGTCATCTGTCATGTATTTTCTAGGTGTAAAAACCGTTTTGATGTCTTCGGAATAAGGAACTGGGCGTTTCACGTCACTAACAAATTTGATTGCCTTGGTTCCTTTTTTAGATTTGGTTAATTCCTGATTATCCGATAAATACCAGCTTTCTTTAACGGTTTGTTTTGGGGGCCAGCTATCATAAGATTGCCATTCTTTTTTTCCAGAATCATATACATAAGCTTCTGGAAGTCCCGTTTTACCGTCACCTTCTCCTTTTAAGAAATGATGGAAGAATTTGGTCTCAATTTCTGTTTGGTATTTCAAAGAAATGGAGTCACCAAAATAGTAGTTCCCCACCGCATTTCTTGCCGACCTTCTTGCCCATCCGCCGTGATCCCAAGGTCCGAATACCATGGTGTTGTAATTTCCTTCACCGTGTTTTTCAATGCCTTTGTAGGTTTCCAATGGACCATATAAATCTTCGGCATCAAACCATCCGCCAACAATCATGGTAGCTACAGAAGAGGGTACCTTATCCATATGTTGAATAATTCCCTTGCTTTGCCAAACCGAATCATAATTCGGATGCTCACTAATTTCTTTCCAGAAAAAGTCGTCAATTTCATCCTTTTTCGCTGTTGAACCAACATCCAATTTATCGTATTGGAAATATTCATTCAAGTTCTTAAGCGGACCTTTATCCAAAAAGAATTGGTATTGATCTTGGGTTTTCATGTTTGGTAAAGAATACCAAGCAGTATCTGTTGGAGTGTCCTTATAAGTTCCGAATAAGGCAATGGCTCTAAAATAGCTTAATAAAAATGCGCCGTTGTGACGGAAATCATCAAAGAAGAAATCTGCAATACAAGCCTGAGGTGAGGCTGCTTTCAGAGCAGGGTGTGCATCTATGGTAGAAACGGTGGCATAGTGACCTGGATACGAAATTCCCCAAGTACCAACCTTACCATTGTTATTTTCCACATTGTTCACCAACCAGTCTATGGTATCATAGGTATCCGAAACTTCGTCAGATTCGTTTTCTTTTTTATTGGGTCTGTAAGCGCGCATATTGTCATAAACTCCTTCACTCATCCAACGTCCGCGTACATCTTGATACACGATAATGTATTTGTCTTTCATCAAGTGAATATTTGGTCCAATACGCGTGCGCATTTTTCCTTCCCCATAAGGTCTAGAACTATAAGGTGTTCGTTGCATTAAAATTGGATAGGTTTGACTTTTGTCTTTCGGGGAGTAGATTGTGGTGTGCAATTTCACGCCATCTCTCATGGTAATATCTACCTCAGTTTTGGTATAGTTGTCTTGAACAAAAGTGTCCTGTTTTTTTTCTTCTTTCTCAGATGTACATGCCAAAAGAAGCATAGAGAAAAGAAGTAGTTTGATTGTGATTTTCATTTGTTAGTGTTAAAAGTTTGTCAAACTCTAAAAATAAGCATTCTCCGAGAAAGTTCTTTTTCGTTCTCTTTCTTTTAGTTTTTGTTTAACTTTTACTTTTTTGTCAAAAATTTAGAATGATTTGAAAATCGTATTTTTAGAAACTCAATTTAAAATCCATGAAATTAACGACCCAACTTATTCTACTTTTTACATTCTGTTTTGGTCTTTCGATGCATTCGCAAGACTATTTTTTTGGTGATAAAAAACCATTTGATTCCAAAATCCCTTCACCCGAAGAGTTCTTGGGATATGGGATTGGTGAGCAACATACCCGGCACGACATGATTGTAGCTTATCTATACAAATTGGCCGAGGTTTCGGATCGTGCCGAAATTGAAGTGTATGGATACAGTCATGAGCGAAGAAAACTGGTCATGCTACGTGTTTCGACTCCAGAAAATCTTAAAAACTTAGAATCAATTAAAAAGCAACATTTACAGTTTGTTGATCCGAATCAGAAACCAACCAACTACAATGAAGTTCCCATTTTTGTACAATTGGGTTACAATGTTCATGGGAACGAGCCTTCAAGTTCGGAGGCAGCTTTGTTAACGGCTTACACTTTGGTGGCTTCCAATAGTGCTGAGGTTGCCAAATATTTAGAAAATTCGATTGTATTCATCGATCCGACCATCAATCCAGATGGCAGAGACCGGCATACGCAATGGGCCAATCAATACAAAGCCAACCAGCTGGTGTCTGACAACATGGATGCTGAACATAACGAAATGTGGCCAAGAGGAAGAACCAATCATTATTGGTTTGATTTGAATCGCGATTGGTTGTTGGCCGTGAATCCAGAGAGTCAGGGAAAACTGAAATGGTACCACGAGTGGTATCCGAATGTGGTGACCGATTTTCATGAAATGGGCACCAATAGTCATTACTTTTTTGAGCCCATGAAACCTATAGGATCTGCAGATCCCATCATGCCTAAGGAGAATTACGATGATCTCAATGATTTATTTGCAACCTATTATTCAAAGGCCTTGGATGACATAGGATCTTTATATTACACCAAAGAATCCTTTGATGGAACTTATCCAGGCTATGGAAGTTCTTATCCCGATTTACAAGGAGCTTTGGCTTTGTTGTTTGAACAGGCAAGTTCTCGTGGACATGTGCAGGATACCGATTATGGGAAAATTACTTTTCCATTTACCATTCGTAATCAATACAAATCGAGTATAGCTACTATACAGGCAGCGGTTGAGAACAAAGCCATGTTGCGCAAATACCAGCAAGACTTCTTTACATCAGCCGTTACCAAAAAAGCCAAGTCAGGCTTGGCTGGATATGAATTTGGGGATGGCTCTGATAAAAACAGAACCAAGGCTTTTGTAGATTTCTTACTCAAGCATCAAATCAAAGTGTATGAAAAAGGGGAGAAGTTTGTGGTTCCTTTGAAACAGCCACAACATCGAATGGTACAAACCATGTTTGAAACCTACAGCAAATACCGAGACAGTGTTTTTTATGATGCTTCGGCTTGGAGTGTTTCCAATTTTTACAATATGAAAGCCAAAGGTCTTAGGTCGGTAAAACTTGGAAAAGAAGTTAAGTCGACCAATGGCTATATTCCTTCGGAGAATCTTACAAAAACCAATTATGCCTATCTCATTGATTGGAACGATTACAATTCACCAGCCGCACTTGGGTTTTTGCAGAAAAAAGGAATCATGGCTTCCGTGGCCTTTAAAAAGTTCACTGCTAAAACAACGAAGGGTAACAGAAGCTTTAATTATGGATCTATCATGATTCCGGTGAGCAAACAAAAAATAGATGCTGATGCGGTATATAAGTTGGTTGTTGAAGCCAAAGACAAATACCAAGTTCCTATCTATTCGACAAATACCGGATTTAGCTTACAGGGAATTGATTTGGGAAGTAACAACTTTAGAAAAATTCAAAATCCCAAGGTAGCCATGCTGATTGGTGATGGCGTTTCGTCTTATGAAGCAGGTGAGGTTTGGCATTTGATGGACACCCGGGTTCACTTGCCGATTACAAAAATTCAAATGCGTGGTTTTTCAAGAGCCTCTTTGGATAAGTACAATACCTTGGTAATGGTTTCGGGAAGCTACCGCCAAATTGATTCCGTTCAAAAAATGAAACTGAAGAATTGGATTTCTAAAGGCAATACCTTGATTACTATCGGAAGAGCGTCTCAATGGGCCATTCGAAATAAAATTGTCAAGGAGAAATTAACTCAGAAGCCAAAAGATAAAAAAGCAAATGTTCAACGTTTGCCCTATGTAGAAGCTTCCGAACATATTGGTCGAGAGCGATTGGGTGGTGCCATTTTTGAAGTAGATCTTGATGTAACCCATCCATTAGGATTTGGATATACCAGTTCAAAACTTCCGGTTTATAAAAACAATACAGTGTTTTTAGCACCGAGTAAGAATCCATATGCAACGGTAGCCAAATACACGGCAGACCCTCATATAGACGGATTTATTTCCAATCAAAATCTAGAGGTTTTCCTAAAGCCATCTGCATCTTTACTAGTGAGTCCAGTTGGAAGGGGGCGTACCGTATTATTTGCAGATAACCCAAACTTTCGGGGAGCATGGTACGGAACAAATAAATTATTTTTAAATGCAATTTTCTTTGGGAATAGAATCTCTGTACCAAGAAACTAAATCAACAAATCATGAAAAAAGCATACCTAATTGTATTCTTGTTCGCTACCACTTTCATTTTCGGACAAGAAGGATATAAAGGAGAAGGACCTTATTCTCAACTGATTATAAGAGGGGTTACCTTAATCAATGGTGATGGATCACCACCAAGAGGACCGATTGACATTGTTGTTGAAGGAAATAAAATTACGGAGGTGAGAGTAGTTGGCTATCCTGGAGTAGAAATTAATCCTAAAAGTAGACCAAAGCTTAAAAAAGGAGGTAGAGAACTAGATGCCAATGGCATGTATTTACTTCCTGGTTTTGTAGATATGCATGGACATATTGGAGGAAAAGCTCAAGGTGCGAGTCCAGAATATGTGTTCAAACTATGGATGGCTCACGGAATTACGACAGTGCGTCAACCAAGTGGAATTCCGGCTAAAAAACTTAAAAAGCAAAGTGCCGCCAATAAGATTGTAGCTCCTCGAATTTTCGATTATGTGGGTTTTGGTCAGGGTGCTAAAAAACCAATCAGTACTCCAGAAGAGGCAAGAGTTTGGGTAAGAGAGAATGCAAAAAGTGGGTCAGACGGAATCAAATTTTTTGGGGCAGAACCAGAAATCATGCAGGCGGCATTAGAGGAGAATAAGAAAATAGGATTGGGTTCTGCATGTCACCATGCTCAAGTAAGTGTAGCTCGCTGGAATGTCTTGCATTCGGCAAGAGCGGGCTTGACCAGTATGGAGCATTGGTATGGCCTGCCAGAGGCTTTGTTTGATGACCGAACCGTTCAGAATTATCCGTTGGATTACAATTACCAAAACGAACAACATCGATTTGAGGAAGCAGGAAAACTTTGGGAACAGGCGGCAAAGCCTTATTCAGACCATTGGAACAAAGTAATGAACGAATTGCTAGATTTGGATTTCACCTTAGATCCTACTTTCAATATTTACGAAGCTAGTCGCGATTTGCAAAGAGCCCGAAGAGCAGAATGGCATGAGGAGTACACCCTACCATCACTTTGGAAGTTTTATGAACCTAGCAAAGTATCTCATGGCTCTTATTGGCACGATTGGGGTACTGAGCAAGAAGTAGCTTGGAAGCGCAATTACAAACTTTGGATGACCTTTGTGAATGAATATAAAAACAGAGGAGGTCGTGTGACTGCTGGATCTGATTCAGGATTCATTTATCAATTATATGGTTTCGCTTATGTGCGAGAATTGGAATTATTGCGAGAAGCTGGATTCCATCCTTTAGAAGTAATTCGCTCTGCAACATTGAATGGAGCAGAGGCATTGGGATGGGCCGATAAGATTGGTTCGGTGCAAATTGGTAAGCTTGCCGATTTTGTTATTGTTGATGAAAATCCCTTGAAGAATTTAAAGGTACTATATGGAACCGGAGCTGTTCGCTTGACCAAGGATAATAAAGTTATTCGTGCCGGGGGAGTCAAATACACCATCAAAGACGGAATCATTTATGAGGCCAAAAAATTACTCGCTGATGTCAAAGCGATGGTTGATAAAGAAAAGACTAAAACGGGCTGGAAGTTGAAGCAACCTGGGATGGATGATTAAAGCATAAAAAAAAGGTTTACAAATTTGTAAACCTTTTTTCTTTTATTGTCTCTTTTTGACGAATCCGTAGAGGTTTTGACCAACAAAGTCTTGCGGGAATTTATCGTCTCCTTTAAATCCGATTTCAATGGTTCCACTATCTTCTGGCACATAGTCGGTTTTGAAAATGTAATCCCAAAGGCTAAGGCTGATTCCATAGTTCATGCCATATCTTCCTTCCGGTAAATTGTAGGCATGATGGTACAAGTGCATCACCGGATTGTTTAATATGTATTTGAATACGCCCCAAGACAATTTAATATTGGCGTGGTTTAAGTGACCAATCGCGATGGTAACGAAGTGCACAATATAGGCTTGTTCAGGTTCAAATCCGCCAATCAGCATCACCCCAAAAGTCTTCAATGGCTTGTACAATACATTTTCCATCCAGTGGTATCTTAAATGAGCAGCGAAGCCCATTTCCTTAACGCTGTGATGAACCTTATGGAATTGCCATAAGAATTCGTAACGGTGTAATAATACGTGTGTGAACCACTGTACAAAATCTAGAATAACAAAGAAAACCAATAACTGCGCCCACATTGGCCAGCTTGACATATTGATAAGCGCAAAACTCTTTGCCGTAATGTTAAACTCACCAAATAAAAGTCCTAACATTTCATAAACACCACTTATAACAATGGCGAAGGCAAAGAAATTGAAGAACATATAAAAAGCATCTAGCCAGAAATCTTTTCTAAAGATCTTCTGATTTTTTCTCCAAGGAAAGGCAATTTCCAATCCCCAAACGAACAGGGAAATCACAATCAATCCGTAAAAGTAATTGTTATACCACGGAACTTCGAATAAGATAGATTTCCACGTCCAATCCAAGGTTCCCATAAAGGCATTTGCGAATGCATCTAAATATTTACTCATTTTTTATTGTTGTTAAAGTTAAACTTCCATTCTCATAAGGTAATTCCTCAAAATGACTCCATTCCGTCCAAGAGCCATCATAATTCCATACATTTTTATAACCCAACAATTGTGAAAGTACAAAAGTTGTATGCGCCGAACGCACACCACTATGACAATACAAAATTATTGAATCGGTCTTTTTTGCATTCAATCGACTGTATATTTTTTCCAATTCGTCAATTGATTTAATTGATTTGTCCGTATCATAATGAATGGCTTCCGCCCAGTCCATATGAACACTGTTTTTTATTCTCCCTGCTTTCGCGGCTCCTTTTTTGTGCTGAATGCCAGTAAATTCATCAATGGATCGCGTGTCTAACAAAAGATAATTTTTGTTGATGGCTTCTGCTACTTGATCTTTTGAAATATAGTATTTCATTTGAGGGTTGCCTTCAAATGAAAAATTTGATTTCACCAAATTTGGTGTTTGAGTGCTGACCGCACCATTTGCCGCTTTCCAGCCTTCCAATCCGCCTTCTAAGAGGCGAACATTATCAAAATTGTAATTCTGTAAAATCCACCAAAATCTGGCCGCTTCGCACAATCCACGATCGTCATACACCACCAATAGATCCTGATTTGAAATTCCCATATTGCTGAATAATTCCTCTATTTGGGTGACGGAAGCCATCATTCCGACATAGGGAAAACTCGAGTTCTGAACATCGTCTCTCCAAAGCTGAACAGCTCCCGGAATATGCCCTTTTTGATAGATCTCATCCTTTCTAAAGTCAATGATCTTCACGTTTTGTTGTCCATGCAGTTTCATGAATTCATTGGAAGTAATGAGGTACTTACTTTTTTTGTTCTCGGTTACTACTTCCTTTTTCTGACAAGAGGTCAACAGCAACAACAATACTATGCTACTAATCTTCCAATTCATACCATTCAATGTTTGTTAATGCCAATCGTCTGCCTTTCTTCTGAGGAGGATAATTCTTCACCAAATAATCGACAATGATTTTCTGATCCTCACCCAACTCCCAAAGACTTTGTGTTTCTTGCATCCACTTGATGGTGGTATTCCAGCGTTCAGCGGTCATTCGGTTTTGAGTGACTAGCTTGGCTGAGTGACAATTGGTACAATTGTTCACTACCGTCATTAATCCTTCCCCGTCTTTCAATCCGGTTCTTAGGTGGATTCCATTTTCAATGCGATCTTCATCTTCGACAACCTCTGCAATCACTTCGGGCTTGGTTTCTCCCAATCCAAGTTGCGGGTAATAGATGGTTAAGAGTAGCAATAAGGCAGCAAAAAAGGTCACGTACGCCGCCCTATGAGCTGTTTGCTCTGCTTTTTTTATCCGCTCTTGAAACTCTTTATTTTGGTCCAACTTCTATGATACTTTTATAGCGATTCGATGACAAGCATTGTTCAAATATCCCTTGGGATTCCAACCTGGAACCACCATTGGTTGTGACATTCCATTGGTGTCAGTAGCTCTTGCCCACACTTCATAATATCCTTTCTTAGGAAACGCCACTTCCGCACTAAAGTGTTGCCAAGCCAATCGGTTGGCAGGTTTCTCAAGACTACATTCTTTCCAAGATGCGCCAAAGTCAATCGAGTATTCCATTTTTACAACTTCAAAGTCGCCTGCCCAAGCATGACCCCTTATTGATAGTTTTTTACCCTCTTTGATCATGGCCCCTGTTTTGGGATAGGTAATCAATGATTTTACGGGCATGGATTCTATGATGCACATATCTTCATCTTTCACCTTTTCTCCTGGTGCAACGGGTTTGCAAGGAACTCGATAGGCAGTTCCAGTCATTTTCGGCCCATCGTGAACCTTATTTCGAATACTGATACGATTGACCCATTTGCCAGAAACGGAAGCAGGCCATCCTCCAGCAACGAGTCGCAAGGGATATCCATGTGCAAGCGGAATGTCCTTGCCATTCATTTGCAATGCCAATAAGGTTTCTTCTTCCATGGCCTTACTCATTGGGCAACCTCTAGAAATAGGTTCTTTTCCTGGAGTGCCACTTAAATGTGTGTCCGCAGAGTGATAAGCAATGTAGACGGCATCTCCTTTGATACCAACATCCTCTAAAATATCTTTCAATCGCACCCCTGTCCATGAGGCACAATGCACAGCGCCCACACTCCATTGATTTCCTTTGGCTGGCGGATCGAATTCTTTTCTTCCGTTTCCACCACATTCAAGGGTTAGCTGATAAGTGTGTTGTTTGAATTTGGTTTTTAAATCTTTTAGGGTGTAAGTTTTCTTTTGGGTTACAGATTCACCATCAATCGTTAAGGTCCATGTATTTGGATCGATATCTTCAGGAAGTCGTCCGTTATTTCGCACAAACATCGCAGAGTTCGGGGTGATTTTGTCGTCTAAGAGATGAGCTTTGGCTTCAATATTCCATGGTTTATCATTGAGAACAATCATCTCCTTATCCTTCTTAAAAAGTTTAAAAGGGTCAGGTTCTTGAAGGGCTAAAGGTGTATATCCTTCGAGCATTTTAGCGCCGAAAACAATGTCTGTCCCCAAGGCCGCTGCAAAAGTTCCGAGTACAGTTTTTCTTACAAATGATCTTCTTTTCAATGGAATGGATTTTAGATGCCCTTAGAACGAGCAAGTTACAATGTGATCTAAAACTTCTCTGTAACAAAAGTTACCAATAAGGTCTATGGTAAGTGGTAATATTACAAAATATTAAATCACACACTAACATGACTAAAGTTACAAAAGGTTTTGAAACCAAATTCACAGGTTGGGCCTTTATTTTGGCCGCCTTATTATTATGGGCAGGTTGGGGTTTAACCACCCACCACATCGGTGAATATATTGTTGCCGAGGATTTTAAAGAAGTAGGAAAAAATGTTTGGTACTGGATTTGGATGTACCGAATTCACATTTTTGGTTGGGTAACTATGGGAATCGCCATGTTTGCCTTGACTACCCTAACGACCGGAAAACCCTATCGAGTAGTTACCTTTCCAGGAATAGGAATGGTGATTGTAGGAACTTTTGCTTTGGCAATTGCCAATGCCTTCTACTACAATTTTGGAGCATGGGGCGTAGGGAAAACCGCAGGTATGACCCCGGTTGAGGTAGAAGCATTTATGAGTGATGTGTTGTTTACTAACCAGTACGTAACTTGTTTCATCCGATTCGGAAGAATTTTCTCTGGAGTTGGATTGGTGCTTTTAGGTGCCGGATTCATCAAATGGAATTTAATGTCAAAATGGTTGGGTTGGTTTACCGCCTTGTTAGGATTGGCAGCCATGGGCATCATCCTTGCAATTCCTGACAATTTTGAAGTATACAAACCAATTTTCCACGTAAAAGTGGTTTGGTTAATAGCAATGGGTGTTAGTTTGCTCAAATCTGGAATCAATACTCCAGTCGAAGCAAAATAGTCCATTATTTTATTGTTTTGGTTGATAAAAAGCCGAGCAGCAATGCTCGGCTTTTTTGTTTTCTGTACAGTTTCTAGTAGGTTTTTTAACGATTTATAAGCTTTTTTATGGTTCATAAGTTCTATATTCATCCGAATAAAAAAACACACTGCTTATGACTACAGAAAGTGCTACTTGGAATGGGTATCAGAAGATAGGTTTTCGATTTATCTTCCTTTATTTCGCCCTTCATATTTCAACCTTTTTCATCTCGTTTTTACCGTATTCAACATCCTTGGTCACCGGAATTCGATACAATATTCAATCCCTGCCGGTTTGGGTTGCCAAAACGTTTTTTGATATCATAATCACCGTCTTTCCGAATGGAAGTGGAGATACCACCTATAACTACTTTGAGGTTTTGGTATTTTTTATCCTTGCGATTATTGGAACTATCATTTGGTCTTTGATAGATAGAAAAAGGACTAATTATGACTGGTTACTTCGTTTTTTCAGAGTTTATGTTAGCTACTACGTGGCTGGTTATATGTTGTCTTATGGATTTTCTAAGGTCTTCTACCTTCAATTTTCGGAACCATCATTTTTACAGCTGTTCCGAACCTACGGAGAATCTTCTCCTATGGGAATTGCCTGGACCTTTATGGGGGCTTCAAAAACATATACCATGTTTTCTGGCTTTGCAGAGGTTATCGGTGGCTTGTTGTTGTTTTACAGAAGAACCAGGACCATTGGAGCCTTGGTCGTTTTTGCGGTAATGTTCAATGTGTTTATGATGAATATGAGTTATGACATTCCCGTGAAATTATTTTCATTTCATTTGATGATCAAGGCATTGTTCATCGCTTCATTGGATTACAAACGAATATTGAATCTATTTGTTTTTAGAAAGCCATTGGCTATAAGTAATGAACTCAAACCACTATTTCAAAATCGGAATTGGAGAATTGCCGGAAGAGTACTAAAGTTTGTCTTCATTGGATATGCTATCTATATCTACATGAATTCTAGCTTGGAGTATTCCAAGCAGCGATATGAAGGCCCGAAACCATTTTTTTATGGCGTGTATAACACGGAGTCATATATTAAAAACAATGATTCAATTCCGCCGCTACTAACTGATAAAACAAGGTGGAAAAGACTCATAATGGATCGAGGGTATTTAGATAAATACATGATTATTCGTGGGATGAATGAACAATCCCGATGGTATACCTATGAAATTGATAGTGTAAAGAGTACCGTAAAAATGACATCAACTCGAGATAGTCTAGATGTGCTAAATCTTGCCTTTACTAAGAATGATAGTATCTTAACATTTAAGGGTACATGGAAGAATGATTCCATTCAGGTAAAGCTTAATAAATACGATACTTCGAAAATCCTGTTGACCAATCGTGGATTTAATTGGATTAACGAATATCCTTATAACAGATAAAGAAAAACGCCGTATTCTGCGGCGTTTTTTTGTTTCTATGTACAATTGAATTACATATTTCTTCGGTACTGACCACCCACTTCAAATAAGGCTGAAGTGATTTGTCCAAGTGAACAAACTTTGGTCGCTTCCATCAATTTTTCGAACAAGTTTTCGTTCTGGATAGCCGCTTCTTGAAGGATTTCCAATTGGGAAGCTACTTCGGCTGCTCTTGACTTGTTCAAATTTTCCTTGGTTTTGATCTGATATTGTTTTTCTTCCTCAGTTGCGCGAATCACCTCCGCAGGCAATACGGTTGGAGACCCTTTCGAACTTAAGAAGGTATTCACACCAATTATAGGGAATTCTCCCGTGTGTTTTAGAGTTTCATAATACAGACTTTCTTCTTGAATCTTCGAACGCTGGTACATGGTTTCCATAGCGCCCAATACACCGCCTCTTTCTGTAATTCGATCAAACTCTTGCAATACAGCTTCCTCTACCAAATCAGTCAATTCTTCAATGATGAATGAACCCTGAATTGGATTTTCGTTTTTCGCTAATCCTAATTCTTTATTAATGATCAACTGAATGGCCATTGCTCTTCGAACTGATTCTTCAGTCGGAGTTGTAATCGCCTCATCATATGCATTGGTGTGTAGCGAATTACAGTTGTCATAAATAGCATACAATGCTTGTAAGGTGGTTCGGATATCGTTAAAGTCAATTTCTTGGGCATGCAAGGAACGACCGGAAGTTTGAATATGGTATTTCAACATTTGAGCTCGTGGATTGGCTCCATACTTGTGCTTTAAAGCCTTAGCCCAAATCTTACGGGCCACACGTCCAATCACGGCATATTCTGGGTCAATTCCATTGGAGAAGAAGAAGGATAAATTCGGACCGAATTTATTGATGTCCATCCCTCTAGACAAATAGTATTCCACATAAGTAAATCCGTTTGCCAAGGTTAAGGCCAATTGAGTAATTGGATTCGCTCCAGCCTCTGCAATGTGGTATCCTGAAATCGAAACCGAATAGAAGTTTCGAACTTTTTGATCAATAAAGTATTCTTGAACATCCCCCATCAATCTTAGTGCAAATTCGGTTGAGAAGATACAAGTGTTTTGTGCCTGATCTTCTTTCAGAATATCTGCCTGAACTGTTCCTCTCACTTGAGCAAGGGTTTCAGATTTGATGCGATTGTAGACATCGGATGGTAATACCTGATCACCTGTTACACCCAGTAACAACAACCCTAGTCCGTCGTTTCCTTCAGGTAAGTCACCTTGATAAGCAGGGCGTTCAATTCCCTTAGCATCATAGAGTTCTTTGAGCTTTTCTTCTACTTTGTCCTCCAATCCATTTTCCTTGATGTACTTTTCACAGTTCTGATCAATGGCAGCATTCATAAAAAATCCTAACAACATTGGAGCTGGACCGTTGATGGTCATGGATACGGAAGTCATGGCATGACTCAAATCGAATCCAGAGTATAATTTCTTGGCATCGTCCAAACAGCAAATACTAACCCCAGCGTTTCCAATTTTTCCGTAGATATCTGGTCTGTGACCTGGATCGTTTCCGTATAAGGTTACACTATCAAAAGCCGTGGACAAACGCTTCGCTGGCATTCCTAAACTCACATAGTGAAAACGTCGGTTGGTTCTTTCAGGACCTCCTTCTCCAGCAAACATTCTGGTCGGATCTTCCCCAGTTCTTTTAAACGGATATAGGCCTGATGTATATGGAAATTCCCCTGGAACATTCTCTTGCAATATCCATTTTAATAAGTCGCCCCAAGCTTGGTATTTTGGCAATGCGATTTTTGGAATATCGGAATGTGAAAGGGACTTGGTATGGGTTTCAATTTTAATTTCTTTATCTCGAACCTTGAAAGAATAAATGGGGTCTTTGTATTTCTGAACCTTTTCCTTCCAATTCAATATGATTTCCCAATTGTAGGGATCTAAATTCATCTTAACTCGATCAAATTCTTTGATCAAAAGCGTTAAAAATTCTTTGTCATTGTCGTTTTGAGCTTGAGTCAGAATTTCTTCTTCCAACAATCCATTCTTGCTCAATAGAGACATCTCAACTTCACTCGATGGTACATTGGCTACCGAGCAAATGGTTTTAAAGATTCCGTATAATTTTTGAGCGATAACAACCTGCTCGTCAACCTTTTTATCGTAAGCTCGGTTATTTTCAGAAATTTCAGAGAGGTAACGCACTCGTGCAGGCGGAATCACAAAAATCTTCTCTGACATCTCCTTGGTAATTTCAAAGGTCGATTTCAAATCAGCTCCAGTTTTTTCGACCAACTTATCCATGATCGCTTTGTATAGCGAATTCATCCCTGGATCATTGAATTGAGAAGCGATGGTTCCAAATACCGGCATGTCATCCATATGAACATCCCATAAATTGTTATTGCGCATGTATTGTTTCTTCACATCTCGCAAGGCATCTAAGGCTCCCCTTTTATCGAACTTATTGATGGCTACCAAATCGGCAAAATCAAGCATGTCAATTTTTTCCAACTGGGTAGCTGCTCCAAATTCTGGAGTCATTACATACAAAGAGGTATCCGAATGTTCAATAATTTCTGTATCTGATTGACCAATTCCAGAAGTCTCCAAAATGATCAAATCAAATTCGGCGGCTTTCAATACCTCAACCGCTTCATTGACATATTTGGATAAGGCCAAGTTCGATTGTCTTGTGGCTAAAGAGCGCATATAAACTCTTGGATTGTTAATGGCGTTCATTCGAATTCGATCGCCTAACAGTGCACCGCCAGTTTTTCTTTTGGATGGATCTACAGAGATTAATCCGATTGTTTTTTCTGGAAAGTCGATTAGAAAACGTCTCACCAATTCATCCACCAAGCTCGATTTTCCAGCTCCACCTGTACCTGTTATTCCGAGAACTGGAGTCGTAGAACTTTCGTTTTTCTTGTGAATCATTTCCATGGATGCCTTAGCAACCTCCGGAAAGTTTTCTGCGGATGAAATCACCCTTGCAATACTTTTGGTTTCTTTTTCAGATAAATGATCCACCTCTCCATTCAAGACATCCCCAATGGCAAAGTCTGATTTTTCAACCAAATCGTTGATCATTCCTTGGAGTCCCATTTCCCGTCCATCATCTGGAGAATAAATACGAGTGATTCCGTAATCCATCAACTCTTTGATTTCCTCTGGAAGAATCACACCACCACCGCCACCAAAAATTTTGATGTGACCGGCACCTCTTTCTTGCAACAAATCATACATGTATTTGAAGTACTCATTATGCCCTCCTTGGTAAGAAGTCATAGCAATGGCATTGGCATCCTCTTGGATGGCGCAATTCACTACTTCTTCAACACTGCGGTCATGTCCTAAGTGAATTACTTCCACACCGGTAGATTGAATAATTCTTCTCATGATATTGATAGCAGCATCATGGCCATCAAATAGCGATGCAGCGGTTACAATTCGAACTTTGTGCTTTGGTTTGTAAGGTGCAATTTGTTCCATTCGTAAAAAATGTCTGTTTTTGGTGTCGCAATTTACGGAATTTTCAAAAAAAAGAGGGTTTTTTTGAAGTCACAAAAATATGTTAAGCTCTTTTTTATTTACCTTTATCTCACAAGAGCAATCAATCAACAAATGACCTTCAAAGAACAAATACAGCAAGGGATTCCGGATCAATTACCGAAAAAAAGAGTTTATGATAGCGCCTTGAATCATGCGCCAAAACGAAAGGAAATATTGAGTTCGGATGAAAAGGAATTGGCACTTCGAAATGCCTTACGATACTTTAAGTCGGAACATCATTCAGAGCTTTTGCCTGAATTTCAAGAGGAATTGGAAACATATGGTCGTATTTATATGTACCGGTTTAAGCCCGAATATCCAATACATGCAAGACCCATTAATGCGTATCCTGGGAAATCGGACCAAGCGAAAGCGATTATGTTAATGATTCAAAACAATTTGGATCCGAGGGTGGCCCAACATCCTGAGGAATTGATTACTTATGGCGGGAATGGTGGTGTTTTTCAAAATTGGGCACAGTATTTATTGACAATGAAATATTTGTCTGAAATGACAGACAAACAGACCTTGGTGATGTACTCTGGTCATCCCATGGGCCTGTTTCCTTCGTCGAAGAAAGCGCCGAGGGTAGTGGTGACAAACGGAATGATGATTCCGAATTACTCAAAACCTGATGATTGGGAAAAATTCAATGCCTTGGGAGTTACTCAATACGGACAAATGACGGCCGGAAGTTACATGTATATCGGTCCACAGGGAATTGTTCATGGAACAACCATCACCGTATTGAATGGATTCCGAAAAATGAATAAGTCGCCCAAAGGAAACCTTTTTGTGACTGCTGGGTTGGGTGGTATGAGCGGGGCACAACCAAAGGCAGGAAACATCGCGGGTTGTATAACGGTTTGCGCAGAAGTAAATGAAAAAGCGGTTCATACAAGACATTCACAAGGTTGGGTGGATGAGGTTATTGCTGATTTGGATGAATTGCTAGCACGTGTAAAACTTGCGAAAACCAATAAAGAGATAGTTTCCATCGCATACCAAGGCAATATCGTTGACGTATGGGAAAAGTTTGATGAGGAGAATGTGCATATTGATCTAGGTTCGGATCAGACTTCTTTGCACAATCCTTGGGCAGGCGGGTACTATCCGGTTGATTTGAGCTTTGAGGATGCCAATAAAATGATGGCTGAAAATCCAGAAGAATTTCGGAAAAAGGTTCAATCGAGTTTGGTGAGACAAGCAAACGCGATCAACCGACATACAGAAAAAGGTACCTATTTTTTTGATTACGGAAATGCCTTTTTGTTAGAGGCCAGTAGGGCCGGAGCAGAAGTAATGGCTGAAAATGGTGTGGATTTTAAGTATCCAAGTTATGTTCAAGATATTATGGGGCCAATGTGTTTCGACTATGGATTCGGACCTTTTCGATGGGTGTGTGCCTCAGGGAAACCGGAGGATTTAGAACTCACAGATGAGATTGCATGCAGGGTACTGGAAAGGTTGAAACAGGATGCGCCAGAAGAAATTCAACAACAAATGGCAGATAACATTCAATGGATCAAAGAGGCTCAAAAAAACAAATTGGTGGTAGGGTCGCAAGCGCGTATTCTCTATGCCGATGCTATGGGCAGGATTGAAATAGCAAAGGCATTTAATAAGGCCATTCAAAAAGGAGAGATCGGACCAGTTGTTTTAGGACGAGATCACCATGATGTATCTGGAACTGATTCACCCTATCGAGAAACTTCCAACATTTATGATGGTTCAAAGTTTACCGCCGATATGGCCATTCACAATGTAATCGGAGATAGTTTTAGAGGAGCTACCTGGGTGTCCATTCACAATGGTGGAGGTGTTGGTTGGGGCGAAGTAATAAATGGGGGATTTGGCATGTTTCTTGATGGTTCTAAGGCAGCAAGAAAAGCTTTAAATTCCATGTTATTCTGGGATGTGAACAACGGAATTGCAAGACGAAGTTGGGCGCGAAATGAGGAGGCGATTTTTGCAATTCGAAGAGCAATGAAAGGCAATTCGAAATTGAAGGTTACCCTACCAAATATGGTGGATGACCATTTGTTTAACAATTAAAACTAATAACTTATGAAAGCAAAACATTTTATTCTGTTAGGTTTGTTGGTGATTTTTAGTGCTTGTAGCGCTATAAAGGTGACTACCGATTATGATTCGGGAGTGAAGTTTGAGAACTATAAAACGTTTGCTTTTTACAAAACTGGTATCGATAAGGCAGATATTTCCGACTTGGATAAAAAGAGAATTCTACGAGCCATTGAGCGAGAGTTGCTTGCTCAAGGTTTTTCCAAATCAAACGAACCTGATTTTTTAGTAAGCATATTCACCAAATCGAGAGAACGAGTGAATGTAAATCAGAACAATCTTGGCATAGGCTGGGGTTGGGGCTGGGGTTGGAATCCATGGATGATGGGAGGAGGCTTCAATAATGTGAATGTGTCTCAATTTACGGAAGGAACCTTGTTTATCGATTTTATTGACAAAGAAAAAAAGGAGCTTATCTGGCAAGGCGTTGGATCCGGGGCCTTGCGAATTCAAAATCGAGAGAAAAAGGAAAAAAGAATTAATCTATTTGTTCAGGAGATCATTTCGAGATTTCCACCGAAACAGAAATAAAAAGAAACTCCGAAGTGACGCTTCGGGGTTTTTTTATTACTTATATCCTATCTTAGTTATATTTCAAACTTAAACCATGAAAAGAATTTTAAACATTATAGTTTTGGTAAGCATTTTAGTGTTGCCAATACATCAAGAAATTTCGGCTCAATCTTTTTCCAATTTATTGTCTCAACAAGATATTGGAAAAGGCCTCAAAGAAGCTTTGGATCACGGAATTAAAAATCAGGTTTCCAAGCTAACGGCTAAAGATGGGTTCTATAAAAATGATTTGGTCAAGATTCCGTTGCCAGGAGAATTGCAAAAGGTAGGAAAGAGATTACGACGATTAGGTCTAGGGAAATTAGTTGATGAAGGGGAACTACTACTCAATAGAGCCGCCGAGGATGCCGTAAAAACCGCAACTCCAATCTTTGTAGATGCCGTAAAGAAAATGACTTTTACCGATGCAAAGAAAATTTTGATGGGTGAGCAAAATGCAGCTACAAATTATCTAAAAGATGGAACCAACGAAACCCTGTACAAAGATTTTAATCCAGTAATCAGACAATCATTTCAAAAAGTAGGAGCTGATAAGGTTTGGGCACAGATTGCCAACAAGTATAACAAACTTCCTTTTGTAAGAAGAATAAATCCTGATTTGGTTGACTATGCTACCCAACAAGCCTTAGATGGAGTGTTTACAATGATCGCCATTGAAGAAAAGGGTATTCGTCAAAAAATTGGATTGAGAGATACCAAGCTCTTGAAAAAGGTATTTTCATTGCAAGATATCCTTAAAAAATAGAGATAAAAAAAGGCCAAAACTAAACGTTCTGGCCTTTTTCGAATTTGAATTAATTCTAAAATCTATTTTTAAACATCAGCACTTTTCACTGTTTCAACGATTCTACCTGCTACCTTGTATGGGTCAGCGTTAGAAGCTGGTCTTCTGTCTTCCAACCAACCTTTCCATCCTTTTTCAACCGTAATGATTGGAATACGAATAGAAGCACCTCTATCGGAGATACCATAACTAAACTCATTAATAGATTGAGTTTCGTGTAGACCAGTTAAACGTTGGTCGTTGTATTCACCATAAACAGCGATATGCTCTTTGGTCACAGGTCTGAAAGCCTCACAAACTTTTTCATAAATTTCTTGAGATCCACAAGTTCTTAGAAGGTTGTTTGAGAAGTTAGCGTGCATACCAGAACCATTCCAGTCTCCTTTAACAGGTTTTGGATGGTACTCAATATAATAGCCGTAGTCTTCTGTCAATCGATCCAAGATGTATCGAGCAACCCAAACTTGGTCTCCAGCAGCTTTCGCTCCTTTCGCAAAAATTTGGAATTCCCACTGACCACAGGCAACCTCTTGGTTGATACCTTCGAAGTTAATTCCGGCTTCAATACACATATCTGCATGTTGCTCTACCAAATCTCTTCCATGGGTGTTTCTTCCACCTACTGAACAGTAGTATAACCCTTGTGGGCCAGGAAAACCACCAACAGGGAATCCTAATGGTAATTCTGTATGTCTATCCATGATGAAGTACTCTTGCTCGAATCCAAACCAGAAATCATTATCATCATCATCAATTTTTGCTCTGGCGTTTGTTGGATGTGGTGTACCGTCGGCATTCAATACCTCCGTCATTACCAAATACCCATTTTTTCTCGCAGGATCTGGGAAAATTGCCACTGGTTTCAATAATAAATCTGAAGATCCGCCATCAGCTTGCTTGGTCGATGAACCATCAAATGACCAAATTGGACAATCTTCTAATTTTCCACTAAAATCCTCTTCGATCTTAGTTTTACTTCTCATGTTTTGCGTTGGAAAGTAACCATCTAACCAGATGTACTCTAACTTCGACTTGCTCATAATCAATAAATTAATTTATAGTGTGTGAACAAAAATCACTCATTTAAACCATATATCAAAAAAAACAACTCAATAATTGTTAGGAGTTGTTAAGAATCATTTTATCCATAATTTTAGCTCTACATCTTTAGTATATTTTTAATTTTTTTTGATATTTCTGTTATTATTTCAATGATGAATGCCACTTAAAAATGTATTCATACCTATTAAACTTATCTTTTTGAAATTCTAAGAATGTTTATTACAAAAATGTACCTTTGTTGGGTAAATCAATATCATGAGTGAACAGGTTTCCAAACGATATGCACAACGTGGAGTTTCAGCCTCCAAAGAGGATGTGCACAATGCCATTAAAAATGTTGACAAAGGGTTATTTCCAAAAGCATTTTGCAAGATAATACCAGATCATTTGACTAATGATGAGGAGTATTGTCTGATCATGCATGCCGATGGAGCTGGAACCAAATCGTCTTTGGCATACATGTATTGGAAAGAGACAGGCGATCTTTCTGTTTGGAAAGGAATTGCTCAAGATGCCCTCATCATGAATATTGATGACTTGTTGTGTGTTGGTGCAACAGATAATATTCTACTATCGTCAACCATAGGGAGAAATAAGAATAAAATTCCGGGTGAGGTAATTTCTGCCATCATCAATGGTACTGAAGAATTGATTTCCGATTTAAAGGAATTTGGAGTAACCATTCATTCCACCGGAGGTGAAACTGCAGACGTAGGAGACTTGGTACGAACGATCATTGTTGATTCCACTGTGACGGCTAGAATGAAGCGAAAAGATGTTATTGACAATGCAAATATCAAAGCAGGTGATGTGATCGTTGGTTTGGCCTCATTTGGTCAATCGAACTATGAATCAGAATACAACGGAGGAATGGGGTCTAACGGGTTGACTTCTGCAAGACACGACGTTTTCCATAAGTATTTGGCTTCCAGATATCCCGAAAGTTTTGACGCTGAGGTACCTGAAGAATTGGTGTATTCTGGAAATACCAAACTTACTGATTCCGTAGATAATGCACCACTTGATGCCGGGAAATTGGTGCTTTCTCCCACTAGGACTTATGCTCCAATTATCAAATCGATTCTATCAAAATACAATTCAGAATCCATTCACGGAATGATTCATTGCAGTGGAGGAGCCCAAACCAAGATTTTACACTTTGTGGATGACTTGCATGTTATCAAGGACAATATGTTTGAGATTCCGCCATTATTCAAATTGATTCAAGAGCAATCGAATACCGATTGGAAAGAAATGTACCAGGTTTTTAATTGTGGTCATCGGATGGAATTGTACGTTTCTCCAGAAGTCGCGGAAGATATCATGTTTATTAGTCAGTCTTATAATGTTGATGCTCAAATAATAGGAAGAGTAGAGGCTTCCGATACCAAAAAGCTAACTATTGAAAGTGAATATGGGACCTTTGAGTACTAGATTTTAATTATAAAGAAATAAAAAAATCCTAGAGAATACTCTAGGATTTTTTTTGTAAAAATTTGAATTCCTTCTTACTTAATGTTCATTAAGTCTGAAGTCTGGATATGCATCCATACCGTGTTCATGAGCATCTAAACCTTCAAGTTCTTCACGTTCAGAAACTCTAATGCCTACGGTCTTTTTAAGTGTATAAATGATCAAAAATGATGTGATGATACAAATCAATGCGTACGAACCGATACCGATTAATTGACTTAACAATTGATCCCATCCGGCTAGTTTTCCAAAGATTCCTACCGCTAAGGTTCCCCAGATACCACAAATCAAATGCACGGCAATGGCACCCACAGGATCATCCAAACGTAATTTATCAATTAAAGATACTGCGAATACGATAATGGCTCCTGCAACAGCTCCAATAATAATGGCATCCATTGGGCTCATTTGATCAGCGCCGGCTGTGATTCCTACCAATCCTCCCAATACTCCGTTTAGGAACATGGTTAAATCGAGGTTCTTAAAGGTTAACGTTGAAACAAAAGCTGCTGAAACTCCTCCTGCCGCAGCAGCCAAGCAAGTGGTCACCAAGGTTAAAGAAGTCAACTCAGGATCCGCCGAAAGAACAGAACCACCATTAAATCCGAACCAGCCCAACCATAAAATCAAAACACCCGCAGTTGCTAGTGGTAAGTTGTGACCTGGAATTGCTTTTATTTGTCCGTCTTTGAATTTTCCAATACGAGAACCTAGCAACCAAACCGCAACAATGGCAGCCCATCCACCTACGGAGTGTACCAGTGTTGAACCCGCAAAATCATAAAATGGCGTATCTAATTGGTCCAAGAATCCGCCACCCCATTTCCAAGATCCAGCAATTGGATATACGATACCTACGTATAAAACGGTGAATATCATGAAAGGTCCGATTTTAATTCGTTCGGCTACAGCTCCAGACACAATTGTAGCTGCCGTTGCCGCAAACATTCCTTGAAAAAGGAAATCGGTCCAATAGGTATACCCTTCATTATAGGCCAAATCGATGGTACCTGCCTCGGTCAAAGGTGCTGCGATTCCGAATCCAGCGAAACCAATATAGCCATTGAACTCCCCTGGATACATTAGGTTGAAACCTGCAATGGCATACAATAAGAGTCCGACTGTAATAATGAAAATGTTTTTAAATAATACATTGATGGTATTTTTCTGACGTGTCAAACCAATTTCCAGGAAGGCAAATCCTAGGTGCATAAAAAATACCAAAGCCGTACAGATCATCATCCATACGTTATTCGTTGTTAATAATTCCATAGTTTTTAATTAAGTGTTTGACCGCCTTTTTCACCGGTTCTAATTCGGTAGGCTTCTTCGATATTCGAAACGAATATTTTACCATCACCAACTTCTCCTGTCGCCCCTGATTCCAAAATGGCTTTAATGGCAGCGTCCTTAAATTCATCGTTTACCACGATAGATAAATACCTTCTTTGAATATCACTGGTGCTATAAGAAACGCCGCGATATACATGACCTTCTTTTTCGTTACCCTGACCAGTAACATCCCAATAAGAAAAGAAGTTGATTCCAACTTCATGCAAGGCCGCTTTCACTGCAGAGAATTTAGATTTTCTAATAATTGCTTCGACTTTTTTCATAATAGTTTCGACTTTGGTTAAACTTACATATTACTCCAAATTAATGGAGTAATATGCAGGTTTCAAAGAATTTATATATGTTTTTGTTTGTTTACAATGAAAAGAAGAATGATAATTTGTAGAAATCATTAGGAGCAAAACGAGTTGCAGCATCTGCATAGTTATCACCAAATGAGAATCTCGCACCTACATCACCTTTGGTTAACTGTACGTAAGGACCGAACCAAAAATAACCATCAGCTCTCGCTAAAGTGCCACCTCCGTTGGTAGAACCACTTGATAAATAAAGCTCTTCAGCGTGTAAGCCGATAGATAAACTACCAGAAACCTTGTATCCTAAATTGGCCCAATAGTGCATGTAGTTGTTTGTAGAATTACCAGCTGCTGTATTATCAGTTAAAGCACCATAGTAACCAATGTAAACTTGACCTTCAAATTTGTCTGCATCATAGTTCACCGTAAGGTTAGGAACAATACCATCAAAATAAACACCTCTTTGTGCAGCACCACTTGATAACAAACTACCCATAGTAAAACCTAATTGTGGGTTGATGTTGAAGTCACCTGCTTGGAAACTATACCCAAACCCTACTTCAGTCCATTGTCCCCAAGCACTTCCTGTTCCGCCACCCCATTGGATACCGTAAGCAGTTAAAGCTGTGGTTTCACTCAATTCGTAGCTTGCAGTCATCATTGGTGTAAAACCAAAAAATGCATCTTGATTTAATGATAAACTAAAGCTTAACTTGTCCTTTGAATCTTCTTGAGCAGTTAATCCGACTGCTAAAAAAAGCATTAATACCGTTGTAATTTTTTTCATAATCTAAAATTTTGTAGTTAGAATGTGGGTCTAAAACTATCTGATTTGGTTCGATAAATTCAAAAAAAAAGACCCTTGAGGTGCATTTTTGTGATTATCTAAAAATTGGTAGGAAAATATTTTTGGGTTGATGTTTTGTTGAGCATATTTTGAGATATCCTCAAATATTTATTGATGAATTTTTACTAAAAAGGAAAAAATGATAAAAAAAATGCAACGAAAAACGAAAAAAGAAAACGTTTTCGTAACAAATTGCATCAATTGGTTCGAAACTTTTGAAAATTTTAGTGCTTTGGTTTACCACCAAACGAACTCTTTTTTCAAGATGAGAATTTCAAAAAAACAACTTTCAGGAAATGTTTTTATTCAATTCATCGAGTCGATGAGCCATGGAATTTTATGGACGCTGTTAAGGTGGACTGACTTACCTTAGTTTGATAAACTGCTCTACCGATAAGCGATCTCTCAAAATGGTTTTATCTGTATCTAACAAATAAATTACTGGAGTTTTTTTCAAGTTGTACTTACTTCTGAATTTTGAATCATTATTTAGATCAATACAATTGAAAAAAGATTCCATTTTGTAATCTTTAACCTGTTTCTTACATTTTTTAAATGCATCCGTTAATCCCATTTTTTCTCGATTGGCGGCACAAACTGTATACACTTTTAGATGTTTCTTGTTAACCCTTGTTTTGTAGTGTTTTACCAATTTGGGTATGTTCTCGGAATTTGATGGGTCGTCTGGATCCCAAAATAGAAGTACGGTAAGCTTGGCCTTTACGTCGTGTAAGTTGCTTTGAGCTTCTTGGAATCCCAAATCCTTTAATTTTAAATTAGGTGCTTTTTTTCCGCATATGGATGATCGAAGGGCATTGGCTGAAGATTTCATATTCTCGAGCGTCTCATTTTTCAACCAACTGGCTTTTCCTTTTGAATAATAATTATCTACAATGTGCACATAAACCCCAGCCATGCATGGGCTTTTGCTTTTGGCAAAGGAATTTACAGATTGTACGAGGCTAAATTTGTAGAGTTCTTGGTTCACTTCGGCCAGTTTTAAAACCCTATCTACATTCTCAATGGTAATTTTTGGATTTCCTCCGGTAATTTGATTACTGTAGAATGTTTTGATCATTTGACCTATGAGTGATGTTCGAATCATCCGTTCATCAGAAAAATCGATATTGTCAAAAAAATGATCTCTGTAATAAGCAAATGCCTTTTTATTATCATTTTTAATGTCTGCCGGAATTTGAATAGGCAATTGAGCCTTAATAATTTTAGAAGTAAAACTATCAGGTGCCATATCAATAATGGCATTTTGATAGGCATTTACCGATGCCCCTAATTTTTCGAGTTCCTGTTTCTTTTCTGCTTGTTTCTGAGTTTTATTTGCAACTGTTGATTTCTGAAGTCGCTTAATTTCCTCGTTCAATTGATTCGATAATTTTCTTTGCTTCGAGAGATAATTTAAATATTTAAAAAACCGAGTGTTTTCTGGAGAGCCTTCAACCTTCATATTGGCAATCAAATCTTGTTGATCTGTGCTAAGTTTAAAATGCTGCTCATTTTTATTTACCAAAAAATCAAAAGTTGTTTTGCTCGGTAAAAGAACAACAATGTACATTCCGGGTTCAAGTGCTTCTTTTCCTGACGCAACAAACCTGCCTGACTCTTGTCTTGTTAATTCGCTTTTGATGTATTGTTTTTCACCATAATGATAGGCAAGTGTTATTTTTTTTCCATCGTAGTTTTTGATTTCAAATTCTATCTGGTGTCCGTTTTGACCATTAGTAAGATTCATACTTAGAAGCCAGGCGGAGAAGATGAGCAAAAGCTGTTTTAGACTTTTCATTAGATGTGCGTAATTCGTTTGTTTTGTTAGTTTTTTGAAAATACAAAATCAAGTTGAAAGTCGTCGTTAGCTACAATGGCCTTCAGTTGATTGTGATCTTTAAAGTAAGTGATTTTTTTTGGGAACTCATTATTGGGATTTACACAAGTAAAAGATGAATCAGTTTGTTCAATAAATTTGAATAGCGTAGGCTTCTCATTTACTCCTTCTACCTGTAGGTATAAGGTGTCTTTAATGGATATAATGGATAGGACTTCCTTGAAGGTTGTGTCTTGCGATGTTAATGTAAATCCCAATCCTGTGAAATCTTCCTTCCACATTTCATAGGTTTGTTCTCCTGGTTTATTATTGTTTCGAGTCCAATCACCAATCAAAAAATCTGGTTTTTGTTTTGGTTGTTCTTGACAAGATAGAAGTGAAGTAAGAAGTATTAGTAGATAAAAACGCTTCATAAAAGTCTGGTTGATTTCCTAAATATAGCCATAAAATTGTAAATTCGCAGGACTACAAAATCCGTTCAATGTTAGAAAAAATACGCATCGTTAAGCAACGTTATGATGAGGTTTCCGATTTAATCATTCAACCAGAAATCATTTCTGATCAAAAAAAATATGCTCGTCTTAGTAAAGAGTATAAGGATCTTGGTGATGTGGTAAAGAAAGGAGAAGAATACCAATCATTGATCAATAACATTGAGGAGGCGAAGGAGATTATTGCCGATGGTTCTGATGCAGAAATGGTTGAGATGGCCAAGATGGAAATGGACGAAGCACAGAGCAAACTTCCACAAATTGAAGAAGACATTAAGTTCATGTTAATTCCGAAGGATCCTGAGGATGCCAAGAATGCCGTTGTCGAATTGAGAGCCGGTACAGGTGGTGATGAGGCCAGTATTTTTGCTGGAGATTTATTCCGCATGTATACCAAGTATTGCGAAGGCCGAGGATGGCGTGTGGATGTAGTCGATTATTCTGAAGGAACGAACGGCGGATATAAAGAAATACAGTTCGAAGTTTCTGGTCCGGATGTATATGGTACCTTAAAGTTTGAGGCCGGGGTTCATCGTGTACAACGAGTTCCGCAAACAGAGACGCAAGGACGGGTGCACACTTCTGCGGCTACTTGTATGGTATTCCCTGAAGCGGAAGAGTTTGATGTAGAAATTAATCCAAAGGATGTTCGAATCGATTATTTCTGTTCTTCAGGTCCAGGTGGGCAATCGGTGAACACAACTTATTCAGCGGTTCGATTGACCCACGTTCCAACCGGACTCGTAGCCCAATGTCAGGATCAAAAATCACAACATAAAAATAAGGAAAAGGCCTTCCGTGTGTTGCGATCTCGTTTGTACGATTTAGAACTCGCCAAAAAGCAAGAGGCAGACGCTGCCAAAAGAGGAAGTATGGTAACCTCGGGTGATCGAAGTGCAAAGATTCGAACCTATAACTATCCTCAGGGTCGTGTGACAGATCACCGAATCGGATTGACATTATACGATTTGTCAAACATTGTAAATGGCGATCTTCAGCGCATCATCGATGAATTAATGCTGGCAGAAAACACCAACAAGCTTAAAGAATTAGGCGAATCTATCTAACACTTATTTAGGCTCCAAACAAATGTAGCTCGGTAAACTGTTTGTCAACAGTGATTGAGCTGGCGCCATTGCATACCAGATGATGAATTGGAACTTCAACGTTATCTACCTCAATGGTTTTGATATCGAATGGTAAATTGTAAAATACTAAGGTGAACTGCTCATAAGGCGCATCGTATTTACCTTCTTTGTGCTGTTGCAAAATGAATTCATTCTTTTTACCCGTCACTTTAAACGTACGAAGACTGTATCGACCTTTTTTATAATCGAGTCCGTCATGAGCGTCGTCATAAAGCTGACTACGTTCTTTTCCTTCCTTGTAATAAATTTCCAAAGTAATCTTGTCAAAGTCTTTTTCTCCAACGTACTGTTGAACTGGGTATTTCGGAATAACAGCTCCTTCTTTAATGAAGAGTGGCATGGAATCTAAGTCGGCATCTACCCACATTTCTCGTCCCCCAGCAACCACTTCCTTGGTCCAATAGTTATACCATTTTCCGCGTGGGATATACATTCTACGACCTTTAGCATTTGGCTCTTGAATTGGACATACCAAGATGTTTTCCCCATAGATAAATTCATCGCTTCGATAATGGGTATGGATGTCTTCTTGATCAAATAACACCAAAGATTTTATTATTGGAATTCCCTCATTGGCATACTTCCAGAATGCAGTATACAAATAGGGTAGAAGTTGGTAACGAAGTTCAATAAACTTTCGTACAATATCGGTAATATCATCACCAAACATCCATGGCTCTTGATCTCCATGATCTCCTGAAGAATGCACTCTACAGAATACATGGAAAACGCCTAACTGAATCCAACGAGCAAATAATTCTCCCTGAGGTTGTTCTGCAAATCCACCAATATCACTTCCCACAAATGAGAAGCCAGACATGGCCATCCGTTGGGCTTGAACGTTTGCAATCCATAAGTGTTCCCAAGTGGCCACATTATCACCAGTCCAGCTTGATGTATATCGTTGAGTACCCGAGTAAGCGGCTCTAGTAATTACAAAGGGTCGCTTCGGATAACTGTATTTTTTTAATCCGTGATAGGTAGCTCTAGCCATTTGCATGCCATACACATTGTGTGCCTTTCTATGGCTGCAAGGATTGCCATCATAATCGTGACGAACATCATTTGGGAAGGTTTTGTTTGGCACCTCCATTACGGCAGGTTCGTTCATGTCGTTCCAAACACCCTTTACACCAATGTCTTCAATCAATTCCTTAAATAAATCGGCCCACCAATCTCGAACTTCCGGTTTGGTGTAGTCTGGGAAATAACATTCACCAGGCCAAACTTTCCCTTTCATATAAGGACCATCAGCTCTTTTACAGAAATAATCGTTTTCCAATCCTTCGGTAAAAACACTGTAATCTTTGTCGATTTTGATTCCCGGGTCAATAATGGCCACGGTTTTGAAACCTTCTTCCTCTAGTTCCTTCACCATTCTTTTTGGGTCGGGAAAGTGGTTTTTATCCCAAGTAAAACATCGGAAACCATCCATATAATCAATGTCCAAATAGATGGCATCGCAAGGAATTTGAAGGTCTCTAAATTTTTTGGTAATATCTTTTACCTCGCTTTCAGGATAGTAACTCCATTTACACTGGTGGAAACCTAGTGCCCAAAGCGGTGGAAGTTGATGAGGTTTACCGGTTAAATCGGTATAATTTACCACCACATCTTCCATTTTTGGTCCGTAAATGAAATAGTAATTCATTTCACCACCATCTGCCCAAAAGCTGGTTACATTTCTGCGTTCATAAGCGAAGTCGAAATGAGTTTTGAAGGTATTATCAAAGAAGATACCATAGGCTTTGTTTTCACAAATTCCTGTGTAAAATGGAATGGCTTTGTATATAGGATCGGTTTCTTTTCCGTAAGCATACGAATCCGTTACCCAATTCTCAAATCGTCTTCCTTTTAAGCTCACGCCCACAGGTTTATCGCCCAAACCGTAATAACTTTCAGTTTTATGAGAAACTTTGCTCATTTTGACGATATCGCCTCCAAATTCATAACTTTCTTCCCAGTGGAACCCAATCTCATCTTCATTGATTAAGGTAGCGTCTTTAGCATCATAAATACTAACCTTGGCGCTGTCTTTGCGTACTTTACAAATTAATTTGGAAGTTGTAATGATATAGAATTCGGTATTCTCATCTACCTCTAATTTATTATACCCTCTACTAGCATGAATGGTAATACCATAGGAAAAATCATTCTCAAAAATTCCCGTGGTTGAGTATCGAAAACGCAATACACTATCTCTAACAATAGTAATCTCTAAGACAACTCCGTTAGAGGTTTGGAATAAGAGCTTATCAACATCTTTCTTATAGCTCTCTATTTGTGAAGGAAATAAATTCCCTTTATTTTCCAGTTCAGTATTGGTAATCATTTGGCAAAATCAATTAATACGGGTAAAAATCGTAAAAGTTTACGGTACTGTGAAATGGAAAACTCCTTTTTTACTTCAACGTTTTAGTTGGATGTAAACTGGTGTTAATCCTCGTATTTAAAGGCCACCATCCCTAAAGGAGGAAGATTTAGTTTTACTGAATTTTCGCGGTAGTCCCAGGTTTGATCTTCGGTTGTTACTTTTTTGTTATGGAAATCTCCAGTACCATTGAATTTCTTAGCGTCTGTATTAAAAATTTCTTTCAATACACCTTTTCTTGGTACACCAATACCATAGTTTTCTCTTGGCATTGGGGTTAAATTACAGACTACAATCACGTCATCTCTCTCATCATATCCTTTTCGGATGTAGGCGATAACCGAATTTTCATGATCACTATGATTGATCCACTCAAATCCTTTACCGGTGAATTGTTGTTGATGTAATGCTTTTTCAGTTTTATAAAGCTTGTTCAATCCTTTTACGGTTTCTTGAGCTCCTTTGTGAACCTTATAGTCTAACAAGTGCCAGTCCAAACTCTGTTGGAAATTCCACTCAGCAGACTGTCCAAATTCACCACCTTGGAATAATAATTTTGCTCCAGGATGCGTATACATAAATCCGTATAGGAGTCTTAGATTGGCAAATTTTTGCCATTCGTCTCCAGGCATTTTATTCAAAATGGATTGCTTGCCATACACCACTTCATCATGCGATAGTGGAAGCATGAAGTTTTCCGTAAATGCGTAATTAAGACTGAAGGTAAGTTCGTTCTGATGATGTCTTCGGTAAATAGGTTCTTTTGCAAAGTACTGCAATGAGTCGTGCATCCAACCCATCATCCATTTCATTCCAAACCCTAACCCTCCAATGTAAGTTGGTCTAGAAACCATTGGGAAGGACGTTGATTCTTCTGCAATAGTCTGAACACCTGGGAAATTCTTGTACACAGCCGTATTCATTTCTTTCATGAATTCAATAGCTTCAAGATTTTCTCTGCCTCCAAACTGATTTGGTTCCCATTCCCCATCATTTCGAGAATAATCCAAGAAAAGCATGGAAGCTACAGCATCTACTCGAAGTCCGTCTACATGAAATTGATCCAACCAATAAATGGCATTACTGATTAAGAACGATTTTACCTCATTTCTTCCATAGTTGAAAATCAAACTTTTCCAATCTGGATGGTATCCTTTTCTTCTGTCTGGATGTTCATACAAATGCGAACCATCAAAGAATCCTAATCCGTGTTCATCCGAAGGAAAGTGCGACGGAACCCAATCCAAAATAACTCCGATTCCGGCTTTGTGAAAAGCGTCGACCAAGTATTTGAATTCATCGGGATTCCCGAAGCGCGAGGTAGGTGCGAAGTAGCCAGTCAATTGGTAACCCCAACTTGGATCAAAGGGATATTCCATAACGGGCATGAATTCCACATGGGTAAAATTCATTTTCTTCACATAATCCACTAGTTCATCGGCAAGTTCGATATAGCTTAAGAACTTATTTTCTTCTTTTCGCTTCCAAGAACCTAAGTGTACTTCATAAACTGAAAATGGAGCATCCAAAGCATTCTTTTTACCTCTTGATTTCATCCATTTGGAGTCTTTCCAAGAATAGTCATCTTCCCAAACTACAGAAGCTGTATTTGGTGGAAGCTCACATTTCTTTGCGTAAGGATCGGCCTTTTCAACCGAGTAATTGTTGTGATGACTGAATATTTTATACTTGTAAAGGTTGCCAACACCCACATTCGGGATAAATCCTTCCCAAATACCACTGCCGTCCCAACGAACATTCAGTTGGTGTTCTCCTTCAATCCAATAATTGAAATCACCAACTACAGATACGTTTTTGGCACTTGGTGCCCAAACAGCAAAGTAGGTTCCTTTTTCACCATCCACTTCCACAATGTGAGAACCAAATTTCTCATACAAGTTGTAGTGCTTTCCGGCTTTGAATAAATTAATGTCAAATTCAGTAAAAAGGCTAAAAGGTTTGGTAGTTGCCATGTGCTATATTTGGTTAATGATATTTGATATTCCCTTTAACGGAATCACTGCCCATTGTGGTCTAGAGTTCAACTCATAACCCAATTCATAAACAGCTTTTTCTAAAAGCGAATACTGCAGCAAAAATATACGTTCTTCTTTATATCCAATATTTAAATTGGCTTTTTTAATCAAGGCTACATAGGTTCCCAAAAATAGTCCAAGAATGTAGTTGTATAGAATTTCTCCCGCCTCAAAAAGATCTTCTTGAGACTCTTGATAATTGTCTTTGTTGTTGAATATGGATGAATAAATCGCATAATGAAAGGAACGGAAAAGTCCAGCTACATCCTTTAAAGGAGGCTGTTTCACCTTGCGATCTCGAATGGTGCTTTCGGGTTCTCCTTCAAAATCAATGATGAAGAAATCATCATTTTGAACTAATACCTGACCCAAATGATAGTCACCATGTACTCGAATTCGTTCTCCTTTGAGTTTGGTCCAATCGAAATCTACAAATCGTTTTCTGATTTCATTCTTTTTCAAAAGGAACTCATTGGCCAATTCCAAAGCCATGCCTTTTAGTTTGTGAAGGTTGTTTTCAACCGTATTCAATCGGTTTTGAAATTGATATAACAATCGGTTTTTCAACCATACCTCGTAATCACCGTTAAAATGACTCGGTTCAAAAGCAGTCTCAGAAAACTCCGACCCCAAGGCAATATGCATTTCGGCAGTTCTTTGGGCTAGTTTTTGAATTTTGGTCAACAAGTTTAATCCTACCCAATCGATAATCTGCGGTGATACATCGGCAATCTCTAGTCGTTCATAAGGAATGGCTTTTGGTAAGCTTTTAATGTTGATTCTTTTGAATTCCAGATTCATAAATACCTTATGAATTTCGTTCAAAATATACTCCCAAGCGTCACCTTCATTGTCTACCAATTCCTGCATTAAGGCAATGGTCAATGTGGCTTCATCTGAATCAATCACATTGATACTTCCGAGGTATAAAGGTGTGTTTTTGTATTCCTTAATTTCAGACAAGAATCGACTCATTTCATAATCTGGATTCTGGTCTACATAGATTCGTCTGAAGAATTTTAAGACATATTTCTCATTGTAAACAATGGACGTATTGCTTTGTTCAACCCCCATAAATCGTGATGATTCATAAGCGATGTTTTCAAACTTTACATTTTTATGGTAGCGGACTTTTGTTCGATCAATGGGTTCAGCATTTGCGATTCGTTCAAAAACCAATCGTCGAAAAGCCTCCAAATGAACGGCATCAATGATGTATCCTTTCTGACCTTCAATACTTACCGGTAAAATTCGGTTTTCCTGCGCAAAGTTTTCATCAGTAACAAAGGCAATTGGAAGGAAGTAATGCTGGTAAAATGCCTCTACGAAGTTTACTTCCAGGATGAGTCCGTAGTACACTTCTTCATTTTGCTGAATTCGAAAGTATTCGGCAAGTTCAATGTATTTAAGCTTACTGGCCTTCCCACCATACCATCTTTTTTTGACGATGTATTTTTCCAAAACGTCCGAAAGAAAAACATTCACAAAGTCCTTGTTTTCCAAAAGGGCTTCCCAAGGAGTATTAAAATTGTAAACGTTTTTGTTTGTTACGGATGTTTTAGAATCTTTACTCATATTACTTGTTTATTTTGAAGAAATGGAAAGGAAGTGTTGGGTGAATTTCCACATAATTCCATTCATCACTCCAATGATAGCTATTGTTGGTGATTAAGTCATGTACTTCGATGGATTTACCTGGCTGAATGCCCAATTCGTGCAACGGCAATTGAACAAAGCCTGTTTGCTTGTAATAAGGATCCAAACTGATAATGGTCAATGATTCATCCGATTTGTCATCATTCCATTTGTAAAATGCCATGAGGTTTTCGTTCTCTATTGTACAGAACTTAATATTGTTGGTCTGTTGATAGGACTCATGTTCGTTTCGAATACCATTGATGGTAGCAATCAACTTAGTGAGTTTATTTTCCTTAAACCAATCATAATGGTAAACCTGGAACTTCTCTGACATATAATACTCTTCTTTGCCAGGCACCGCTTCGTTAATCATTTGTTCAAAAACAGGTCCGTAGATTCCTAAATTGGAGCACAAAGAAGCCGCAAGCGCGTAACGCTGTAGGTATTTGGACTCGTTGGCACCTTGAAGGTGATACGGATTGATATCCGGAGTATTTGGCCAGAAGTTTGGTCTCATATACTCCTTTTGATCAGTTTGGGTTAACTCGGTTACATACTCTGTCAGCTCGTGCTTGGAATCTCTCCAAGTGAAATAAGTGTAAGATTGTGTAAACCCCTGTTTTGCCAATTGTTGCATCACCTTTGGTTTGGTGAAGGCTTCTGAAAGGAAGATGATGTCTGGGTGATTTTTCTTGACTTCGCCAATCACCCAATTCCAAAATAAATAGGGTTTGGTATGCGGATTGTCCACTCTAAATATGGTGATTCCAGCATCAATCCAATGCAACAGAATGTCCAAGCATTCTTGCCATAAGTTCTTATAGTCTTTGGTTTCCCAATAAATCGGAAGGATGTCTTGGTATTTTTTAGGCGGATTCTCAGCATACTGAACGGTTCCGTCTGGACGCCATTTGAACCAATCTGGATGATCCGTTACCCAAGGATGATCTGGTGCCGCTTGAAGGGCATAATCCATAGCAATTTCAATGCCTTGAGCTTTGGCATCTTTTATCAATGCTTTAAAATCTTCCAAAGTTCCTAGCTCTGGATGGATGTCTGAGTGACCACCATGTTTTGAACCGATTCCCCAAGCAGATCCGGAATCCCCTTCAACCGCTTCGGTGGTATTGTTTTTACCTTTTCGGTTGACTTCTCCAATCGGATGGATGGGAGGGAAGTATAAGGTGTCAAATCCCATGGCTGCAATTCTCGGTAACAAGCGATGACAATCTTTAAAGGTCCCGTGAGTATCGGGTTGCTCTGAAGAGGATCTTGGGAAAAACTCATACCAAGTACTGAAACGAGCCTTTTTTCGATCTACGTAGACTTGAAAATTTGGTGTTTTGTTCTTGAGGTGTTTTCGTGGAAACTCTTTGAAAATTCGAATCAAACGCTCATTCTTGCATTCGCAAATGGCATCTGTATAAGATTCGTCTTTGGTGAAAATATCAACCAAGTATTTCAAATAAGCAGCATCATCGTTATTTACTTTTTTGATAAGCGGTTTGATGTATTCTGCACCTTCTAGGAGTTCCGACTTTACATGTTGATTGTCATCAATCTTTCGGTCAATACCATGCTGCCAATTGAGTTCGTAATCAACCCAACCTTCAATTTTATAATCATAAAAACCTTGTTTTGAAACCGAAAAACTCGCCGCGTATTCGTCATTATTGACATGCTGCATTCGCACGCTTTTCCAGCTTTTTTCTGTTTCGTGTTTGTACAACAAATCGGCTTGAAGGATATCGTGTCCATCTACCAACACATCTGCAGTTACATGTACGATTTCGTCAACAACACGTTTGATGAATACTTGACCACCGTTTAGTTGTGGTTTTACATTTTCAATGATTATTCTTGTTTGCTTTTGCATTTTTCTTTCTGAGTTATAATTACGAACCAATTACAGTTCCGTCGGCAATTGTTTTGTCTTTCTTTACCACGACAACACCATCGCGAATCATGTATAATTCCGTTTCAAAATCTTCTAGATGTGAACCACCTTTGATGGTCACATTATTACCAACTCGTGCGTTCTTATCGATAATACAATAGTCAAGGTTGCAATTTTCACCAACACCCATTGGCGTGAAACTTTCACTAGATTGGATCTGTTCTAGACTTTCATAATAATCGCTTCCCATCATGTAGGTATTTTTTATAATCGAATTTGCTCCGATTCTTGACCGAATTCCGATGACGGATTGTTCCACCTTTTGAGCATTGATGATACATCCATCAGCAATAACCGCTTTATTTAAGATGGTTCCCGAAATCTTCGAGGTTGGAAGCATTCGAGCTCTTGTGTAAACCCGTTGTGATTGATCAAATAAATTAAATTGAGGAATGTCATCGGCCAACCCAATATTTGCTTCAAAGAAGGCGTCGATAGTTCCGATATCGGTCCAATAACCTTCAAATTGATAACTGTAGGTTTTTCCTTTGGCGATGGATTGTGGTATGATGTCTTTTCCGAAATCAATCATGTTTTCATCTTCCATCAAACGAATCAATAAATCTCTATTGAAAACATAGATACCCATCGAGGCTAAATAGTGTCTTCCTTGGGATTTCATTTCATCACTCACTTCCGATCCCCAATCTCCTAGCAAATCGCTACTTGGCTTTTCGATAAAAGAAGTAATTTTATTAGAGCTATCGGTTTTCATAATACCGAATGCCGTGGCATCTTTTGCACTAACGGGATAGGTAGCAACCGAAATCTCCGCACCACTTTTTTCGTGGGCTTCAATGAGTTCGTTGAAATCCATATGATACAATTGATCACCAGAAAGAATTAAAGCATAATCAAAGCTATTTTGTAAAAAATGATGCATGCTCTGTCTCACTGCATCGGCAGTTCCTTGGAACCACTGATCACTTTCGGCCGTCTGTTCGGCAGCTAAAACATCCACGAACGAGGTGCTGAAGAAACTAAAGTGAAACGTATTTTTAATATGTCTGTTCAAAGATGCAGAGTTGAATTGAGTCAACACGTACATTCGCTTCAAGTTCGAATTGATACAATTGGAAATAGGAATGTCTACCAATCGATATTTACCAGCGATTGGTACAGCTGGTTTTGATCGGTTTTCCGTAAGCGGATACAAGCGAGATCCTCGGCCTCCACCAAGAATGATACTCAGTACTCTGTCGTTATACATAGAATTTTATTTTTTTAATGATTCGTATAAATTGGATACCTCTTTTGCAATGGCTACCCAATCAAATTTTTCTTCAGCTCTTTTTCTTCCTGCAAGAGCCATGCGTTCTTTCATTTCAGGATTTTCAATCACTTTGTTCACTCCTGCTGCCAAGTCTTTGGCAAACTTATCAGGATCTACAGGTTCAAAAGGAGCTTGGGTTTGCTGAGTCACAGGAACTAAAATTCCGGTTTCCCCATCTACAACAACTTCTTTGATGCCTCCCACCGCGCTGGCAACAACAGCCGTTTTGCAAGCCATGGCTTCTACATTGATGATTCCGAATGGTTCGTAAATAGAAGGGCAACAAAACACATCTGCATGCGAATACAATTGAATGATTTCAGGTTTGCTTAGCATTTTCTCAATCCAGAAAATATTGTCTCGATGCTTTTTGGCCTCGGCAACACTTTGTTTCATTTCCTCCGCAATTTCAGGAGTATCTGGCGCTCCAGCACAAAGTACAATCTGAATATCTTCATTCATGTATTTGATGGCATTTACCAAATGAATGATTCCTTTTTGCCGTGTTATTCTTCCTACAAACAGTAGGATGGGTTTGCTCTGGTCAATTCCGTATTCTTCAAGTGTCGATGTACTGGAAGTAACTTGGTATTCTTTCAAGTCGATTCCATTATAAATTACTTTTACCTTGTCAGCATCCACATCAAAATGATTCATCACATCTACTTTGGTTTCTTCGGAAACTGCAATGATGGCATCGGCCATTTCAATCGCTGTTTTTTCAACCCAAGAAGAAGCTTCGTATCCGAGTCCTAATTGTTCTCTTTTCCAAGGGCGCAAGGGCTCTAAGGAATGCGTAGTAATCACCAAAGGAATTCCGTAACACAATTTGGTCACAATCCCTGCAAATTGAGCATACCAAGTGTGGCAATGCACGACATCGGCATCCACCTTTTTTGCATTCATATGAATGCAGGTGCTGAGGGTTTTAAAAACGGATTTTAATTGACCATCAGCTTGATCAAATATGGCGTTATCGAAGGGGAATCCCTGAACAGTTAGGCTTTCCTCGGATTGTTGTTGGTCACCGAAACATCGTACATCAACATCAATGAGTTTCGATAATTCTTTTGCGAGATATTCCACATGCACTCCAGCACCTCCATAAACGTAAGGAGGATATTCTCTGGTGTAAAAAAGTGCTTTCATAGTATTTGTTTTCTGCTATAATATACGGATGAAAATGAAATCTTTCAACCCAAAATGCAAGATTAGTGCATCGATGTGAAATAGATATTAAGCGGAGGTTAACTATTCCGATTTTTGTTGATTTCGTCATGAAGCTGTCTTCGCAGCTTTTGCTCTCGCTCTAAGGTTTTTTTGCGATGGGTATCGAACTCTTTTTCAACTTCTTCAAGACTTCTCAATGCATTTTTAGTAACAATGTTACTATTTGAAAACTGGTAAATGAAATAAATCAAACCTCCTAAAAGAATAGCCATTAAAACCCAAACGATAAGGTTGTAAGTACCTTTGTCTATTTCCATCCCAGCAACTGAAAAACTATTCTCTTTAGAGATGGCTTCGCTGAGCTTGTCATTGGTAGTCTTTAAGTCTTTTTTTAAGCCCTCAATTGCCTTGGTCTTGGAGGCAATGGATTCCTCTTTCTCTTTTAGAACTTTGGTGTAGGTTTTTATAGAGTCCAAAACACTAGCTTTTAGAGCAGCATATTTGTCCTTGCTGATTACTTTATAATCTTGATAAGTACTTGAGGTTCTGTAGATTTTATCAAACTGATTCGCAATGGTTTGTACTGAATCATCCTGTGCGTATGCATGGGTCACAGTAAGCATCAAAATACTTACAATTAGGGTTCTAAAATAGTGTCTCATTATTGGTTGCATTTCATGTAAAAGTATAAAAAAAACCTAAACGAAATGTTTAGGTTTTTCTATACAAGCAAGTTGATTTAACTTATTTTATTTTTTCGACTACAGCTTTAAACGCATCTGGGTTATTTACAGCTAAATCGGCAAGAACTTTACGGTTCAATTCGATTTGATTCGCCTTTAATTTACCCATGAATTGCGAGTAAGACATTCCGTGTAATCTTGCTGCAGCGTTAATACGTACAATCCACAAAGAACGAAAGTTTCTCTTTTTGTTTTTTCTATCTCTGTATGCATAAAGCATACCTTTTTCAACAGCATTTTTTGCTACCGTGTAAACGTTTTTTCTACGTCCAAAGTAACCTTTGGCTTGCTTCAATATCTTTTTTCTTCTGTTTCTTGAAGCTACTGAATTTACTGATCTTGGCATAATTTTAATTTTTTTGTAGTAGGCGTTCGTTTGTTATTTTGAATCTTTTGGGCCTAACTCCATGGTTATTAATTAATTCCCTGAACTAAATTATTTTAAATTTAGTTGTTGTTTGATGTTGGCTTCATCAGACTTGTGAACAAGTGTGTGATGCGTCAACTTCAATTTGCGTTTTTTAGATTTTTTTGTCAAAATATGACTCTTAAACGCATGCTTTCTTTTAATTTTTCCAGAGCCAGTCACTTTAAATCGTTTCTTGGCACTAGATTTTGTTTTTAATTTCGGCATTAGTTCTCTGTTTTATCTTGCTTGTTACTTTTATTACTTGACTTTCTTTGGAGCAATGAACATAATCATTCGCTTTCCTTCTAATTTCGGAAGTTGTTCAACCTTTCCATATTCTTCAAGGTCCTGTGCTAATTTTAGCAATAAAATGTGTCCTTGTTCTTTGAATATAATTGACCTTCCTTTAAAAAACACAAAAGCCTTTAGCTTTGCTCCGTCTTGTAAGAACTTGATGGCATGTTTTTTCTTAAACTCATAATCATGCTCATCGGTTTGTGGTCCGAATCGAATTTCCTTGATGGTTACTTTGGTAGCTTTTGCCTTTAAAGCTTTTTCCCTTTTCTTCTGTTCGTAAAGAAACTTCTTGTAATCAATAATTTTACAAACGGGTGGTTTTGCTTTTGGCGAAATCTCAACCAAATCTAATTCTAATTCTGACGCGATTTGTTTTGCCTTGGCTAGAGGGTATATTCCAACTTCAACGTTGTCGCCTACCAGGCGTACTTCATCCACATACTTGATGAACTCATTAATTCTGTGTGGATTCTCTTTAATTACTCTCCCAGGTCTTCTGGTTCTTCTTCTACGTATTGCTATGGCTTTCTGGTTTTAATTAAACTTATTTTATTTTTTTAAAACTTTTGTAATGTTTTATTTATTTCTTCTTGAACTAAAGATACAAATTCTTCCAAAGAAAAAGTACCTAAATCTCCTTGACCATGTTTTCTGATGGAAACAGTTCCTTCATTTTCTTCTTTTTCACCTACGATAATCATAAACGGAATCTTCTGAACTTCAGCGTCTCGAATCTTCCGACCCGTCTTTTCAGACCTATCGTCAATGAGGGCGCGAATTTCGGAATTTTCCAGCGATTCTAAAACTTTTTCAGCATATTTTTGATATTTCTCACTGATTGGCAGGATGATAGCTTGTTCTGGAGTCAACCAAAGTGGGAAGTTTCCGCCGGTATGCTCAAGTAAAACAGCTACAAATCGTTCCATACTTCCAAATGGCGCTCTATGGATCATTACCGGTCTATGTGATTCATTATCAGAGCCTTTATAGGTTAGATCAAAACGCTCTGGCAAATTGTAATCCACTTGAATGGTACCTAACTGCCAATTTCGTCCGAGGGCATCACGCACCATAAAGTCTAATTTAGGACCGTAAAACGCTGCCTCTCCTTCTTCAATGACAAAATCCAATCCTTTGTCCTTGGCTGCATTGATAATGGCTTGTTCTGCTTTCTCCCAATTTTCAACTTCACCTATATATTTATCGGGATTCTCTGGATCACGAACGGATACTTGCGCCTTGAAATCATTCAATCCAAGAGAACGCAATACATATAAGGACAAGTCAATCACATTTTTAAACTCTGAATCCAATTGATCAGGTGTGCAGAAAATGTGCGCATCATCTTGTGTAAATCCACGAACTCTTGTCAATCCATGCAACTCACCACTTTGTTCGTATCTATATACGGTGCCAAATTCAGCGAATCTTTTCGGTAGGTCTTTGTAAGAATGGGGTTTGAAATTATAAACTTCACAGTGATGCGGACAGTTCATAGGTTTTAATAAGAACTCTTCGTCTTCCTTTGGTGTGTGGATTGGTTGAAAACTGTCCTCTCCATATTTGGCATAATGACCTGAAGTAACATATAATTCTTTTTGACCAATATGAGGTGTCATTACCATTTCATATCCGGCCTTCTTTTGGGCATCCTTTAAGAAGTTTTCCAAACGCCCTCTCAAAGCAGCACCTTTCGGCAACCATAGTGGAAGTCCCTGACCAACTTTTTGAGAAAAAGTAAACAACTCTAATTCTTTACCCAGTTTACGGTGATCTCTTTTCTTCGCTTCTTCTAATAGGTCAAGATATTCTTTCAGCATTTTTTGCTTTGGAAACGATATGCCATAAACACGTGTAAGCTGTTTGTTCTTTTCATCACCTCGCCAATAGGCTCCGGCTGTATTCATGATTTTAACCGCTTTGATGATTCCCGTATTCGGAACGTGTCCGCCGCGGCACAAATCGGTAAAGTTTCTGTGATCACAAAAAGTAATATCACCATCAACTAAGTTTTCAATCAGTTCAACTTTAAACTCGTTGTTCTCCTTTTTATAGAAATCCAAAGCATCCGCCTTAGAAACAGATCGCATTTTGAACTCATGCTTTCCTCGTGCAATTTCCAAGAACTTATCTTCAATACGTTTGAAATCTTTTTCTGATAATGATTCTTCTCCAAAATCAATGTCATAATAGAATCCGTTTTCAATTGCGGGACCAATAGTCAATTTCGCATTTGGATAAAAGCTTGTAATGGCATCTGCCAATACGTGGGCAGAAGAATGCCAAAAAGCTTTCTTTCCTTCCTTGTCATTAAATGTATATAAGGTGAGTTTCCCGTCGGTATCAATTGTGGTGGAAGTTTCAATGGTTGTACCATTAAAGTCAGCCGAAATTACATTTCGAGCTAGTCCTTCACTTATAGATTTCGCTATATCAATAGGAGTACTATTGCTTTCGAATTGTTTGATGTTACCATCTGGGAATGTAATGTTGATCATCTTTTTGTTCTTTCGAAGTGCAAAGATATTAGAAATGGATTTTTGAGCAATCTATTTTTTGACAATAATTAGAGGGGTGGTGAAATTTTTTTTCAAGGTGTTTGAAAGCTTAAAATGCTAGTTTTCAAGGGGGTATTTTTTAGGGTCTTTTTTGGGAGAAAAAAAAGTGATTTTTTTTCGATAAAAGTTATTGTTGAAAGAATATTAGTTTATAT
>CEPZ01055444.1_pt1 | contig 51573 bp, 62 predicted proteins | sample 530461 | NCBI WGS metagenome assembly CEPZ01 (sample SAMEA2620106, study PRJEB7988) | marine metagenome | isolation source: saline water (ENVO:00002010), including
AATTCATGCCACATATTACAATAATATTCCATATCGGTATTTTTTGGCATTGGGGGATCACCCCAAGGCTTATAAATTCCTTGGAAATGAATCAACTTAGGAATCGCTCTAAATATAGCTCTATCTTGAGGAGAAATTAAATAATCAGCTTTTTTCTCCCAATAAGGCTTATAATTCCAATCTGGGGGGATATGGGTTATATTGTCATATCCATAGAACTCCATAACTGACAATGCTTCGTGATACCCTATTTCTCTATAGTTTTCGATTACATGTTCTTCAAAATCTTTCCTATCCTCGATCATCTTCTTAACGTTAAACACATAAATTCCACCGCTAATCCAGTCTCTATATGGCTCCTCTTCTGGACCAGCAGCTATATTGTCTGGCTCTACTTTTAAGTTGTACTTTGCGGCAAAGATACAATCTGGGTCTGTGAGAAGCACAAATTCCGCATTGATCCCCAGTTCCACGCAGATTGATGGCACATCAAGCTTGGACCACATACCATTCAGAGCCACATCTATATTTATTTCAAAAGGATGAAACTCTTCACATCCCCGTGCCTCATAAAGAAACCCAGCCTTTTTACGAAGGGCTATTAGGCGGAGAGCAAAAGCAGAACGATAGCTATAAACAAATACCCCTCTATCTTTTAGCCATGCTTTTAACTTGGGGGCAGGAGAAGTGGGTTCATCCCAAATACAAATAGGCTTAAAATGGGGATTGAACTTATAGGCGGAATAAACAAGGGCCTTAATCGCATCTGGCAAATAATTGTTACAATTGAAAAACCAATACATGCTACAAGTATATAAAAAACGGGAGGAAAAGAAAACACTTCTAATCCTCCCTGACTTGGAGCAGAGCTTTTTAGCTCGGACAACTTTAACCCTTAGCTTAAACTATCAGAGTTCCGCATTAAGTTGCTTGACTACATGGTTCGGGATCACCCATCAATACGGATAGGGGGAAACGTCTCGCACCACATAGAGAAAGACAACAACCAAACTCCACAGCTATCTTATATATGGATGTTAAGAAGAAATTATAACCCAGACCACTCAGCTTGATCGTTTTTCACTTGGGTCGGCGGCGGAGGCGAAGCTCTTGTTTTTGGCTCTGGTACTGGTTCTGGCTCTAATTCTGGTTCTGGTTTCGGCTTCGGTTTTCCAAATTCAGCTTCCAGACAAGCATCCTTTAAGGTGCCGTAAAATACATCAGAATTACATTCAGACAATCCTGACATTTGGGCATCATTAACCTCAATCAACGTCCAACCGCCCTCAGCCCTTTCAGCTATATCTAAGGCGAAAAACTCACATCTATGACATATACATTCCGCACACCTACGGGCGAAAAGAATGCCTTCTTCTGACATTTCAGCAATATCGACGTGCTTAGCCTGTGACCAATAATACCCGTAAGTGAGCAATGTATCCTTAAAGAAAAAGAACCGCCATTCATTAGTAAATGGCAAATCATTGATCCCAATTTCAAATGTCCTCAAGGGAACATATTTGCGAAAAATAACTCCCTGAGAACCAATGTGAGGATCGGCATTTAACTCAGCCGCAATATGAATTGCATCCTGACGTGTCTCGGCATACATCAGAGTGTTCCACTGATGCTTCCTTGAATTCGTCTTGCCCTTTATGACAAACGGACCTTCATAAGTAGCAAAAGAGAAGGTGTCTTCAAACCAAGTGACGGGAGTCACAGCACGCATATCAGCATACCAATCAAAATTGGCAATATACTTGTGCTGCTCGTAGCTGTTAATCAGCTTACAGCCATTTAGCTCAAGGTCAGTTTGAAGCTCTTTATAAAAGGGCAGAGCAGAGTAACGACCAATTACAAGAGAGCCGCCACATAAAACCCTGCTTTCTACAACTTCAAAATATTTTGAAGCAACCTTCATCTCCTCTTCGCTATGAAGGTCTTTTCTAAACAAAATAACAGGCTTCATTCAATTTCTCTTCCGGCACCGTCATATTTTTTATCTTCATCTTTTGCTGCTACCGCTTGATAGTCTCTTAAAGATTCAGCCTTGTTAATTAAAGGCATGACATTTTTGCGGTGCTTTTTCTGTCTGTGGGTTGTAAGTTTGGGTAAATCATTAAGGGCTGTCTCTATTTCTGCAACGGCAGAATCGCCAAGATTTCGAACCGCCTTCACCTCCTCAAGAGTTTTCTTCAATAAATCTTCGAGATAAACGACGCCAAGCTTATCCTCAAGCCCAGCAATGGTTCTAACAGATAACCCTAACGGCTCCAATTCGGCAATTGCCATCTCAGCATCGAGGGCTGCAACAATAGCTTCCCGAACTTTTTTGCTCTTGCTAATCTTCATCGGAGTCTCCCTGACGAAGATTATAGCCGTAGTGCCCTCAAAACTCAACCACCTTTAATTAGCCGAACCCCTTGGCCTCAAGTTCTCTAATTCTCTTTTTCCAAGTCGCCTGCAAGTCACTCATAGAAAAAGAAACATCCCCCGAACCGGGATGATCATCGCATTTCGTGCCTAAAGAGGCAGGCAACAGAACTTTCCTCGTGCAGTTGAGTAAAGCTTGAATTTTTTGATATTCTCTTTCTTCCTTAATGTCGGGTTGAATCAAGTCCCAAACAATATTTTGTATTTCCTGAAGAGTAGTGGCTCCCTTCGCAATAATGTTTGATCTCAATCCCGCCCATGCTGCTGCGGAATACCCGTTAGTGGGTGTCCATTGCACAACAGTTTCTGCCCATACCCGGTAAATATCCTCGTCTGGCGGAAGACCCAGAGATTCAATGTCAGCGATATTAACACAAGAAACACACCAACGGGCAAACTCTATTCGATCACAGCCTTCAGGATCAAGGACCGGAATGATTAAATCGCCAACCCGACCGGGACGGCGAATGTCAGGACTCAACAAATGAATGCGAGCCGTCATCAAAAGCCAAACCACCTGACCCTTCAATTTGGGGTCGGACATCATTGCTTGAATCTTGCCAGTCAGCCGCTTCTCGGTGGCATGCACATCCCCTGAAACTCGACCAAACTGGGTGTCTGCCTCATCCACAAAAATGAGCACTTTTCCAATAGATTCAAGGACTCGCCGCAATCGCTCAAATACCACGTCAGTTTGACCGAAATACTGACTCCGTAGGTTTTTAAGCACGATCACAGGACAGCCTATTTCGGTCGCTACGGCCTCGAATATAAAAGACTTGCCCGAACCTATTGGACCGCCCACAGCAGCCCCTGAGAGGGCATCTTGGCCCGTAGAACGGAACCTGGGGATAAGTTCTGCTTCGATAAACTCCTTCAAACGATCATTCCCCACCACATCATCCAAAGTGTGCTCTGGTTTTTTGAATTCAATGGTGTCTTCGCCCACTTGTGACTTAATGAAGCGTTCCACTTGAGCAAAGATATCATCGTCATCTGGGGAGTCATCGCACAAAATCTGTCGAACCGCCTGAAGAGTCAGGCCCGCAGTTTTTTGTCCTAAATCCGTGGCTTCAGACGGGGACATATTCCTTACAATACTAATGTACCGTGATCTCTCTTCCAAATTAGGAGACGGAACCTCTATTTGAGACATTTGTGGAAGGCGAGCCACATTTGGATGAATTTCACTAGCTGATTCGGACAATAAGATTACAGAATCCCGGCCCATTACAAATTTTGGGTCTGAAAACCAATCTTTAGCAATACAAACACATCTGCGGTCAGATGCGTTTAAGTTGGAAAAATTAGAACCAGCCGGAATCATCATGTCCGCAGCTTCAATGACGATTAAGAGTTGTTCATTAGAGTGGGCCTTATCCCGACAAGCCATTGTCATTTGCCTGAGCAATTCGAGAGCAACGGCAGGACGGCCAACAGAAGCCATAAGCTTTTCTTCAAAAGTCTCACGAGACCCCTTGCCAATATAACTGGCATCCCATATTTGTTTAACACGAGCACGAATGTGATTCGCCATTCTAATCGGCCCATTCAACTCATAAACCAATTGTAGAATGCCAGACACTTTTGTTTTGCAGAGGATGTAATCTACAAGACTTGTATATTCCTCCTCTTCAGCTAGGAATAAGTCGTAGATATTCCCCCACAGAACAACACTTCGAGATTTCCCGCTATTTAATGTGCGGGCTAACATCTTGTAGAATGGGTAGTCACTCATCGATCTCGCTCTTCCAGAAAACAAGCACTTCTTGTAACAATTGTTTTTTGTCTTGGCTGTTGTCAATGATAGCGGAGGCAAAGGCCCGCTTCTCAGTCACACTCATTTGACACCCTTCCCTCTTCTTCAATTCGGCCAAATCAAGTGTACACTCTGTCCTCTTGGACGCTCTTTGCCCTCTTTTGTCAATCGGGCACTCCACAAACACAATAATGTCACAGAGTACATTCCACTCGGCCTCCAACAAAAGCGGCACATCCAAGACCACCGCTTTAGTGTATTCTGGGTGAAAGTAACCAAGTTTTTGCTCAATGCGGTCATGAATGACAGGGTGACAAACATCGTTCAAAAACTCAAGTTCTTTCGGATCATTGAAGACGATGTTGGCTATTATGTCTCGTCTGATTTCCCCGCTGGGCTTTGTAATGTGACCATAGCCATTACCAGACCAACGCATTTCCAGTTGTTGTCTGATTTCTTCAATCTCCAAAACATCATGGCCAATTTTGTCAGCATTAATGTGGCCCGATCCTAATCTCCTTAATTCTTGAGCAACTGTTGTTTTCCCCGACGCAATACCTCCTACGATGCCGATAACCTTCATTTTTTGGGTTCCTTATCTAACGCACTTCAATCCATTCTCCTTCTTCATTTTTCTCAAAGACTTCGATCACACGCCCGTAATTGTGATCGATTTTGACATATCCCCTTTTCAAAGGATAAGTCCAACTGTTTTCACGGGTTGAGATGAAAACAATTTCCCGACCATCTTCAAATTGAAGAAGTATCTGGCCTTCGCCCTGAGCAACATGGTTAAGGTAACTGATCTCAACAAGATTCCCTTCTATGCTGGTAGCTTCTGGTCTTTGTGCCCGTGTTTTTCTTTGGTTCTGTTGATTTTCGTTTATGTGCGTGGGGCTACAGCCACAAATCACAAGTGCTGTTATAATGATAAATTTATACATCTTTTCCTGTTCCTTGACATTTTGGACAATCGTCCGTTTCCTTTTTCCCTCGGCCTCCGCACTGCGAACAAAGGGTGTAATCTGCGTGTCGTGCATGTAGTTCAGCCAAACGTGACGCTATGCCGGGGTCAACCTGCTTGCACCACAGATAGATAAACAAAGCAGCCGCCTCTCTTGCCCTTACTCTGGTTTCACCATCATTCGCCTTAAAGCTTTCAAAGCCAATGAATCCATGCTTCCAAACCAAGGTCCAATGAGCAAGTTCTGGCCGTCTCCTTCTTTCGTTTTTCCCATTCACAAATATGTCGGACCACTCAATGCTAAAGTTGAGACCTTCGGTGGCCCACTCAATGATTTGTTCAGTCCCCTCACCGTGTTTCCAGTCAGGGCAAAACCAACGACGGTAATTTGGGTTTATTTCTTTCATTGTGTAAAAAATTTGGCTTGGTCTTGGTATTGGAATCCACAACGAGCAGCGAAAGTTTTGTCACTCGTTGAATCACCAACCATGATGCATCGAGAGGGATCGAGTTTGTACCGTTCAATAAAGTGAACGCCCATGCCGGGACCGGGCTTTCGGCAGTAACAAGAAATTGGCGGAACCCTGTGAGGGCAAAACAAATAAGGGATTTCAACCCCCAACAACTCGTTGGTCTTTTCAAAACAATCGATCACCACTTGGATACTTAATCCTTTAGCAATCGCTGATTGATTTGAAGCTCCCAATAAAAGATAGCCTTCATCGCTATACTGCCGCAACTTGTTGGTGCGACCGGGCATTACTTCAACATGATCAGGATGCTCTGGCCACACCTTGGGTCCAGAGCTTACACGAAGGGTTCCATCGTAATCGAGAAGCAAAGCCTTATTCGTGTAACCCTTCCGTTCTCTGCGTTCGAACTTCACTCGCTCAATACTGGAGAAGCCTTCGGCCATCGTAGGCTTTTCGAAGCCTTTGCGATACGAGTAAAGAGCCGCAATCGGAAAGACGTTGGGATCATCCGACTCTTTTATTTGTTCGGGGGTCAAAACGCTGCCGTGGCGTTCATACATTCTGGTACAGGCGTTGACTTGGGCATCTTCAATTGAAGTGTCCAACCAAACACACTCACAATCAACGCCATGCTGTTGACAGACAGCGATAATCCCCGCACGAGACTCCACGTCTCGGTAGGTATTATCAAGAACAACATCTGTGTGTCCTGCCTGTAACAATTTTTCTAGGTGTTGGGGAAGGTCTTTGAGCCTTCCCCCAATGGTATCACGGTTAAGCCGCTGATGACCTGGAAAGGACTTCGCTGTTAAAGTCGTCTTTCCACCACCGTTGTAACCCATCACGATAACCACAGACATCTGCTAACTCCTCTAACTGGGCATAATCTACTGTTGCAAGAATGTGTTCTGCAACACGTCCGATTCGTTGCCGAATTCGTTCTTTGCTGACACCGTAGCGTTCACCAACTTGCTTTAAGGTCAACTCTTCCAAGTGATAAACCAAAAGCATTTCCAAATCAAGTGCTAAATAATTCTTCAGCTTCAACTTTTTCAGAAGTTCAACTACAGGGGTGGCAACATACCTTTCATCGCTTTCATCGTGCGTTATTCCAAATTGCCACTCCTCTTCTGCATGCCATGCTTGAAGGCGATCTGACCTACTTCTATCTCGATGCCCTGTTGCACACTCGGTTCTCATGTACTGCCACGCACACGTAGAAAATGCATATGGTTTACCTGTCGCTGGATTCAGGCGACTAACATCGTAATCTCTCTCGGCTTTCACCAAACCAATACAGGCATCCGCATAAGTTTCTGTGTCTTCAATAGAAACTTCTGGTGGGCAAAACTTTTGGGCGTATTTGTATGCCAACCCCAAATTAGCTTGGGCTGTCGGTGGTCTCTTCGATTTCATGTTGGTGTTCCCTCCAATAATTGCGGAATTCATCCCGGTGTTGCATTACTGCCGGTTTAAAAACTGCGTGTCGTAGTCTCTCCTTTTGTTGGTGGAACTGCACTAAGTCTCTATCGAATCCCGGCTCAAATATAGGAGCGGGTTCATCAAACACAATTGTTGCCCCTCTGTTACCTTCGGTGTGAAACTGAGAGAGACCGACCACCCTGTCTGCAACGATCAAAGCTTCGGTCAATTCGTGTGTCACAATCAAAATTGTATTTGGGGGACGTTTGTTTTCTTGTACTGCTTTTTCGTTGTCTTGATAAAAGGTCAAAAGCAATTCTTGCAATTTCTCTCTGGTTTCTTCGTCCAATGCCCCGAAAGGCTCATCAAGCAACAAAACACTCGGCCTCATGATAACTGCCTGAGCGATAGCTACTCTTTGTCGCATTCCTCCTGATAATTCGTGGGGATAGAGATCAGCACTGTCCAAGAGGTTCACCTTCTCTAAAAAAGCAGTCGCCTCTTCCAAATGCTGTTTTTTCAATGCCCACCACTCCTTACAGCGAAAGACTCGGTAAGGGAGTGAAGTCTGATCCAATTTCAGACCCAGAGCTACGTTTTCTCTCGCTGTCAAAAATGGCGGCAAATGATAGTGTTGATACACGATTCCCACTTGTCTCGTAGGAGATCGATGAATTTGGCCATCAACTTTAATTATTCCGTCATTTGCTGGATGAGTGCCCAAAATTGCCTTTAATAACGTAGATTTTCCACAACCAGACGGACCAACCACAGACAAAATCTGCCCTTCTGGTACTTTAAGATTAACCTCATTCAAAACAAGGTTATCTCCAAACCAGTGGCTCACGCCTTCAAGGTTGAGAACAATTCTATTGTTTTTCATAATTCACTCAGAGTTTGACAATCATCAGGCTTAAACCCCGGTTGGAAAGACCGCTGACGGGTTCGGCCTCGACTCCCTTCTGTCACGAGTCGATCCTTATATCCAAACGGGAAACGAAAATTAGGGTCATCAAATGCCCACAGATGAAATTGGTTAGATGTATCCACCATTCTTGACTCCGCAGGATACATCTCAACTGCTTCGATTTCCGGTCCCAACAATTCGTTTTTGATTCGTTGAAAATGACGCCAATCATGTTGAGCATGCCGATCTAACGACCTGATCGACAAATGGATCATATCACATTGGCCTTGGTGGGTTGATTGGTGCCTTCTTATAATCACCTGATACAAATTGTTAATCCAAATTTCCCCAACAGGACCATCATCCGCTGCATCGGGATACTGTGACAATTCTTGGGCAGATACATTCAAGAGTTGGAATGGTTCCCACACAAATCTCTTTTTGGGTTTAGATTTACGCATCATGGACCTTTTATTTCTTCTTCGTGTGGCTCATCACAAAGTTTTTCTTCCATCTCCGCACACCAAACAAACCCATGAGATTGAAGTAAGGCTACGCCTTCATCCCACGGGCCTTCAAATGTCCAACTCCCTTCTGCAAGGTAATGAAAACCTTCCGGTATGCTAAGTCCTATCTCTTGTTCGTAGTCCGCCGAGATGTTTTGGATTTGGTCCCAAATCGATTTATGAGTAATCCAAAAAAAGGCTTGTTCCCCTTCTGACCACTCTCCGCCTATCGCTACCGCACAACGTTTAAAAGTCAGTGCAAAGTAATAATGGCTTCCAACAGTTGCTTGGCAGGTAAAAACAAGATGACATTCACCCTCTCCAACAGAGAATATTAATTTTTCATCATGTCTTCTTGGGTTGGAACGTGCTTTGAAATACTCAAAAACCTGTCTGATGTGACGGACAGGTTTTATTGTCGATTCTCCTTTCGCATATACATGACCCTTCATGTTGTCCTCAAAACAAATTCCCCTGACTGTCAATCTTGCCTTCGTAATCACACCACTTACATTTGGCATGTTGGCTGGCACCATCATGAGACGTATGGATGTATGTCCATGAGTGCCAACCAATAAAACAAAGGAATTGTTTAATCGAATTCATACGTTCTCTCGAAAATATGCTTTCTGACTACCCATGTGTCAGGAAGGTCGTTGGGGTTTTGACACACATAATCGCCGCCTCGTCCGTACTGTAACCAGCCTTGTCGTCCATCAACGATTTGCTCATCGCCCCACTTGGGGTTCACGATGGCAAAATCGCCTTCAAACTCAGACACTTGGTAAGAGTTAACCGGAACATCTGGTTTCGGCTCACAAGTCATCCACCCCTCTGCGTCACAACTGGTCACACTGTATTTGGCAAACAACGATGATTCATCTTGTTGCCAAACATCGTTACCAATTCCAACACAACACATACTACCGGCACGCAAAGCTTGACTTCCCTCTAATGTGTCGAGAACAAACTTAGCAAACACCGAATCATCGTTAAGAATTTGATTGATCGGCTTTGCTCTGATTGGTTTGGTCTTTCGAGCAATAGCGTAGTCAAACTCCTGTGCATTCAGAATGTTGTCATTTGCAACACGTTGAATATCGGTCATTTCACATCAGTCTCCAAACCAAGGACACAATTTTCTGCGAAGTGAAAGTATCGTGTAGTCAAACAGGAATCCAGAACAACCAAGCAAGGCCAGATAGAAGTAAACGGTAGCCATGTTCAGACGCCTACTCTGGATTTTCAGCGTGTAACCAAAGCCAACATCCCCTACCAGCCACTCGGTCGCTATAAGGTAAACCATTACCGGGCCAATCACAAGACGAATCGCTCCGAAGATGCGAGGGAGAATTTTGAGAAAAATCAACTCGTACACAACCTCGGTATGACTGGCTCCCAAGGTATAGTATTTATCGATTTCGTGCTCTGACACGTCTTTTGTGGCCGCATAATAAATACTTTGAGTCAACGCTGGGAATACGCCAAATACGATGATGGACGTATAAAGCAACTCTCCAGTTCCCACGAGAACGAAAAAGATGGCAAGAGCAGCAGTGGGGGGAATGAATGCTTGAATGGCTGTGGGAGGACGAATAAAAGCGTCTACTCTTGTGAAGGAGCCTGCTGTGAGGCCCACCAACAAAGCTAGAACGATGCTGAGCATCACACCCTTAAAGAAACGTCCGTAGGTGGCTTTTACGTCCGCATAAAGCCACGAGGGAGTGAACTTTTCTTCCATCATCCCCGTTTCAAAGTTCTTCTGATCCTTATACGCCCACAACCAAGTTTTGCCCTCTGGATTTCCATCGGTTGGTGTGTTAACCGTACAAGCCTTCACAAATCCTTCAAGCAACTGTGAGGCATTGGGGATTGACGTATCAGCAGGATTTTTCTCGTGTTGCCGCCATGAAAGCCACGAATAACAACAAGTCAGAATAATGATGGATGCTATGCCCAACCCTATTCTGGTCTTCTTGGTGATTGGCCTTCGGATTCTCATGGCTCAAACTTTTTTTCGATTGCCTTCAAAAGTTGGTCTTTATTTTTGTCTGAAACTTTCACAAAAATATTGACAACACCGTTGTCTGAGTGACCCACCAGTTTGATGCCACCGGGAGCATCCCTTGTGTATCTCAAATGGCCGGGCGGATATTGAGTGCGGCAGGATTCTGAAAGACTCAGAACCACCTTTTCAACCTCATTAAACCCTTCCAACCACTTAACGCTTGGTCCTAATTTTTTTCCTGTAGTTGTATGTCTGCCCTTCTTGCTTTTTGCCATACCTTAGTTTAGTTATTCTGTCCACACATTAAAACATCCTCGGATGGAAGGATTCTCAATTACAACGGCTCCAAATAAAATGATCCTTCCATCAAATTCCGTTTCTTTTTGCCCCAAAATGATCTTGACACTACGACCGATGGGTTCAACCACAATCCTATACAACAAGCCATCTACGCCACGCTTGTTATAGTTTAACCCATCAAACACCAAAATGTGCTTGCCGGTGAGGAGTTCAAAAAATGCATTTACCGTCACATCCCCTGAAAACCACCGATAAGTTTTATTCTTGGCAATGAGGAATCGTTCAATTTGCTGTTTGAGAAACTGGTTGTCCGAAACTATCAACAATCCTCTGTCCGTTCCCGACACCACACCTTCTACTCTGTCCATCAAGATGTTCATCTTGTTCATAGTGGTGCCACCCTATTATACGAAAAATAGCCAGAATGTAAAAGAAAACCCCGGTGGCATCCACCGGGGTTTTCTGTCGTAATGCTGGCTGGTGGCTATTTCACAGTCTTGATGTACTGTGTCGTGAAGGTGAGTTGAGCATCACCGCTGTCAGAAGGGTAGTTGATTGACGGCGTACTGTCGGTGATCTTCTGAGTGCTACAGAAGGCCGTCACACGCTCCATTGTCTGCGGAAGGGTGGTTCCCTCAAAAAGCTGCGTTGCTTCCGTGGGAGTCTTGTAGAAGAGCGTTTGCGTCAAACACTTTTCCATTTCCCTCGCATCCAAACTACTGAACTTCGCACCCAAGGAAACCAGCGTGTCGTCACGGGCCGTTGGATCGTTGAGCAAACCATTCAACTCATAGAAGGTATCGCAGATGCAAGCGGCGAAACGTTCACCACCCTCACTTTCCAACGCTGCCTTGGAGACCACAACCATGTCGATAATTTCTTGAGGGATGCTCGTTGAGTCGAACGTCACCTTAGCCGCCGAAACCGTCTTCAAGGTCTGATTCACAAACGGATTCCAAACGACGATGGCCGTATAGCCTGCCTGACCTGTCTGCATCGCTTGAGCCGCCGCTGCGGGGTCTTGATTCTTAAAGGTAAATTCGGCTGGGTTCAGTCCCTTCTCTTCCAAACAACGCACAAAGGTGTATTGCGAGACTGACTTCTCCAATCCGTAAACCGTCACGCCTTTAAGGTCTTCGGCACTGTCGATACCCACCGTAATGCAAGCGTCCGCACCCGATGACGTGGACGTTGGCAAAATAGCAACGGATGGCACCGATAGACTTGGCTGGAGGATGTCGATATTCGTGATACATGTTGCTTCCGCTGTCCCGCTACCGTACATCGTAATGCAGGTATCGTAGTCAGCTTCTCGCAAGATGATATCGACGTTGTGCTTCTTTTCGAGCGGACCCAACTCACCTTCGTCGCCGTTGATCAAACCCTTCTCAGCAGCCACCCCGAAGGCCGACCAGCTTGGGTATTCACTCCATGCCAACGTAAAGCTTGGTGTCGATGCTGATGCCGATGCCGATGCCGATGCCGATGCCGCACTTCCGTCGCCGCCGTCAGGAGCAGGAGCAGGAGCAGGGTCGCTTTTTTGATTACATCCAGCAAGGGCTACGATCAAAATTGTCGTCAAAAGGTACTTCATTAGTCTTGTCTCCGTGTTTCTGGTTTCTGGTTCTGTTTGGTTAAGTTTGGAATGGTTCAATTCATTCGGGCAGTTGTGTGGCAGTTTCTGTTGCTTCTCCTTCCGTGGATGGGGCCGCAGTTTCTTTGCCGATGCCCAACAGCTTGTCGAATTCGCTCGACGCCTTCTTTTTGTGGGCAAACTTTTTGAAGCGTTCTTTGCGGGCGTTGGTTTCGGTGCCAGCCAGTTTGCGACCGACCTTAACCTTGGCTTTCGCCTTGTTCCGCATATCACGCATTTCTTGCAACCGCTCGGAGGAATCGTTCTGAGAGATTCCGTTGATCATGTCGTTGATCTTCTGCTCTTGCTTGGCCGATTCCATGTCGGCGATGGTTTCCTGTTTCTCTTCCTTGATCTTTTCGATCTGATCTTTCATCGTGCCGAGTTGAGCAAGACGGTTGGCAAGTTGCTTTTCGTCTTCTTCAATCGCTTGATCCAACTCTTCAAGCGTGTTTTCGTCGTCAGCGATTTCTTTTGACAACGACTCATAAGCCCCGGAAGCCTCTTGATAATCTTCCGTTGCTTTCAGAGCCTCAATGCCCTCGTCGGTGGTAAGGTCAAATTGACCTTTCAACTCATCGATCATCGCCAAAGCACCGTCCCGCATTTCTGCGTTTTCGGCAACACGCTCGGTGAGCGAACCGCTCTTGACCACCTTTCGTTCCTTGGCGGCGATCATTTCAGCCACCGCATCGGACATAGCTTGCACCGAGGCAACCTGTTCGTCCTTGATTTCGTCAAATGTGGCAGCAATGACGTGCCTATTTTCATTCAACGACATTCGCATACCGTTGATGCCGCCTGTCAGCAAAGCGAAGAACGCTTTGACATACCGATACATGGCTTTGAACATGGGTTTCTCTCCTTGTTTTTCAAATCTGCCTTATTCTACGAAAAAAGCAGGCAATGTAAAATGCTATTCTGCCGATTTCTCTGCTGGTTGTTTCATTCTGTTTTTCAGCCAAGAGTAATCGCTTTTGCCCGCACCACGAAGGGCGTTGTCAACCTGCTTACTAACTTCCAAGCCTGCTTCTAACTCAGACTGGACTCGCTGCATTTCATCGGTGTTGGCCTGAACAGCCAACTGTCGAAGTCCGTCCATAATGGACGAGAGACGATTTATCGTATCTTGAACCGCAGCAATCAGCCCTTCTCTGGCTTCTTGGATTGGCCTTCTCGCCACATCCGAAGTCATGCTGCGGATTGTCCCGTTGAGTGTTAATGTTTCACCCAAGTGTGAAACGCACTCTTGAAATAAAACTTCGACACCCTCAGTAGTCTTGTGATCCGCCTTAATCGTTGAATCACGGACTTGTTGATGAAATGCTGCGTATAAGGCTCGCATGTCACGCAGGGCAGCTTGAGTTCGTGGGTCTTTGTCTCTTCGTAATTTTTGGTCTAAATCGTCGAGTTCGGCAGTCTTCTCTTGTTCTTGTAGGGTATCCAATGCTGCGTAGGCAGCATTGATTATTTTGTCCTTGAAAAGAAAGAACCTTGTGGCACCAACACCAAGCCCGGCCATTAAGGCTATGAACCCTGCAAAGCCAAGAAATCCCCCGCCACCCAAGGCCCATCCAAGAATCATCATGGATACTCCGATAGCAGCAGGGATTACGGCGGCAGGTGCAGCAAACAAGTCAATGATGACTTTATTACGCAACTCGCTCCGTGTCGCCATTGTTATTACCTTCCACGTAAAGTTCTTCCCTAAGAATTTTGCGGTGTGGAGGGGCATCGATTCCCACTCTCACCACTTTTCCATCAACTCTGACAATCTTAATTATAATGTCATCGTCGATCCTGATTTGTTGATTGGGCTTCCTTGCAAGCACGAGCATTTGCCTTTTCCTTCCATGTTAGTAAGGCACCTGTCCTAATACAAAGGACACACTTGACCCGCCACTAGGCTTTGAGCCAACAGCACGAATCCGTATAGGATTGATGCCCTTCCCAGTGATATAGTCTGCGGCTGCTTGTGATCTGGACTCCGCCAGAATCTTGTTTGCTTCTTCATCGCCTCTTGTCGAAGCGTTGCCGATAACTGAGACGTAGTATGTTGGCCACGTCTCAAGATTTTTCACAAGGTCATCCAACACCTGTTTTGAAGAATTGGTTAACAACGCCGTCCCACGAGCAAATTGTATCGTGGGAATTTGTAGTGTACCAATTGATTCCAAGTTCTTCCAGCCCGATTCATCCAACTCTCGAAGCGAAACTTCAGCACGGATTTGGCCTGTGCTATCCATTGTACGACCGGGGTGGAATGAGTTGTTTTGAAGTTCGGCTAAAAGTTCATTGAAATACAAGTTCTCAAAGTGCCCGCCCGATGGATCACTGAACTTGGAGTCTGTCTTTTTAAGCACATCAATAATCTGACCGATAATGTCTTCAATATGCTGAAGACTATGCCCACGTTGAAGTCCCATGTGGGCATAATTCTCTTGCACATTTTTCCACCAAATCCCGTCAACCAGATTGGTGACCTGAGTATCCGAAAGAGCATCGCCCGCTGCCAACGCATCTGCCTTAATCAGTGTGTTCATGTCACTACTGTGTTCGTAGGCAGTACGAAGATAGCTTTGAATGAACTTCCGAACCGTGTCTTTATGCTTAAACAGAAAATCCCTGTTCACAACAACTACATCGACAATGTAGCCACGGAATCTTGAGGAATCCACAATATTATGCATGTTGGGATTCTCAAGCATCTTGGTCACAAATGGCTCCCATAAAACATACACCTGATTGTCTGTGGGTTTGGCTGCTCGCCACTTTTTGTAAACATCGGCGGCTCCGTCCGCTGGAATTACAGCGTTCTTTGGCACATTGCTAAGATCAAAATAAGCACGCACTACAGATGGGAGTGTTTCTGACGGAGAATCGGGGGTCAGCACAAACTTCAACTGGGAAGAGTTAAGGCTATCAATATTAGGGTATTTGGTCTTATACCCCACAATCGCATCAGCACCTTTTGTTTCATCAACCACCATGACTATAGTGGCAGGAATTTCACCTATTTCAGCACAAGATTTAAGGAAGGAACCAACTGTGAACACCGCAATGTCCACATCGCCTGATTTAAGTGCGTTGATCCGAACAATGCCATCGGCACCGTCATCCTTTAATGTCATGCCAATGCCCTCAGACCCCAAGTAACGACGCATGGTGTCTGATCGAATGTTGGCGTAACCAGAAAATAAGTCGTGAGCAACGGTGATCGTAGTATCGTAACGACGAGAACTGCTGGTACTGTCGAGAACTTCTTTCTCGGCCTTCACAACGGCTTCCTCAGCAGCTTTTTCCTGTGCTGGTCTCCACCACCATTTAATTGCTCCGCCAACCACACAGATGACGACAAGCCAAACACCGGCAATAGCCAAGATTCTCGCTTTTGATTTTGTACTAGCCACTGTTCCTCACCTTTCTAAGCTTTGCCGTCACGGACTTTATTCAAATAATCCAAATCTCTTTGGTTTGGAAAAGCACCAAGGTATCGGCCTTGGGTCCGCCACCAACGGTTAAACTTCCAAGATTTGCGTAAATACCGAATATGTCGAACTCCCCACAATGTTTTCGTTTCGTCCCACATCCAGCGGGCACATGCTCTTATCATCGTGTAGACCCTTTAAGGACTGCAAAGACAAGGGCTCCAGCAGCAACCAATCCAAACAAAATCCAGATGAAACCGACACCGCCGCCTTCGTCGGCAATGACTTCGCCCACGGGAACCTCTTCCATTATTTGTTGGCCGTTTTCGTCCAATGCCGGGGAACCATCAGCATTCGTTACCGGAACCTGAATGGTTGGTGCCTCTTCACCCAACGGTTGGTTTTGCACTCTCGTAAGAGAAGTCAAAACAGACACAACCGTCGCATCAGGCAAAAAGGAAATAGCCTCAAACATTTCTGTGCTCTCAGGGTCGTCGGCTGAGATTTCAGCAGACAAAGCACCTTGCACACTCTTCAATAAAGCTTGAGGGTCGGCAGCGTTGGCGTAACTGTGAGATTTCGTAGCAAGCTGGTGTTCGCTGGACATATCGACGCCAATGGTGTTAACGACAATACCACGAGCAAGGATCAAATCCATGTTCTCGGTCACGGTGTAACCATCATTGGCTTCACCATCGGTCACAATCAAAAGTCGGTGCGTGCTGTACGGGTTTCTCTTCCTCGATTCCAACAAAGCATCAACTCCCGTTTTCATATACCTTCCCAATGGCGTTCCGCCGCTGGCGTTGATGCTGTTGATTGCGGCACGAAGTTGTGTCGGCTCAACTGGACCAAGATTATAAACCCAATCTTGATAGGGAAATACAATGATCCCTACCTGGGTGTCCTTGGGCAGATTCAGTAAGGTTGCTGACAACACAGTCTTGGCCGCTTCCATGCGAGTGACCTGTTGACCATCGGTGGTTGTCATCCTCTCTTCCATACTTCCACTTGCATCGAGGACGACGACGACACTATCTGCGTGAGCCTGTTGAGAAAATAACAACAGAGCCAAAAATAGTCCTATTCGTTTCATCGGTAGAATTCCTTCCTGAAGGTTGATTGAAGAGAGATTTACAATCGGGTTTGCTCTATTTTTTTATTTTCTGTAGAGCCTCACGACTCCACATACTCGTCAGGCGATAACCATCCACCCGTAAAGCATGTAAATCTCAAAAGTCGAATTCGCTGTCTTCTAGGCTTTCACCACTCACTTTGATGATGCGGAATTCTACCCGCATGTTGTTTGACGCTTCCTTCGCACTGGTCGGCTTGGGAACAAGTGGATCGGCAATGCCAACACCTTGCGGTTTAAGCTGGGACTCGTCAAGCTTCACGCCTTGAGTAGCGGCAAACGAAACAAGGGCATCCCTCACAGAATTGGCACGGGTGTGAGAAGTTCGGAGAGCAGCACCCATGATCTGCCGTGGCTTCCACTGGTTGTCGCCGTCAAAATCGCCAGTTTCAATCAAAGCACAGATTTCTCTGGTAGCTTGAATGTCAAGCGGACGACCGTTGTAGAAGTATTTGCGAGCCTTCCCTTGACCTGTCACCTTCAACGAACCCTTCTTTAAGCCAAGTTTGACAAGGTGATAAAGCGTCTTCGAGGGATCGGCGTGGCCACGGATTACAACCGCTGCGTTTCCAAGCAAGGAAGCGTTTTCCAAAACACGAGTGAACTCAGTGCCATACTGCTCTGCGTCGAACGTACTTTGGTCGGGCTTGAACTGAATGGTAAACGACACGATTGTGTCTTTGTCCAGATCGGTGTCAGGGAATACCTCAAACTCTCCAGAAATCCGTGCTTGAGTTTTCGGCGGTTCGACATACTGAATGCTGGCCAACTGAGCCAACCTCTTATAATCGAACTCTGCGGAACCCAACCCTTGACGCACTTTGGCCAAACCCAGATTCGCCGCCAAATCAAGAGCGGATTTTTCTTTGGACTTGAAACCCTGTAAGTTGGATGCGTCGTTGAAAAAACTAATGTTGCCCGTGAGACCGACCATATTGCAGTCCATGAGCAACCCTGCCGCATCGACTTCGGCACTGGGGAGAACGTCTTCGCCAAAGACGGTTTGAGCCAATTTCAATTGAGTGAAGTATTTCTTGCCCTCTTCACTGTTGGCTTGCTTCTCATACGCCTTGCGAAGAGCCTTCATGTCTTGGTGAGCCTTAAAGACTCCAGCCGTCAACTTCTCGCAAATGTCTTTGTGATCCTTAAAGAAATCGGCACGAGCGACACGCACGTCAGCGATGGATCGTGAAAGAGTTGCCGTCGAAAGAAGAACGTGAGCACCCTTTAAGGTTCCTTCCGCCCCCGAACCAACTTGGTCCAATCCGCCAGTCAGTCCAATCATGTCGGGCGAAATCACAAAGGCGATATCAACCGTTTCGTCAGAACTTAATTTGGCGGCTGGCCCTTTTTCCCCGGTGAGATCGTCAGTCCAAATGATCGTGACATTATCCCAAGTGATTCCGGCTGTTTTAAAAAGGTCGTCCGCCATGCCAACGTGGGGTCCACCCCGTTGTAAACACGCCACGACTTTCTCACCTTTGGCCACCTTCGCTTTAAGGTCGTTCAAAGTCTTAATGCGTGCAGGCGAAACAGCGTGATCACCGACCGACCAAGAGAGTTGATAGAGAACCACGGGTTTGGTTCGGGGATCGGCACCGAGCGTTTCGCTGGCCTGTCCGATCATTCTCATGGTGCCTCGCAGGAATGGAGTCTTCCCACTCATGTAGTCTCGCACCTGTTGGATAAAGTCGTCGCCGCCAGTGTACTGGAGGTTCAGCCCTTGGGACTTAAAGATCGTACCGTCTTTTGTGGTAAGTCCGCCATTGGCGTAAAACTCTGCCACGTCCGCACCCCATGTAATGTACGGGATGCTAATTTGACCCGTGGCCTTCGGTTCTCCGATGGTGACTGGTCCCACCAATTCAGAGAATGATTTTTCCTGTGCATAAGCAGCCGAAGTTGCGACCACTGCCCACGCAAAACAAAATAGGTAACCCAAACTCAATCGAAACTTCATCGGAACTCCTCCATTCATCCAAAAAGGGTACAGGGATCACTTGTCGTGTTCGGGCATTTTACGAAAAAAATGCTCGATGTAAAATCGTTATTGGCGGTATTCGTTCCAAACATCGGAGAGGTCATATTGTGTCATGTTAATCGGATCAATCATTGACAGTCGCTTTGTTCCGGCTCTGCAATGTTGAAAGCCTGTCGAGCAAGTCGCTCCTTGTCATCGTGATCCAACGCCTCAGACAAGACCATGCACTGAATAACTTGAGCCAGTGCTGCAATTGCTATGCCTGTGGCTCTTTCCGGCTCTGAAGCCAAAATTTCATCTCTTACTCTATCGAAATTAACCATTTTCTATCTCTTTCTTTAGTTCTTCTATGTCGAGTTCTTGAGGACCAGACATATTAAATTGTTGTTCTTCTGCGTAACTCACCCGATTCCCTTTGAGTTCAAGACCGAGTTTTTCCATCTCTTTCCTAAGCATGTGGCCTAAATTCAAGGCATTATCGTGGTTTCTATCCCAAGCTCGAATATGCTGTTGCAGCAAAGACTTCTTATACTTTGCTATGATCACAACATTCTTGGCCTCAACCACTTCGTCATCTGCCTTGGTTTTAGCCTCCACATACTTATCACTACCACCCATTTCCTTATTGGCGGCAAATTTTTCGTTAAAAACGACATCATACTCCAACTCTCGCTTTGCCAATAAAAATTCAGCATAAGCTAATTGTGCAGAGTAATAATCGTAATAACCACCTTCATCTTGGTAGTATTTACTTATAGTTTGTTCACTGAACCTTAATTTCTCAGGGTCCAAATCAATTTCAACTTCCCCCAAGACAAACTTTCGTTGTTCTTCAATTTTATTCATTGTTAACCTCTTAATTCTTCTATATCAATTTCTTGGGGGTAGGCATCACCAATTGGTTCTAATTTAACTCGCTCAATAGCACTTTCTTTTTTCTCATTAAGTGCTTTACTATAAAATTCTTTGGATACTTCCTTCATTCGTAAAGTGCAGCCGCCAAATTTCCCATCCACTTGAGCGTAGAAAGGATAATGAGCACTACCATCTCTGTGTTTTATAACATAAACCCTCATTAAACCCAAGCTGTTTTCTCTGTTGTTTTGGTTTAATGACCAACATGCGTCTAAAGGTCTAATTTGACCGTATGAATCTCCAAAATGATCATCATCAATATATCCAGAACGAGATTCTTGTTTGCCAGTTCTGTTTGGCTGCAATGCAGTGAATAATGAAAAATCTTCTTCACCACACCACTGCGTCAGGTCTCCAACCATTCTTTCACGAGACTCATGTTTGGGAATATTGGTGTAGTCTTTCATTTCCCCCACATAATCTACAATTACTAAGTCAGGTTTGAACCCGTGCATTGTAACTTGCGAATAATATGCTCTGAACGTGTTGATATCCGCTGATTTAGAAGGAAACCGCTTCAGCATAAACATTCGCTTATCTTCGTTATCCCGCACCACTCGTTTAACTTTTGCAACTACTTCTTCTCTTCGATTGACCAAATCCCAAATTGGAACACCAGTCATGATTGCATCAATTCTCATTGCAACCTTGTTTTGTTTCATTTCTGTGGAGAGGTATAAAACCCTCTTCCCACGAAGAACATTCCAAGTAGCAACATTAGCCAAGAAAACTGACTTCCCCACACCAGAAGCTGAAACAATGGCAGCAATTTCTCCTCTGCCTATTCCGCCGCCCAATTCATCATCAATTGATGGAAAGTTGGTAATAAACCTCTCTCCAATCTCTTCACTCTCCATTAGTGAATCGTATCTTGCGTCCAAATCCTTAAAGTAATCCAACCCCAAATCGAAATTTCTCTCCAGCAGGAGAGCGTCTTTAAGAATGATGCCAACCTTGTCCCAAGTAGACTGATCACGGACCCCATAATCCTTCATCACTTTCATACTATCTTTGATAGCAACTTTGATCTTCTGCGTTTGGGCGAAATTTATAATGTTGTCTTGAAGATATTCCCTTGTCTCCAAGCCAGGATAGTAATAGTTGAACAGGACGTTCAACTCACCCAAAAAATACAATCGCTTCTTTTCATCCTCAACCCGATGAGTGATCTCATGAACAAGATATTTCTTTTGAGGAGAATCATTGTATTCATCGTAAAAATCAAACAGCAATTCACAGATTAATCTTTGAGCTTTGTCTACAAAGTAACGAGGAACTATCTTATCTCGACTTTGCAGCAAGAAGTGTCTGTCGGCCAAAAGCATTGAAAGAATGCTTCTTTGAAAATCCTTATCCCAATTGTCTGGAAAAGATTCATCAATTTCTGGGTCGCCCAAATTATCCAGAATTACTTGTTGCTCTGATGTAAGTTCCATGATTCAATTATAGCTATTTGTTCATACACCGCCACCTAAATAATCATATTCACTTAAACTTACAAGGCCAGTTCTCCAAGATTTTTCTCTAGTAATCTTTTTACCAATGCTCTTTTGAGCATTCCAAGTAATGGCCTTACAATAAGTATTAAATTTGCTATCTAGCACTAACGGCGAGAGTCGATCTGGTCTCTCTGCTTTAGGAACGTATTTCTTTACGATTTTAAACAATATCGCTTCTTGATAAGGTCCAAACTTTTGCCTGCTGGCCCCGTGACGAGTTCTATTTTCCCAAAGATCGTGCAAGTTTTCAACAATCGTTGCTGTGAAAACATTATCGATTGTTGATTCATAAACACGCTCGTCTTCATTGTAAATATACGATCCAACTACCTCGAAACACTTTTCAATATACACTTGCCGCTTATAGTAACAAGCAGAGCGAATTAAAGCCAGACGCATCTCTTGGGCTATATCGTCTTCTTCATTGGTGTGGTTGTTCCGAGTGTTCTTTTTAAGCAATTGCCAAGATTGGTAGTGGCAAAGTTGTCCGAACTTATCTTCCAGAACGGAATATTCGTCCGATGTGATGGGATATGCACTTATTATTGATAACAATGGTCCTCCTCAACGTACCTTTGAATTTTAACTTTCAACTCCTTCAGAGGAATTTTATCGACTCCATGATAACGGCGAGCATAGATTATGCGTCTAAACAAGCCTTTCTTCTTTAATCTCCGTAGCTTCTTTAGTGCTTTAGTATCACGGTCAATGATAAGTTGCAGTTGGTTAAGTATCGTTGGTTTTGCCATTGGTTTTGGCCCCTGCATTTCAAGGTCAAGCCATGTGGTCATTTTACTGTTCTCAGTTGATCTAGTTTAAATCCCATTTGACATTCAATGGGAACTTTCAGCCCCGGCAAAAGTAAACTTTCGCTCTGAAGGGATTTCGTTGCCGCTTCATAGGTTTCTTTGTAATTGTCTTTGGTACAAACAACTCCATACCCGTCATGAACATTGAAACAAATTTGTGCATCAACATCACGCAAACTTCTGTGTAATCTCACAAGCCCCTCAAGACAAAAAGCCGACGAAGGTGCTTGTACAGAAAAATTTCTAATCCGATATGGTTTATCGGCAAAACTTCTTGGACGCCCAAAATAATCTTTTCCAATGTCATCTTTGATTTGTTTTATCTGTTCTTCGAGCCAGTCGAAGGCAACCGGAAAGGAATTCCGTATATTTTCATGAATGGAATGAGCTAACTCATAACTTATTTGGAATTGCTTGGCTAAGGATGCCGCAGTCATTCCGTAGATTATCTGTATGAAGATAAGCTTACAATGCTTCCTCGCACTTTCACTTGCGTTTTCATTCCCAGTGATTAAACCGTAAACCACTTTATAAAAATCCTTTCCCGAACTTAACAATTCTTTCAATTCTGGGTCTTTCGATAAATACGAAAGCATCCAAACTTCCATTTGCTTGAAATCCAAGTATATGAACAGTTTATCATACCCAACTGGCTTTAACTTGTTTTTAACGTCCTCACCCATCGTGTGAGGGTTGAATCCCCTGTCAAAAACATTAGTACAGAGGAGACGGCCACCACGTTGACCCTCAATTTCATAGTGAGCATGCACGGGCGTGCGGAACTCTGTATGTAACAACGGAGTTGTTTCCATCTCCGGTACAACTTTGATTATTAACGGTAAGGTGACTTGTTTATATAGTCCTTTCCACTCAGAAAAATTCCCCACCGTTTTGGCCCGATTTTCAGCCTCGGTTAAACTTGTGGGCACCTGCTTGTTTATGTCAAGAAATCGCTCAATAACCTTTAAATCGATTAATATAGCTTCTGGCACCAACTCTTTTTTAGAAAAAAAGCGGACATACGAAAAAAACGACTTTATGTCCCAAGCAAGGAGCATAAAGCCTTTTGAAAAAATACTCGCCTGTAATATTCCACAAACATCCAAAATGTTCTCGTCGGACAACAATATGTCCAACTTCTTCCCATGTACATAAACTGACATCACCCCGGCTTTACCTTTTTTTGTAAAGTCGAGGTTCTCTGGAGTAAAGCAAACAAACACCAACGCCTTGTTTGCTCCACCCAATAAGTCACATAGGTCGGTTGCCAGTTGATACATACAGTTCGATCATATCAAACTCCATGTATCTTGTCTAGATTAGTCTTCCCACTCTATGTTAACACCGGGAATGTTAATCTGAATCTTATCTTCCTCTTGTCGCTCTTGGTAGTCATTGTAACAAACCCAACCAATGTAGCCAAAAATAGCTGCCAATGCCAGTACAACAAATCCTCTAAATGTCTTTTCACTCATTTTGTCTCTCCCATTATGTCAGCCTACAACTGGCCCTGGACTAAGAGGTAAATACCTTTAAAGTAAAAGATAGTAATAAGGAAGTGAAAAGTAAATTAACTTTAATTAAGCGAATTTTTGTTCAAAATCAGTTATTACTATCTTTTTGATAGTTTCTTTTTAGCCTAATCCGAAAACAGTTTGTACCGTGTTTGGGAAGAAGTCCTAACCTCAGCTTCTGTTCTGCCGATCCTCCACACATCTCTTATCGATTCAAGCAGAACTTTGTCCATTTGTGGAGTCGAAACTTCGGGTCACCTGTTCTTCTAATTTGTGCTCTTTAGAGGTTGCCAATTGCCTCGGACTATTAGCACAGGTTTTTACAGTGACATCCAATGTCTGACGATTTCCTCAATTAAGCGGGTACTGGCCCTTCTGAGGAAAAAGATTATGGTCCACCCATAATAAGAGTATCATACCAAAGAGAACTATTTTGTCAACCTTAATATGACTTGATGATAGAGTTATTTTCGTTTAAAATAACTCTAAGTTGATATACAGGAGTAATCATAACGGAGAAGAGATGGTAGAAGAAGAAAAAATACTTACATTTAGGATGACCGACAAAGAAGCTAAAGCATATAGACTCGCACTCCTCTGGATCAGTCTCACAAGAAAATTCCTTCCTAATGATTCTTCGGTTTCTGTCGCCACACTCCCAAAAGGCGATCCCAGAAAGGGATACCTGTTCAAACAATGCTGGAAATTGCTGCGAGAAACTTCGGGTTTGCTCGAAGAGCAAGACTATAAATACTATTTTGCCGCCCAATTGGCAATGCTAAAAAATGTCCACAAAGGGGAAGGACATGCTCATGTCTCTCATAATGTTTTCGTGGGAGAAAAAGCATGGGTACGTTGGAAAGTCTGGAAATATAAGTTTGATCAAAAGGTAGATGAGATGGATTTACCACCATTAATGCACGATGAAGACAATTCAATTAAAGAATTGATCAGAACTAAGGTTTTTTTACAAAAAACCGCTGTTTCAGAGTTTAATTTAGATTCCCTTAAGTTCTGGCTAAGTTCTGGCTCCATTTCACTAGTTTATATCGGGCTTTCGCCCAAAGTTAAAAAATTAGCAAATGATCCTGCTGTGGTCTTTAACTATGATCCTTCTTTGTTGGAAAAGAAGCTGACTCCCAGAGTACAAGATCATTTCCAAGAAATATTTGGTGGTGAATATGAATAGTATTGGTATTATTGGACAAGGATTTGTCGGCACAGCAATCAGGGAAGGTATGAAACATGCTTTTGAAATTATTTGTTATGACAAGATTAATCCAAATCTTGTATACAGTTGGGGAGATGACCTTCCAGCAGGGTCATGGGAATCTGACGATCCAATTGGTAAATTATTGGAACTTGTTGATGGACCAATTTTTGTATGTGTTCCAACTCCCATGAAGAAAAACGGAGCAGCAGATACGTCTATTGTTGAATCAGTAGTAAAACAAATTGTCGCTTCTACTTTGCTATATGCCAGCACTAAAGCTGGCCCTATTGTCATCAAATCTACTGTTCCACCCGGAACAACTGAGAGATTAATGAAGGAAACAGGTGTTGGTATTATTTTTAACCCTGAATTTCTTACCGAAGCCGCTTCAGTAGACGATTTCAAAAATCAAGATCGAATTATCATTGGCGGGCCTCGCCCTTGGTCAAATGTTGTGAAAAACATGTATCAAAAAGCTTTTCCGCATGTTCCAACAGTTAAAACAAGTGCAACTACGGCTGAAATGGTGAAATACGTCACAAACACATTTTTAGCAACAAAAGTTGCTTACGCTAATGAAATCTCCCAGATTTGCAATCTTCTAGATGATGTTGATTACGATAAAGTGATTGAATATGCTACGAAAGACGCTCGGCTTGGTAATTCTCACTGGTCTGTACCCGGCCCTGACGGACGTTTCGGATTTGGAGGAAGTTGTTTCCCGAAAGATTTGAATGCTCTCATTGCTGCGTGCGAAGACCTTGAAGGCGATTGTCCAATTCTCAAAGCGATTTGGGCTAAGAATTTGGAAGTTCGGCCTGAGCGAGATTGGGAAGATTTGAAAGGAAGAGCAGTAGTTGAATGATAAGAATAAAAACACCAGAACAGATTGAAGGGATCAGGAAGGCTGGCATTTTAGCTGGAGCTACCTTGAATTACATTGATCTCTTTATGGAAGCTGGGACTACAACAGATCAAATAAATGCTGAAGCTTCTCTGTTTATTCAACAACATGGTGGAACCTCTGCACCGCTCAATTACAAAGGATTTCCGAAAGAAACTTGTATTTCTCTTAACGAAGTAATTTGTCATGGCATCCCCAGCAACAGAGTGCTTAAAGACGGGGATATTCTGAACGTTGATGTGACCGTCATTTTGAATGGTTACTATGGTGATACCAGTCGAATGTACGCAATTGGGAACATATCCCAACAAGCAAAAGACCTAATTAATGTAACCCAAGAGTGTTTGAATTTAGGGATTGATCAGGTCTTTCCTGATAATCATTTTGGAAACATCGGCTATGCTATCGGAACATATGCTATGTCCCGTGGCTACAGCGTAGTCTATCAATTTTGTGGGCACGGGACAGGACTTGAATTTCATGAAGAACCAAATATTAGCCATATCGCTAGAAAAAATAGTGGTCCAGTTATGAAGCCCGGAATGGTTTTCACCATTGAGCCGATGATTAATGAAGGTCAGCCTGAAGCTCTTCTCAATGAAGCTGATGGTTGGACTGCATCTACTGCGGATGGAAAATTGTCAGCACAATATGAACATACAGTAGTTGTAACAGAAGATGGTCGAGAAATTTTAACTCCACGCTCGCTTCAGTGCAAATAAACCTTTACCTCTGTGTAAATAAGGTAGAATAAATCAGGAGGTTATTATGGCATGTGAATGCACTTGCGAACATTGTAAAGATGATTGCTGCGGTTGTACAAAAGACGACCCTTGTTGTGAAGCTTGTACTTGTTGCAACTAAAAGCCAACTAAATAAAAAAAGCCGCCCAGAGTGAGCGGCTTTTTTTACGTGGTCCCGACCTTATCTCGGCGGGTCTGGGGCTGTCTCCAATACGACCGTGTTCTTCACGGTGACGCCACATGAAGTGCCACAACCATGATGGTAATGACCGTGGTGGCGGCGGCAATGACGCCATACCACTCGACGACCATGATGAACTCGGTGGTGTCTGATTGCCCGAACCGGGGCAACTGCTACTCTTCCAACCACCTTGGCTGCACCCCTCAAAACGTTACGCACAGGCGTGCGTTTGACGACCTTCGCCCGGTGACATCTTCTGAAGATGCCAGCGTCTGCGGTCTCTACAAACATGAACGAGACCGCCAAGACTGCGACGGCCAATAAAAATTTTTGCTTCATTTCCCCATGTCTCCTATGTAAGTGAGGTCTTGAATCGACTGCCACCTAACATAGGATATTTTGTACACCAAGGCAAGGGGGCTTACACCTTTATTGCTTGAGCCGCAGGGATGCCAGTTTTGGTTCCATCAACGAACAAATAAGCTTCGCCGCCGTCAGATTGCACAATCTTTTTAACCTCTTGTGGTTCTGGGAATTGGTATGAACCATTCACTTCCCATTGGATTGTGTCTCCAACCTTTATTTCCTTGTCCATTTCTGTGGCCACCAATGCTGCAAGGGCCAGACCGGCGACACCAACAAATACTCCTGCTAGAAAGCGGTACATGCTTTTTCCTCCAAAAAGTGTGTTGCCAGATAGACAACGCAATGTGTATTCGGTTGGATCACAAGAATCTTTGGATTAGTAAAATTTCATCGGCGTTGAAACAACTTCCGAGATTTCCTCATTGTCCTGTGTGGGGAAGAAAATAAAATCTTGATCACTGGGCATGATTCCCCAAGAGTGGGGTCCGCCAACATCTGATTCAACATTAGTGTTGAACACACGCAGACTGCCAGAATTTTCATCAAAAATCACTTCTGTGATATTCTCTTCAACCCTACGATGGTCTTGAGCTTCAATCCCATGTCCTCTTAAACCGAACACTATAATATAGCGATTATTGCTAATTCTTGTAATGTTTTCAAACATCAAAACATCTTTGGCGGTTCTTTGAAGCTTGTTTGCTAAATTAACAACAGTTCTTTCGAGGTTTGGCCAGTCGCCTTTAGGAACATCCAATGGCAAAGAATGAACTTCCTTAACTGACTCAAATATTTCTGATGCGACTACATCTTCGTATCCACCATAACCTTCTCTGTTAATCTGGTAACTTTTCTTTGCCAACCATCTCTCGTTTCCAAGTAGATCAATTCCTTTGCGGTCAATAAGGAGTTGTAATCCAGTATTAATTCTGACACGACATGCTCCTACGTTTTCTCCCCACAGGTATTGATTCACAAATTGAATTTTACAAGGCGTAGTGCCAAGTTTCTTCATAGCAAGATAGGTGCCCATTTCTTCAATGTCAAATGTATGAATTGGGTGTTCTCGCTCAATAGATGTGACTTTATGGGGATTCTCTGCGGATTCCTTGTCAAATCCAAAATCAGCCGTAGGCATCTGTGCTTCTTCGAGCCATAGTTTAAAGTTCATGTAGATATCTATTGATTAAAGCCACGATTTACACTACTCTATTATTATCATGAGTTTAGCAGACCAGTGTTTAAGCAGATCAAAGAAGTATATTGAATCTTCCTACAATGACAAAGTTTTAAGTGGAATTGGCCATTTTGGCGGCTTATTCGAGCTTAATTGTAGTGATTACAAAGAACCCGTCTTAGTTTCCAGCATTGATGGAGTTGGCACAAAGCTCACTTTGGCAATTGATTTGTTGAAAAACCAGACAGTGATTTACGAATATAATCCTCATTTCAACATTGGGATTGATCTTGTAAATCACTGTGTCAACGACATAGCAGTCCAAGGAGCCAAACCTTTATTTTTCCTTGATTATTTTTCAACCTCAAAGTTGCACCCAAGTGTGTTTGAGAACTTGGCGTCAGGAATGTCTTGGGCGTGTGGACAAGTAGATTGCCCAATTGTCAGTGGTGAAATTGCTCAAATGCCGGGGTTTTATGCAAATGACATTTATGACATTGCAGGTTCAATTGTAGGGATTGTCGAGAAGAGTAAAATCGTTTGTGGGAGTGAAATAAATTACGGAGATGTAATTCTTGGCCTTCGTTCTTCTGGACTTCATACTAATGGTTTTTCTCTGGTTCGATCTGTGTTGTTAAACAATTACCCTCTTGGTTCTTCTTTTAAAGAATTTGAGGGTCAGAATTTAGGAGAAGTGTTATTGACTCCTCACCGCTGCTATTACGACATCATTTCAAGGCTGTTGAGGAATTTTGAAATTAGAGGGATGGCCCATATTACTGGTGGTGGGATTCACAACAACGTTTCTCGCATTGTTCCTTCTGAATTCGAGCCATCAATTGATTGGGGAGCTTGGGAATGGCCTCCTATCTTCAAAATTATTCAAGATCGAAGTGATCCTTCTATCGATAAGGCAGGAATGGAAGAAACTTTCAATCTAGGCATCGGCATGGTGTTTGTGGTACATAAGGATTATGTGGATGGCATCACTGCTTGGCTGAAAGAGCATTTTGACGAAGATGTAATTGAAATTGGCAGAATTCATGAAAAGAATCGGTAATTTGGCTCCCGGCGAAGCCGCTATTATAGATGCCAGAGCGGTATGCAGAGACCCTAATTGGCAAATAAGGGTAAGTATTTTTTATGATGCGTATCCAATAACCCCATTACGGACTGGAATCACTCTAGCTTATTTAGAAAAAATTCAAAGAGGCCCAAATAAAACAGTCTTAAAGCTATTTTACCCAAAAATAGCATCTATGAAAGACATTCCCATGTGGGAGTGGCCTGCTGTTCATGAAGCATGTGCTTGCCCGGTAGCTATCGTTAATTTCTTAGAGCCAACATTGTATCGATCACTTCATGAGGCCATGCCCGAATTCCCGTGCAGAATTTGTGGCTTAAGAGAACAAGACAAATATGATATTTGTGAACCATGCAACAGAATTCTGTCGCACTATATGGGAATCTGTATAAACAGTTACCCCAAAATCCACAAGATGAAATTAAGAGAACAATTGGTGAAAAGATTAGCAAAGGTAAAGATGGATGAATATCCTAAAAATAGCTGATGTAGGAGAAGACAAAATTCAGAAAATATTTGCTTTAGCCGATAAAGCAAAAAGTCAAAAATATATAAGGGGGGAGGGAATGACAGGCAAATTCCTAGCGTCTTTATTCTTTGAGCCTTCCACCCGCACTCGTCTCTCTTTTGAGACGGCGATGAAATCTCTTGGAGGGGAAGTCATTACAGTTGAAAATGCAGAAAGTTCTTCTGTTACAAAAGGAGAGACTTTAAGAGACACATTAATGACGGTTGCCCAATACTCTAATATAATTGTCACAAGAACTAGCGAGAATCTTGTTGCTGATAATTTGAAGAGTATTCCTGTCCCGATCATAAATGCTGGGGATGGTGCTGGGGAACATCCCACACAGGCATTGCTTGATTTCTACACAATACGCAATTATTTCAAAGGACATTTCAGCATTTTGTTTCTAGGTGATTTAGAGAATGGTCGGACTATTCACTCTTTAATACAACTCCTTGCTAGATACAATTGTACGATCTTTCATCATGCCCCCAACAACAGGAAATTGCCCATTGAATTAAGGGGTTTGTCGGAGGATGCAGAAGGTACTTGGGAAACCAGAATTCTTCCAAATGTGGATGTTGTTTATTGTTCAAGAGAACAAAAGGAAAGAACCAATAAAGTTGATGTTCAACTATATTCTATGCACTATGGGCTGCATGGCAAAAACCCAAGTGCTTTAAAAGAGGAAGCTATTGTGATGCATCCTTTACCAAGGGGAAAAGAGATTCCTGTTAGTTGGGATAAAGATCACAGATCAGTTTATTTTGAACAAGCGAGAAATGGCGTCTATGTAAGAATGGGCATTATAATGGACTTATTATTATGATAATTGTCATGGGTTGTTATCGCACGGGGACGAGTGCTGTTGCTGGCATTTTACATCATTTGGGTGTGAATATGGGCAGTAATTTTCAAGAGCCAAATGAAGCCAATCCCAAGGGTTATTTTGAAGACCCTGACTTCCTTGAAGCTAATAGGGAAGTGCATGAGGCAAATCAGGCAATGCAAAAAATGTCAGGCACAGATGTTCGCTGTGTGGAAGCAGAAAGAAGAATAAATAAAGCAACTAAAAAATGGCGTGAACTAGTCTGTCAAAAGTATGGTCCTTCTGGACTTAATAGTGCTCTTTGGGGATTTAAAGACCCAAAATTTTGCTTAGTTGCGAGTTCAGTAATGTATGGCCCCTTAACTACCGATGGTATATCTTTTAGAAAAGCAGCTAAAATCATATGGATACACAGAGATGTAGATGAAACCGTAATGAGCATCATAAAATCTCTGGGACTTCACGGTTTAGACGCTGATCCTAATAAATGGCGTGCATTTGTGAACCATTATGTAAACCGCACTATCAATTACATGGCTTGTCATGAAGGTCCATCTCTAGACATAAATCTCCCCGGATTATTGACAAACCCTAGAGTAGTCATTAATCAAATTGCAGGATTTGTAGGTGTTTGGGATAAATCAAAGCTCGAACAAGCGTATAGATTCATGGAATGCAGCAATTTTATTTACACAGACCCCTAAATAATGTATGTTAACATTTAAAATATGGTTGGAAGAACACGATCTTTTTGGGCACAAGAAAAAAGAACTTCGTGAAGAAATCATCAAAACACTAGAGCCAAACAAAGGTAATGCTGTCGATGTAACGTCCAGTCGCATTAGTGAATTTGGTTCTGATGACGATGTAACTTCTCGTCATGGACGCCATATTCTTAATCTCTTCAATAAGAATCCCAGAATCTGGGAGTTGATGGCTCAAGCATTTCCGGGGGAAGAGGAAACCTTAAAGAACAGAGTTACTCAGTGGTTAGAGCAAAGTCAACCACAACACCAAATTGCTGATTTGTTCAACGTTATAGGGATTGGGGATGATCCTATTGTAAAACACGCTGCTCCCAAGCCAAAACAACAGCAACCACAACAACCGCCTGCGGCTACTCAACAACCATCACCGGGCCTTCCTGACCCAGCCGTAATGCCGGGGCAAACTACATTTTAATCTTTTGTACATATGGTGGCTCCAGCATGTGGGCATAACGAGGGAAGTAAGTTCTGATCATTATGCTGAGTTCGCTATAATTTTCAATATAATCTGATTGCTTACCTTTTCTTTGTTTTCTTTGATAAGTGGCAAGAGGGATTGGGTCTAATCCAATAAATCTCTGCATATCCATTATCTCTGGCGACTGTTCGGCTATTTGTTCGTAATAAATGTCAAATCTATTTGGGAACAACTTCTCAGCTTCTGTTTGCCAAATTTCACTCTTGATCATCATTTTTATAAGATGAAAAGGTTTAATTGTGAGCTTAGACTCATATTCTTTATCACTCCAATTCCCTTCCTTGTTGGCCAATAATTCTGACAGTGTTCTATCGAACGTATTTCCTCTTTTCAGGTGGATTATTTTATATTCTCCGCTGGCGAGGTATTCCCATAAAGGATACCAATTGGGCTTATGTTTGCCATCAACATAATTGACTTTAAACCCTACTGCTGACAAGTTTTTTTCTTCTGCCCATTTTTCTACATTATTTTGGAGCCAAGTTACGGGGTTTTCTTTCTCTGTTATAGCAACAATAGGCTCTTTAAATAAACTTGCTTGTCTTACTCCTTGGACTGATCCAAAGATTTCGCCAAAACAAAAAGCTTCAGGGTGAGACGTAATTAAGCTGGCAAGCCACTTATAACCAGTCCGAATTTCGGTCAGAATAACAAATTTGTTCATACGGTATATACCACTATGCTTAAGTTCGATTATAAAAATACTACTCATACAGCCTTTTGCCCCTTGCCATTTACTAAATTGATAATCAATGCTTGGGGCGATATAACCATGTGTTGTCACATAGGCTCAGAACACTTGGGGAATATCAGAAATGCTGATCTTTTAGAAGTATGGAGATCAACCAAGGCTCAATCTATTAGAGAAGCAACGTCTGAAGGTTTTTTGGCTAAACCTTGTAAAAATGCTCCTAATTGCCCTTTTCATCTAAGAGACAAAATTCCTTTTGAATTTGATGTGAATTCTCAATATCCATTATCTCTAGAAATAGACTTGCCAGCAAAGCATTGTAATATAGGAGGAGAAACTCCCACTTATGATACAGCTTGTTTTATGTGTATCCGTGCTCACTCAATGCCTTGGAATCAAGAAGACATTACGGAATTAATTTGTGATAAAGTTCGTCCTCTTATACCTCATTTGAATAAATTTTGTGTGCTGGGAGTCGCCGAACCTTTTTGGAAAGATGCTGTATTCAATATATTTGAAAAAGTTGGTTTCGCACCGTATAAAGATAAAATACTGTTTGAAACCAACCATAATGTCACTTGCTTTGGGAAAAAGACACAAGATAGATTCTTAGATGAGGTACACCATTCTAATTTGCAATTCTCACTAGATGCTGCTACTCCAAAAACGTACAAGAAAATTAGAAGATTGGATGCTTATAATTTGTGTATAAAAAACTTAAGAAGATGGATGAAAGTCAAAAACGAAAATCATAAAGTTACTATTTGGAACAACATCAATATGCTGAATGTCAAAGAGATGACAAAGATGGTTGAGACAGCAATTGATCTGGGTGTTGAGGCCATTTATATGTTGCCTACCCACAACCAAAACAAAAAAGTGTTTATTGGCAAGTTAATTCTTAGTGAAGACAACCTTGAACTATTCAAGAAGGAATCTGTAAAGGCTATGCATATAGCAAAATTACATGGTTTAGACCTTCGCTACATCGTCCCATTTCACATAGTTCCCAAAAAAGAGCATTCTCTGATTAAGATTGCTGGATTATAATTTTTGTGTTAAAATCCGATGCGTTTGAATGGAGATTGTACATGTGGGAAAAGAACATACTGATGTGTCGGCCTGAGTTCTACTCGGTTGATTATGAAATAAACAGTTGGATGCATGTTGAAAACAGGGTTGATTCTCGTCTTGCAACAGAACAATGGATTCGCTTGCACCACATGATCATAAGATGTGGGGGATATGTTGAGTATATTGAACAACAAGTTGGTTGCCCTGATATGGTATTCACGGCTAATGCCGGGATCATAAAGGGCAACAAGTTCTTTGCATCCACTTTCCATTATCTTGAAAGAAGAGCAGAAGAGAAATACTGGGTAGAGTGGTTTCTTGATAACGGGTATGAAGTATCCAAGATGCCTGCCAAGCTCGATCTCAATTTTGAGGGAGCAGGAGATTGTTTGGAGTGGGGCAATCATCTGATCTACGGCCACGGCCCCAGATCGAGCAATGATTCCGGCAGGATCGCTGGTAAAAGGATCGGCTACGATGAAGGCAAAATCAAAAGAGTGGGCTTAGTCTCTGATCAGTTTTACCATCTCGACACCTGTTTTTGTCCCTTAAATTCTGAGACAGCTTTGGTGTATCCCCCTGCTTTTGAAGGCTTCAAAAGCACAGCCGCCGATGTGGGAAAATTGATTGCTGTGGGGAAGAAAGACGCTATGAAATTTGCTTGCAATTCTGTTATAATCGGTGATCATTGTATCATGCCTAGCGGGTGTGAAGAAACTGCGAACAAAGTAGCCGAACATGGCTTCAAAGTTCACCTTATTGACATGAGCGAGTTCATAAAAGCTGGAGGAGCATGCAAATGTTTAACTTTAGAACTGCCTTGATCCTCATTTCTACAATCACGATGTTAACATTGTCTGGTTGTGGGGATAAAACGGAAAAAAGCAATATCAATAGCGGCACAGCCAATGTCAATAATGTCGAAGTTCATCCTGACAAGCATTGGTATACTCCTTGGAGAAAGTCTGAAGAGGAATGGAAGGAAGAGGACGATGAGCGGGAACGTCTTATTGCTGAAAACAAAGAAAAGCTTAAGAATGAACTTATTGCCGCCGACAAGATTCTTGACACATGGGTTACCAAATTAGATGAGCAACGAGTCAAAGGTGAAGGTTTCATTCACCATGAGGGACGCACAGAGCTTGATCCTTGGGGTAACCTGATTAAGGTTGGGTATCATCAAGTTAATTTAAAGGAATGGATGACAATCCGAAGTTTGGGTCCAGATGGACGACAAGCTACTGAAGATGACATGGTGCGAAAAAAGTATGCCTTGAATTATCCGGGCATATTTGACGGACTAGACGGCACGGGAAAACTTGTGTTGTTTTGGTTGAGTTCAGGGGTTGTGGCATTCTTTTTATTCTCAGGGTACGCTTATTCTGGAAAGAGACGCAAGCATCACAGACATACTGGCGTTGGAATGGTTGGAGCTTTTCTTTATTGTGTCGTTCTGGCTCCAATTGCTTGCATTACATATTTGATATCTTTAATTGCGAGCATAGGGGGATCAGATTTCGATCTGGACCCATTTGATATTGATATAGGATAATCAATGTTTAATTCAACCATAGACCCTTCGGAACTCGTTACAATTGAAGGAGCAAATAAGTGTTTCAAACTACTTCACAAGGGTGTTTCTTCTGGCCACATCAATAAGCAACGTTACAAACAAATGCTTGATGAGATGGAGACTAATTGGCCCAGTTTCATCAATCTCCATTTTGGCCGCAGGATGGATCGGGTCAATACTCGATCATTGGGTGAATTTGGGTTAAGTCTTTTGAGGAATGGAGACGTAGAGTTCACGCACGCTGAGTGGTGGTTCAATAATTACGTCTCAAACCATTTCAGAAAATATTCTGACCACGAATGTATTGGAGTTGATCAAAGCGGAATTCTCTTCTGTGAGGTTGAAGCCAATTTAGACTATAAAATCATTCCTTCCGGGGTAAATCTTGAATTCAAAGATTGTGGGATTGCTTTAATTGGAAGCAAGCCAGCTTTCAAAGCTACATTCAAAAAAGATTCTGTTGATGCTTGTGTTGAAAGACAAGCATATCTGATAACAGTCTTTAGAATGTGGGCCAACCCCAACATCCGTATGGCTTATTCTATTGCCACCCCTGAACATCTGCGGGTTATTCAAAGAGAATGTGCATATGAACACAGACACGAGATGGGGCACAAATTGTGTTATCAGTTTTTCTTACCAGAATTTGAACACAAAAAGCGAGATGGCAATTCAACTATGAGCAAATACGCAAGAAGTCTCACTGATTATATGGATTTGATCGATGGATGAACGACTTTGTGTTCAAATCAACAGCCCCGATCATCAGGTTTTTCCAGTTGATGGTGTTTACCTGACATGGATAGTGCCCGGCACTGTTAATTTGATCATCAACAACAGATACATTACTTTCAACTTTGTTGAAAGATGCTTTGTTATGGAAGAACAGATTATTCATTGTCTAAGTATCACGAATCATATGAGGGGGTGTTGTGTTGCCACAGAAGGTGCTCGTGGAGGTTGGTGCATAGACTCAAATAGACTTGGCAAATATCAACAACTTGTCATCACCAACAACCTTGTGCTCGGTCAATACAAGACGAACCAACCCGCTGGTAAAGTTGTTGCCATCATCGAAGAACATGGTCTTTATACGCCAGAAGCCAAGTCCTTTGATGATGTTGAGGAAAGATTTGATTGCGTAAGATTTCAAACTGGCGGACGTATCTCTAGAATTTGGAAAGTGAAATAAAATGCCTACAGTGTCGAACAAAACAGAACTAACCGAAGACGAAGTGAGGGAAGCCATCCTGAACTATGTTGGCATAGAACATGATAGGCATGTTAATGTTGCTTGGGAAATAAAGGATGGGAAACCCACAGGTGCTACAATAACCCAAATAACCAAGAAACCAGCGGAGAAGAAACGAGTTGAGAAGAAAGGTTGCAGAAAGAAGAGGAGATGACCTAATAGGGGAACTTCTCGTGTCTGGTTATCTCGTGCCCTTCCTTCATGAGAGTATCAATTCTTTGACATGAATGCTTGTAAAGATAATCGTTGATATCAAAGATAAAGTCATAGTATCGCAGAATATCTTTGTCATCAGCCTTTCTTAATCCACGACCCATCCTCTGTATGATGCTGTGGACCGCTTTTCCACCTGCGGCATTAATCAAGTTGTGGATGAACACATTGATTCCAGCAGAGACGATTTGCTGCATCACAATAGCTGTAGCATTCTCATCGTACTTCAATTTCTGGAAGACTTCACTTCTTTCTGTTAAGTCGGTTGGTCCTTTGATCCAGTAGGAGTTAGGAATCATTTTGCTCAAAGATTCACCTTGGGCAATCCGATCTACCAAGACGAGATTTCTTCCTTTCAGACCCATCGCTAGTTTCTTAACCATGTCCAAGAAATAGAAGTTCTCAGCAATGCCCATCGTAACTGCATCGATATAAGGTTCATGGATTAACTTTGGCTGATCTACTTTGAAGAAATGACATTCGCTTCCAGAAAGAATGTCTCTTTCCTGAAGGTCTTTGGTTGTAATGACGCCGCTCTCGGTAAGTCTGGTTTTAAGGACTGGGCCAAAGAACCCCTTAGTCCAAAACTTTTGAGTTACGTCTTTTCCACCATGCTTAAACGGAGTAGCACTGATGCCAATTCTGGCAACTGCTCCTGTCATTTTCTTGTAAGCTATTTTGGGAATTTTACTTACACATTCATGAACTTCATCAACAATTAGAACCTTGAACTTAGGCAATAGAGTATTGAGTTTCATCAAGGTTTGTTTGTTGGTGGTCGCACAAGTTATGAAGTTTGGTTCTTTGTATTTCCCATAGACTCTTCCTACATTTGGAATTCCCCATTTCACCATTTCGTTGTAGTTCTGGTCAACGAGGCTGGCCCCTTTTGTAAGGAAGAGAACAGGACACTTCTCAGGGAGACTTTTCATAATAGCGATCATGATTGCCGTCTTACCTGCTCCCGTGGGATACTTGACAATCCCACGATAATTTCTGATGACAGAATTAACTGCTGCCACTTGGTAATCATAGAGATCAAAGTCATCATGAGGATTAACTTCAGCCCATTGCTTTAAAAACAGAGGGCCAATCTTTTTATATTTCCATTGAAAGAATTCACGAGTGTCAACAACTTCTGGAATGATATGATGTCGCCTAAGAACAGTTATAACTTCAGGGAGAAGGCCAGTTAGAAAGCGTCCTCCATCTCTGTGAAAGAAATCTATAAACCCATCCCAGATGCCTTGCTTATACAGTGTGCTGTGGAAATAACCCTTCTCTCTTTTTCTAAGTCCAAGCCAAAGGTCTTTCTTAAGAGCTTCGTTTTTTGTTATCACCCAACTGTAATCATTTTGTATTTTCAACGTTACCATATACTGTATTGTATAGAAACCAGATAAGGAATACAATACGGGATTTTGTGTTTATAGATTGAGTTTTTAATAACTTTACTTTTTTTGTGCAAACAGCTAAATATATTAAGAACTCAAAGGGCTGGGTGTATGAAAGATATTACTTTTAAAGAATTTCTCATTGGCGTATACGTAGAAACCGCTGAATTTTATGGTGGTCAGAAACGTGGTTGGGAAAACTATGACCATATTGACCAAGTACCAGATTGGTGGTGGGGCTGGTTGTCAAAGAAATTAGCCACTGATGAAAAAACTTGGCTTCCCAGAATTATCGTAGATGGCAGTGAGTGGAATCGAGACCAGATTATTAGCCATATTCGTCAAAAGACAGGTGGAGGCGGACAACCTGCTCCTGCACCTACGCCCAGACCTACGCCCCCTACGCCCAGACCACCTACGCCCGGCAAACCCCAGCCACCTGTGAACCAAGGTAATTGGTGGTTAGCCACAGCTAAGATGGATGAAACTTTACCTGATCACAACGGTGTAGAACACACCATTAAGAAAGGTCAACATGTTGCCTTAAAGAAAAATTCAGATACCACATGGGCCTACGCAACCATCTGGAAAGGCAAGCTTCAATGGCATAATGCCAACATGCCACAAGAAGAACTAGGCGGAAGATTTGAACGAGTCACAGTAGATGGCCAGCCTGTAAGAGGAATGAAAGCCAGCCAACTAGCCAAATCTGTTCATAAAGAAGAGAAAAAAGAATTTGACTTAACCGACGAACAAAGAGATATTTCTGAAACTTTCCAGAGAAATAAAGATGCCAAGGATGCCAATCACATGGTCATTAACGCTTTGGCTGGAACTGGAAAAACCACTATGTTAAGGCACCTTGCGGAAAAATATGGTAAACGTGGGGAGAAGTGGCTTTATCTTGTCTTTGGCAGGAAGAACAAAGAAGAAGCCACCGGAGAATTTCCAGATTTTGTAGATGTCTACACCACCAACAGCTATGCTGGTCAAGTCTTAGAAAACAATAAGATTAACCCAACTGAAAGAATTGCAGAATACGGGGACAGGGTTAGTAAGGTTGAAGAGATTATTGATGGGCAACAATATCAACAAGTGGCAAACAGTGTTAACGTTCCTCACTTTAGTGATCCCGGCATAGGCAAATATATCAAAAGTTACATGAAGGGAATTTGGCGTGAATTCAATATGGAAGTTCAAAAGTTGTGCGGACTTGCTAAGGCTTATAATCTTAACCCCGATAATGCCAAAGCAGGCATTCAGGAAATTTCTGGCGAGCACGACATCAACTCTGAATTGGAAAGAACTAAGGAGAGATTGGAGAAAGATTCCAACGTAGATTTCTTCAACGAACAAATCTCCGAATTCATGGGAATTGATGACTTTTTATCTAAAGACTTCTTAGATGAGATGATCGAATGTGCTACGTGGGTATTGGACAAATCCCAACCTCATGGAATTGATCAAGACTTTATGCAAACCCATGAAAAGAAGAATGGTCGTTGGCAGAAAATGGCACAACCCATTAAGAGAAATCTTAGAACGCTGAGGGATTTCGATGATGATTTGTGGTATGCGGCAATGCATGCAGACGAATTAGACTGGAGCCGACCTAAGAAGTATCAATATGTGCTTGTTGACGAAGTGCAGGATTTTAATAAGGCTCAAAAGGTCATCTTAGAAAAGCTGGTTCAAAATGGTGCAAGAGTGGTTGCTGTCGGTGACCCGAATCAATGTCATCCAGCCGGAACAATGATTTCAATGACTGGAGGCGAACAAAAACCAATTGAAGAAATACAAGAAGGCGATGAAGTTGTAACCTATAATTCTAAAAAGAGTTATTTTCCTGGGACCAACAGTCAAGGAAGAAAGGTAGAAGGAATTGCTTGTCGTCAATATTCTGGACCAATGATTAAACTTTCAACTACTTCTAGTTCACAAAAATGTACTCCAAATCACAGATGTCTTACCAGATTTGACGCAGAAAATAAATGTTGTTTATATTTAATGATTAAGGGAGAATCTGCAAGAATAGGAACTTGTAGGCTGAATTATTCAGAAGGCTTTGGATTAAGTTATCGTGCCAAATCAGAAAAGGCTGATAAAGCATGGTTGTTGAAAATTTATGATAATGATGTTGACGCCCGATTAGACGAATTGGTAATCTCTGCTAAATATGGGTTATTACAAACAATATTTGAAAATACAGGTCAACATTCAACATCTCAATGGTTTATTGATGAAGCATATAAACAAATGGGCAATTGTATTCCTAACGCCACACGTTGTTTGGAACATTTTGATAGAATGATTGAATATCCTCTTTGGACAAAAGAAAAACAAACAAGACATGGGGAACTTAAACAAAATTATATTGGCTCAACTAAAAGCTTTGTAACTCAAGCATGTAATTTAATTTCTGATCATATGTTGGTTAGGACATTTGATGGCTCCCCTAGAGGTGGTGCATGGGAAAAAGTAACTATTGATAGAGAACAAGATAGTTGTCCAGTTTATAGCTTGAAAGTAGAGGCAACTGAAGGTGGCAGAAGATTATATGTTGCCAACAACATAACCGTTCACAATAGCATGTATCGCTTTAGAGGAGCCGATGACGCTGCTTTTAAGGACATTACAGCCATGTTATCTGGTCATTCTTCTAATCCAAAAGGGACCGAAAAAACACTGACAAAGAACTTTAGATCAAAGCCCGGAATTATTGATCATTCCAATCAGAACACTGTTGTCGATAACTTGGTGGCAGGCCGGGATCATGATCCTCATGATCCCGCACACATATCAAATAGAGAAATTAAATATGATGAAACCTTGGATCGTTTAGGGCACGAGATGGAATCCATAGGAGAAATGAAGAAACAAACTGCATTCATTGCCAGGACTAATGAGCCTCTTGCCAAAGCCGCTATGGATTTGCTTAAGCACAAGATTCCATTTGTAATTTATGGGAGAGATATGGCTAGTGATGTGATCAACTTGGTTAACAGAGTCCAAGCATGGCAAAAGTATAAGGTTGTTAATGACGACAGTGGGATAGATGAATTTCGCAGCGAATTAGGTGATTTTGTTGAAGAGAAGAAAGAGAAGTGGAGCGGCAAAGCGACTAAGGCTGGCCCGCTTAAAGATTTGCTGGAAGCACAAAAAGCTTTATATTCTGCGATAGAAGTTGTGCAAGAAGAAGGAGAAGGTTCTAGCGTTAAAGATTTCAAAACTTGGCTTTATCGTAGGCTTGGCGGTGTTCCAGACTACATGACAAAAGCACAAAAGGCTGCTCACAAGAAAATGCTGGAAGAGCAAAATCCTGTAATCTTGACAACAGCCCATAGATCAAAGGGACTGGAGTTCGATAGAGTTTACGAACTTACACCCAGTTTGTATCCACATCCGAGAACAAAGCTAGATGCTGATTTTGCTCAGGAAGAGAATTCCAGATATGTGGCAGGCACACGGGCTAAAGACGAATATCATGTTGTCGATGATACCGAAGATGAATAATCACCTTCTCAACCCTTTTTTGGCTTGATCGGAATAAAATTGATCAAGGTCCACTCCCAATGTCTTGAGAATGTCTTCAAAATATTGAGCCTGACCTTCATCAGCATTAAGACCTTTGCTGCAAGATTCTTTGATTTGTCTGGCCCAATTATAATGCCAATTAATGACTTGGGTGGATAGTTCCTCAAGCGAAAAGGCAACACGGATGTCGGGGCGTTCAAATTCACACTGAATAGTCACATCTGAGATGCGGGCATATTCAGGATCACACCCTACAAAGAGAGGACGCCCACGATTCATGTATTTGCCGAACTCAAACAAAACGATTGGGTTGAGGGTTGGTGGGGAGAACCAAAAGATGATGGCGGTTGCCAACTCTAAATGTTCGTACTCCCATTTGATTTGTCTATGAGATGCTTGGGGATCATCGATTGGAAAATTAGCACGTCTGGGGTTAAGAATTGTGACTGGTTCATTGATGAACTCTGCCGCAAATCTTTTGGTCAGATTGGATTGCCAGTCAGGGCAATCCGTTATTCCTCCACCAAGGAATATCCCCGTGCCGTTTCCATCCCACAAATCGGGTGCTTCGATGTAATTCATTGTTCCAACCTGCGTATTAGTTCCAGCACCTGACGAGCCTTGTGCCAAGGCTCGTCATCATTGTAAATTGGCCTACCCATTACTGCGTAATCGGCCCCAACGTGGTACGCAGTTTCTAGACTCCCTTTTCTAGAATGATCATCGGCTGAATCCTTTATGCGTAGTCCCGGCACAAACAAGATCATTTCCCCGACCAACGGTCGAAGAAACTCACACTCATGAACTGAGCAAACAATGCCATCCGCACCCGCTCTGCGAGCCTGTACGGCGAAATATTCTGCTTTGTCTGCAACATCACCCGAATAAATCTCGTAGCACTCATTGTCGCTGAAGGACGTGAGAACTGTGACTGCAAGAATTTTAGGTCGAAAGAAGCAAGTATCAATAGCTGAAGCTACTGCTTCCATGCCTGATCTTCCAGAAGAGGCATGAACCGTAAACATATCTACCTGAAGTTGTGCTATAGTTTTTGCCGCTTCCGCCATTGTATTGGGAATGTCGTAAAGCTTCAAATCCAGACAAACTTCAAATCCCATCTCCTTTAATCGAATGACAGTTTGGGGACCACCATCAAGGAAGGCTTTGAAGCCAACCTTAAAGGCAATATCTTCCCCTTGTAGCTGTTCGGCCAACCACAGATTTTCTCCCATTGTTGGAAGGTCAAGTGCCACACAAAGTTTCATTGATCATTCGCCTCATTCGCTATTCGATCTGCTTCAAAAGGGTCCGTCCCTTCAAATCGCTCTAAAAGCTTCTGCCAGACCGGAGGCGGCACGAACTTGTGAATTGCGTATTCCCAGCCATCTGGGCCAATCAAGGCTCTCACGATGCTGCTAGACACGTTAGCGTGCTCTTTAGCGGCAGGAACCCAGACAGGCTGAGCATAGGTGCCCGGAAGTAACCCCATGTTGACTTCTGCCATCGTTTTTTCGTGGGCGTAGTCAGTGGGATTTCTAAGCCCTCTCAAATACCAATCTGCCCCAACTTTTTCACAGTACCTGACAAGAAAGCAATTGCCCATGATGACTGGTTCAACTTTAGCAACTTCTTCCTCGTAGAGAAGACAACAGCGTTTTCCGCCATCCCCAATGAAGGTCTCGCTGGAACAGCATTGTTTTAGAAGTTCAAATCTTTCCTCTTCTGAAAAGAGGTAAGTCTTGGTGGGGTCTGTACCTATAGCGACATAGAGTTTCTCGAATAGCTGGGCACCATAGGAAATCATGTGCAGATGTCCATTGGTGAGAATGTCAAAACTCCCCGCATAAACTGCTATTCGGTTCCTCATCATCGTGGTGATTCCCGTAAAAAACTCTGTAAAGACCCACAGACCCCTCTATTTTACGAAAAATTTGCCTGTTGTAAAACGAGAAAACGTTGCTAAGAGAGGGACTTGATGGCTTTTTTGAGCAACATTTTGTAGCAGCAAAGAGAGTGAGTATAGGCTTTTTCTGGCATACTATCTTTTTGTTTTTCAAAGTACCTTAAATGATTGTCATAATACATTCGCATAATTGTAATACAAAACCCTTTGGGTCTAATATCTTTGAGTCTATTGAGTCCTTCCCGCAGTTGGTGATAACGAGATGTGATCTTTTTCGTTATGCGGGGATCATCCAGATCAATGAGAATTTGATTAAGGGCAATTTGGCAAGGGGCTGGACCCAATGTGCCTACGTCTATATTGTGCTCAGGAACTGGCATGCCTTAATCTTCTTCAATGTCCCATTCATGACCATCAATCTCATCCTCCGCCTTGTTGTCTTCCTCGGTGCGTGGTGGAACCCCCATGTCATCAAGCAAGTCATCTATTGGGCGGGTATCAACGAGACCAGTTTCGATATCATCCATTCGTTCCTTCATTTCACCAAGAAATTCATCCCTTTGGGTTGGAGGGCCATGAAAGCTGATGTCCCAATAAATAGCATCAAGAATATCCAACAAACTGAATCCACATTCGCTACTTAACAGGCGGCAGTTTTCCACTTTTGGGTGTCTTTTAACTCTACAAATAACAACCTCAGTATTGAGCACCACTTTAAGGTGAGCAAACTGATTAACGGGGGATGCTGAAACAGAGTAAGTTTCGATGAACCCTATGGGCAATTCCCCACGAGGATCATCTTGCCTTCTCTGTTGGGTTTCTTTGGTGATAGGCAGGCCAACACCTACAAAGTCAGGAGATAAGTCAAAGCTGGTGTGGCTGTTGGTTTTGTGATAATCAACAGCCCAACGAACTTCCATGTGATCCATGCCATCATTTTCATCAATGACAGCCGGATGGTCTAACTCAGCATGAAAGGCGTCTATGCTATTGCACCACGAGTATTGAGATAAGAATTGACTAAGAGCGTCGTTCTTGCGAACGAAGTTCATGATGTGCCAAAGGGTGGTGTCAGGATCGATCTCACAGAAAGTACGAAGACTTGAAAGAACTTTCAGATCATTCTCTTCCATGAGACCGCTGTCGGTTTCTTGGGTTTCACAATTCCAGCGTGAAACCACAAGTCCATCCGGGGTCAAGGTAACCTTCTCCATACCAGTAAATTACCCTTCTGGTGTAGGCGGAATTCTGTTAAGTGTCTTTCGGCACCCGTTGTCATTTATCTCAGCTTTCGCTGGTCTTTCGACTGCCACAACCCGGCCTCATAGCGTTGCTCACCCACTCAGCCTGTTTGTGTTGCACCCTCGGTAGTGCGAACGGGCAAAACCCTCCTACCTTAAGCAATGGTGTTCCGACCTTCCTCTAGAGCGTATGGGGACTCCGAAAAGTACCCATAGCTCCAGCGACAACCTCCAAAGGGATTTACTTACGGCGAGCCACTGACACCAGTATCCGTAGGGTCGTTGCCAGTGTTATTCTCTTCAATCACAAAGTCATCTTCCACGCCTTGGAACGCTTTTTGTCCAATGGCGACGAGGATAACGGTCATTCTCTTGTAGATCGCTTTGCCGATTCTGCGGAGAGGATCATTCAAAATGGTCCAGAACATTGACCAAGGCCAGTGTCCTATCCAACGCATAATACGTGCTTTGTGGTCCTTGGGATGGGGAATTTCGACGGGCATCTGGTCCGTTTCATTTTCTTCCCAATGACGCCTTCTGTCGGCCCGGTATTGTGTCCACGCAGGCTTCAGTGCGTCTGTGAGTGTTCCGCCGCCCGCATTAGCGGCGGCTTCACAAGCACTCGCCCAACGATTTAGTTGCACTCTTCGAGCATCAGCAATTTCTTGACGACCAGCACGAGTACGCAAATCCCGTGCCGTCTGCTTCAAAGAATGCGACTCCAACCAATGTTCTTTGGCCTCATCATATTTCTCCCGTTTGTCTGAGGCAAACAACCGGAATTTCAGTAATCCCCAGAGAGCACCGATAACGACATACCCGACCACTCCAATCCCCACGTAAAGTGGGTTTTTCCACAGCCAGCCGACGATGTTGAAGTCGCTGAAACATTGAAGTCCAGCGATGCCCAAGATCACAAAAACTGTTCCAACAGTGCCTCTCTCTTCTTCAATCAAATAGACCAGAAGACAGAACCACCCCAGAGTTATGATCCAAAACCAAAAACTACCGATGATTAAAACTTCCCACAACATGGGTTTCTCCTTTTCCTTGCTTCTTCGTTACATGGTAGATCGAGAAAAACTTACGTTTCGGACGCAAATTTTTCCACAAATTTTTCAACAAGGGATTCAATCTCGTTCTTTCCCTGAATATCGAGGAGTTCTTGAGGCAAAAGTTCTGCAAGGACATCTAGGCCGTGCAAGGCTCCAAGCATGGAAGCGAGCATTGATCCGTTGGTGTCGGTGTCTCCTCCTGCATTAACAATATCAAAAAGACTTTGGCCGTTCTGCGGGTTCTTCAAAAAGTGAGCGTAAGTGAACGGCAAACTTTCGTAGATGTAGCAACCACTTCCAAAGTCGAACGTCTCGTCAATATCATACAAGAGATTAAACCTAGCTCGCAAGTCATCTTTTGCCTTGACCAACGGCGGGTCTAATTTTGCATGTTCTACGAAGCCTGTTACATACGCATGGTCGCAAATTTCTTTCAGAAATTCTTCCTTGCTAAAATCTTCTGGGTTTGTGAGTGACAAGCAATAACAAATGGCACTGCAATGTGCAATTGTCGCATAGGCAGACATATCGGTGTAATGGCTCATTGCAGAGAATTGAACCATCTTGAGGTATTCGGGAAAACCCCTAGCCCAACTGTAGAGAGCAATGGGTGCTGCTTTCATTACCACACCGTTTCCGGTGCCACGATGAGGGTTGTCTGTTTGGCCAGATTTTGACCAATGAACTCCGTTCTTAAGATTGCGGATGGAGTCTTGTGTTGAATACCCCCAACCTTCTGTTGATTCGGCCATTGCCTGCTTGTGGTGAAAGGCAATAACGTCCATGTCAAAATCATCTGCTTCCACCAGTGCTTGCACGACAGCAAAGGAAAGCTGCGTGTCGTCAGTCACGAACCCAAGGGGCTGGTTATCGAACCATTTGTGACCGAGCGGCTGCTTAAACCCAAAAACGCCATCAGGGTGGAGTTCCTTGATCTTCTCAGCCGTATAGCCCTCAACAGGTGCCCCAAGTGCATCGCCCAAAGCGATTCCCCACAAGCAGCCCCGGATTTTGTCTTCAAAAGCTATGTTCATGGGGGGATTTTACGAAAAAAAGAGCAAACGTAAATTACTTTTTTGCTTTGGTCTTGGTGACTTTGGTTTTTCGTGTTTTCGCAACCTTTGCCTTCCGTTTCTTAGGCTGCGGTTTTGGTTCAAATCTTTGGATTTTTGCTTGAAGTGCAAGACAGGCCATATGGGCGTTGTTTCTTGACGACCCAATTGACTTATACAGGTTTTCTGGCAAAAACTCAACATTAGATGTGTGTGGAGATTCAGCCTTCATGTGACACTCAGGGCACAAGGATATTCCGTTTTCTACCACGTAGCCGCCAGCCACCATTTCATCTCTTGATGTAATGTGATGAGCATCCAGTCCTGCTAAGAACGCACCGGAAGCTTCCTGTCGAGCAACCTCTTGGGGATCATTGTGATCGTACCCTTGTTTGCCACAGCCTCTGCATTTGTAAGAATCTCGTTCGAATACGGCTAATCGAAACTCCTTTCTAATTGTCTTTTTGAAATCGCTCATTGTTCACTCCTCAATTTTTCATAAATGTATTTTGCTACTGCTATGTCTTGTATTGCCAATCCTGTTGAATCAAAGAAAGTGATTTGGTCTTCCGTCGTTCTGCCAAGGCATTCGCTTAAGCTCATAATGTGTTTGCCTGATTCTTTTCCCCACGGCATGCTCGCCATACAGCCATGCCGAGACTTATAAGCGTGTTGGGTTTCTCCTGAATGAACTGCTTGGGCAAAATCATCGACCACCCATATATCCACATCCCGGTAGGTTAGAGAATCGAATTCTCTTTTCCCTTCAGCATCAGCACCCATAGCATTAATGTGAACTCCGGGCTTAAGCCACTTACCTTTTACAACGGGTTCCTTTGATGGAGTTAATGTAGTTACTATATCGGCTCCTTCAACGCAATCTTGAACAGAATTTGCCGCTTCTCCACCATAATACTCCGCAAGCATGTGAGCATTTTCTGCTTTTATGTCAAAAAAAGAGAAATTTTGCACATCTTGTACTTCAAGGATAGCTTCCATATGCACCGCTGTCTGTGCTCCGCACCCCACAAAAGCTGCTTTATCCGAATTTTTTCGAGCCAAAAGGCGAGTCGCTACTGCGGCTGCTGCGGCTGTCCGTAAAGTGGTGATGTGGTTTCCCTCAAGGATTGCTAAAAGTTCACCAGTTGTTGTCGAGTTCAACAAGATGGTTCCAATAACTGTTGGCTGGTCAACATTTTGGGGAAAAACACTGATCCACTTGATGCCCGCAATATTCCCCACACGAGCAGGCATAGCACGGAAGTCACCGCCATCAACCTCAAGATAAGTCTTAGGAACCATGTGGTTGTCCTTTGAATTGAAAGCATCACTAATGACAGCAATTACTTCGGAAAGGTTCACTGCATGCTTACACTGCGACTCGGTTATTTTCATGGTCTTGGTTCTTTCTGCCCTTTTGCGACATTTGCGACTTCTTTTAAAATGTCATCATAACATTTGTACTCTGGCATTTCATCCTCAAAATCAGGCTCCAGATAAGATTCATAACAATCTTCTCTATGCCATTTGGGTATCACCCAAAACAGACAACGGCACTCCCAACAATTGATGCCATCGATGTCGTACTTCGTATCTCCTGAAAACCAGTTCGGGGTTTCACAAAAGGGACACCATACTTTGTGCCAAGTGGAAATTGAGGGCTCCCAATCAGGATTATCTAAATAGCTGTTTTCAAGACTCATATTTCTTAACATACTCTTCAAATAATAAGGTTTCACAATATTTATAAGGCACCACATCTTCTTCGTGGTTGAAATTTTCAGGATGTCCATCTAATCTATAAATCGCCACCTTAGTGCCTTGTTTAGGGGTTCTCTTTAAGAAGACATTAAGAACCTTCATTCCTAGCTTTTCTTTTTCTATCGCACCATTTTCTCCAAGCTCAAGCCACCAAAGCTTGGGAGGCAACTCAATAGTAGCTATAACTTCGTCTTCAAGGCCGTCTCCCGGTCCTCCAAAAAATTCAGCGTCAAATCCCCAACCGTCTCCTTCCATATTAGTCTCCAAAATTCTCTACAAAGAAATTACGTTCAATAGTTTCATCCCATTCTTTTTTCTCTTCTGGATATGCAAAAGTATTTCCAGACACCATAAGGTTAACTATTTTGTCATCATCTATTTTGTCAAATACATCTTCCTTTTCCCCAAAGAAATTATCGGTGTTAAATAGGGGCGGACGATGGAATAAACACTTGTAATTGAATTGCGAGAAAAATTCCACTATTCTGTGTGATTCTTCTTCATCTTCGCATTCAACATACATGAATGGTCTTGCTCTCTCGATGGTCTTTTTTGCCCCTTGTAAGACATCAAGCTCTTCCCCTTGAACGTCTATTTTGATCAAGTTGGGTCTTGATAATTGCAGACTGTCGATAGTGCATGTCGAAACGGGAGTACAGGCAGTTTCTTCTGTGGCTTTCTTGGTCGAATTATCACCAAAATTAAGCTCTTTTGTATAATCTAAAATTGGCATATTACGTACTTCACCATCAACATCACACACCAATCGTTGGAAGCAAGCGGTGTTTAAGAGGTTGTTGACGGCGACGTTGCCGCAAAGAGTGTAATAAATGTACTGTTGAGGCTCAAAGGCCACCATATAGCCATCAAGGCCGAGTTTTTGGGCTAGTGGGATGGTAATCCCGCCAATGTTGGCACCCACATCTATTACCATATCTCCGGGTTCAATAAGGTCTTTAAGAAAATCAACCTCTTGATAGGAGAATTCACCATATAAATTGAACGATTTTCCAATATATAAGTCGTTTTTGGAGAAGATTATAGGCCCATATCTGCTTTCTTTTACAATGTTCATACCCTAGCAGAGTAAGGGCTAATAAAAAACCCAAGGCAAGATTGCTCTTGCCTTGGGTCGGGAAAGGGGGTCATGCCAAACCCACCATCATGATCATGCGTTAGCACACACGATCATTCGTCGTCTTCGTCTTCGTATTCGTCGTCGCTGCTGTTCCCAAATCCGCCCATCATCATCATGGGTAACATGGAATTCATATTGAGTCCGCCGCCTTCGCCATCGCCGCCGCCTTGTTGCATCATCATCAGCATCATCATCATGTTCTTGTCCATCCCACAATCGCCGTCGTCGCCCATCATGGCCATCATCATCATGGGATTGGAGAACAATCCGGCCCCGGCCCCTTCGCCACCGCCCATCATCATGGACATGGCGATAAGACGACCGATGTTACCCTTCTTTTTCTTGCCTTCCAACATCAGAAGCATTGGCAAAGCGTTGCCCATCTCTTGTCCGCCTACGATGTTGCGAACAACAAGTAAACCGGGAGTACCGAACAACGAGTTGATGGGAACGCTGACCGTGCTTTGCTTCCCATTTTCAACAGACACGATGGAAATCGTGGGGTTCTCAAAATCTGCCGCTTCATGACTCCCGGTAGATTTGAGTTCGACGAAGAATCCCCACGAATCATCGGACAAAATCACCAAGTCTCCCAAAGTGAGAGATTCGACAGGCGAGCGGACAGCCCAAGCGGGGATGCTCACCGCAAGGTCCACAACCGGGTTGGCAATCAACTCATACTTCTTGCCAGTCTTGCCCTTCCTTTGAAGAACAAGAATGTCGCCTATCTGACTGCCTTACTCCGATCTGCCCCGACTGCATGTCCCAAAAGACTCCATCAACCTCTTGGAACATGCTGTTTTTTAGTCTGCTAAACATCCTTGACACCTTTCACTGGTTAAACGGAATAGTTACTATTATCACTTCCACGAAGAGTGATCAATAGCAATCTTATTGCGTTGGACGAGTCTGATGAGCGGCCTGTCCTCTTTCGGCTCCTCTGCTTAAAGCAGTCAGGAATGGCTGAAGTCGTTCTGAGCCGCCGAGAATTTGAGTGATAACATCGACCGCACTCTTGCCGCCGATTAAACTTTGCACGCTTGTTGCCTCAGCGATCTTAACCGCAACATCATCACGGCTGAGGGCGGTGAGGGCTTCTGTGAAGCCATCATCTAAGGCGGCGAACTGCTTGATCAAAGCATCGGAATCAGCCACTACACCGGATTGTCGCAATTCCTCAGCGATTTTCTTAACCAGTGCCTCTGCATCAGTCCGGTCTTTCTCACGAGCCAATTCAGCCTCATGACCCACTTGGGTACGAGCCTCAGAGGCTTCTGTCACTTCTTTTCGAGCAGTCTCTTGCTGAAGTTCTCCCGCAATCTGGGCCATCCCAGCGGCCAAATTGATTTCAGCATCTTCTTGCCGCAACTCAGCCGCAAACCGCTTGGTCACTTGCTGGGCTTCCAACTGCTCTTTGGCAATTCGCTCAGATTCCTGAGTCAATTCGAGTTCACGCTTCTTCTGGTCCAGAGTGATATTTTGGACCACAACATCTTTGCGAGCGTTGTCGAGAATTCCGGCAATTCGCTCATCCAAAAGCTGGAGATCGAGCACTTCAACGTCCGTGACACGCATGCCGTTTTCGCTGAAGTAGAGACCAGTTTGATCCGTCTCATCATTGCCAGTTGGGTTGACACCACCCTCTTCTTTTTGCTGGATCAATCTTCTCAACTTCGGGTCTTCAGGATTCTTCACCTGATGAAGAATGGTCTCCCTGATAAGGGCCATACCCTTGGTGTAGAAGTCTTGGATGGTC
>CEPZ01079042.1_pt1 | contig 50133 bp, 50 predicted proteins | sample 530461 | NCBI WGS metagenome assembly CEPZ01 (sample SAMEA2620106, study PRJEB7988) | marine metagenome | isolation source: saline water (ENVO:00002010), including
GTATTAGTAATCCTAATCCTTCTAGCTGCAAGTATGGTATATTTTGCTTTTTTTATGAATACTAGCTATTTCGCCCCACCCGTACCAGAAATCCCCGGGCATATGTACCAATGCGGAAAGACTCTTGTGCCATTCAGAGCCAACATAACTGACTGCAACATGTTCCCAATAGAACCAAATGACCAGGCATTCCGCGGTCTTGTAATGAGCCCACTTGTCAGCAATGTTTACCTTCTTCTAGATCCAACCGGAAGCGGTTCTCTGGCATTGTCAGCGTCTGAAATCTTCAAAACACTCAACAGTCTGCTTGTACCATCAGGTGTTGTTTACACTGAAGCAGTTGAAGGCCAAAACGTTTCTGTGCTAAGCATTGAAAACTCAACCACTGAAAACCCAATTATCTGGCTTCGCGAGAACCAGGAGCAGAATTTGATACTCATCAACGGCAGTACAGTTATAATAGATGCCAAAACAGTCTATGATATGGATGCAGCAGCTTGCAAACTAGCGCTTATAGCAATCAATGATAAGTTTGATTGCAGTGTGAAATAATGGAAAAATGCCTGAAAACCAGAAAGAAGAAGGCCGAAACCGCCAAACAGAAGCTTTTCTCACTCAGTTATATGGATTTTAGTAGGAAAACAGTGTCTTCTGGAGATTTCATTTACTTCCCAATAAAAGATTTTGACAAGAGCAAAATCAGCAAGCTGGGCACTATTTCTTCCAAGAAGCTTCCTAAAAAAATTCGCAAACCAAGAACTATCTCTGAAATACTCTCAAAAAAACTGTCAAAAACAGAGCTAACAGAATTGAAAACCTCATTTGATATTTTTGGAGACATCATATTAGTCGAAATTCCTGAAAACCTAATAAAAAAAGAGAAGTTGATTGGCAATTCATTCCTCAAATTATATCCAAACATCCGCGCAGTTTTCAAGAAAACCGGCAAAGTGTCTGGTATTGAGCGCGTTCGACCTGCAAAAAGAATTGCCGGAACTGGAACCTCTGAAGTCAATTACAAGGAGAGTGGGTGCATTTTCAAATTTGATATCAGCAAAGTGTTTTTCACACCACGACTTTCTACAGAGCGGGAGAAAATCTTTGCAAAAGTAAAACCAGGGGAAATTGTGCTAGATATGTTTGCTGGAGTCGGTCCATTTTCAGTCATAATCGCAAAGAAGCAACCACTTGTGGAAAAAGTGTATGCTATTGACATTAACAATACTGCAATCAGCTACCTTAGGGAAAATGCAAGAATTAACAAAGTTTCAGATAAAGTTGAAGCATTTGTAGGCGATTCTAAGACAACTATCTCAAAAAAATTCAAAGGAATTGCAGACAGGGTGATTATGAATCTACCAAAAACTAGTCTAAACTTTCTCCCTACAGCTCTGAACGCACTGAAACCCAAAGGCGGGGTTCTCCATTATTACACATTCAAAGCAACAAAACAAGAAGTAAAAGCAGAAGTAAGCGCCCGTCTCAAATCTAAAAAACACAGAATCCTCTCAATCCGCAATGTAAAACCCTATGCACCAAGAGAATACTGTTTTTGCGCTGACATTAAGATTTATAAGTAAGCTGTTTCATATTCTTGCAGGGGAGAATAATGACTAGAGCAATTCTACTACTTTCAATACTGCTTTTTGCAGCTATCCTGTCAGCGCCAGTGCTGGCTTCGGATGTAATAACACTTACAGATGTTGCAGATGTTGACGGAAAAATCGGACTATATATCAGGAATGATATCGGTTTGCCCATGCGTACTGATAATTCTCAGTATAATGTTAGTGTCCTAAATTATCTTATAGATGGTGAGAATTTCACTTCAATCCCTAGCAAATCAGAAGCGAATATCCCGACAGAAGCCACAAAACTTGTTGTTATTGACCATGCATGGCCTGCAGACGGGTTTTCAAATATAACTATACTCTTTTCTGACATTACTGGTTACACTTACTCACCTGAATCTGGTTATGCATTTGCAAAACCTGGACTTGAAGTTACTTCAATCTCCACAGATCCAAAACTAATTACTTCAAACAGCAGTTTTACTATCACTTTAACCTTAAAGGCAGATGGTGAGAAAGATATTACAAACATTCGCAGTGAATATCATTCTCATCCTAAATACTACACTTTTGTTTCTCAGAACACTCCTGTTAAATCCTTGAAAAAGGGAGAGTCTGGTGAATTCTCATACACTTACAAACTTTCAGGTCAGGGAATGCGTGAAACAATGGTGTATGAAACAATCTCTGTGCCTGTCGAAGTCACTTATACTTATTTTAACACACATGTCAAGGACATCTTAAATGAGACTGTTGTGCTCTACAACAAGATGCAGATCGGTAACAACCTCCCTGGAATGAAAGCATTAATTGACGTGCCTAACACCATTGTGCGCGGAAAGACTCTTGATGTTTCAGTGTTTGTGTGGAACAGCAAGGCTGACAGCCACTCTGCTTGCAACCTCAACTTAACTTTTTCAGAAGACTCTGAAATAATCAACATTCCTATTAGCAATGTGCTTCCTAGCGACATGGAATTCGATCCAGCTTCAGAACAATCCACAGATCCTACTGCAACATTCGAAATCGAAATTCCAGAATCTGCATCAGAAGGAGATTACACTCTTGAGCTTCACGGAACCTACAAGGACTGCGAGTGGAAAGCTCCAGGGGAGTTCACATTCTTGAAAGAATTCTCAGTGGTTAAGCCAACTGTTATTGAAGAAGAGCCAGAGGCTCCACTCGAAGCACCAGAAGAACAGATTGACACAGTTGAAGTCACAGAAGAGAAAGCAGTAAAACACGCAGTCAAGACTTATCTTGTCTGGGGCGTTCTACTACTTGCAATTGTTCTGGTAGTTGTGTTCTTATTGGAGAAACGCGGAAGACGAATTTAGAATTTGTTCTTCTTCAGTTTTAGGAGGTATCCAAGATAATTAGCCACAGGGTGCAGTATCGGCATCCCTATCAGGAGAATTATCATCGGTTTTATTGCAATTGGCTGTACAAAAGATCCCAGGATAAGTGCTCCAATGACAAAATCAATCTGATCAAAAACCAACCACTGTTGTCCACTTGGAATTCCTACTCTTCTCTTTATAAAACTTTCAAAAATATCACCTAAAAGCGCTCCAGCAGAAACTGCAAGCCCTAGATACACATTTCCAAGGAAAAATCCTGTTATTGTACCTAAAACAGTTCCACCTATGAATCCACCCCACGTTTTGTTCTTTCCAAAAATTCTCTTACCTCTCCATGTTTTTCCAAAATCAATTGGTCTTCTACCTGGCAGAATTACTGGCGCCATATTCGCTATTCCCATTGGCAGACCCCACAAAAGGAGAGTGAAAATCAGTTCGTTCATATTCTCGATAAGACCCTAGTCTTTTAAGAGTTTCGGCACTGCAAATATCCAGAAATAAAGGAAAGTGTAACCAGAGCCAGCACCTAAAACAAATGCCTGAAGTGGACTGAATCCAAAATAAGCCATTCCAACAACTGCTCCAAACCCTGCAAAAGCACCAGTTTGTGAGAACATTTTCCCTCCAAAAGCCATTCTAACTGGCACAAAACTAGCCATACTAACTGCAAAAGCAGCATATGGGTTCAGGCCAAAGATAAGAGCTAAGACTGCAAAACCTGAGCAGAATAATGCTGACTTGTTAATAATTAATCCCATCAAGAATACGGTTCGGGTGGTTATTTAAAAAGGTTGTGTAGTTAATTTAATAAAACAAGCAAACCAATTCATTCTCATGGGAGTTGACATATCAGACCTTGTAGAGCATCAGGAGCTTGACCTGAAGAATTTGGCAGGCAGGAAAATAGCAATTGATGCTTTCAACACACTTTATCAATTTTTAGCAATTATCAGACAGCCCGACGGCACACCTTTAATGAATTCAAAAGGACAAACCACTTCTCACCTTTCTGGATTGTTCTACCGCACTGCAAAACTAATTGAATTTGGAATCCAGCCGTGCTTTGTATTTGACGGCAAGCCACCAGACTTGAAAGCAGATACAATAATTGCACGAGGTCGAATCAAAAAAGCAGCTCGTAAGAAATGGCAGGAAGCAGTTGAGCAAAAAGATCTTGTTGCTGCCAAAAAGTATGCACAGGCCACATCAAAGCTGAATGAGCAGATGGTTAATGATTCCAAAACACTTCTGGATGCACTTGGGGTTCCTTGGGTTCAGGCTCCTTCTGAAGGGGAAGCTCAAGCATCTCTGATTTGTCAGCAGAATGATGTTTATGCAGTCGGCTCTCAGGATTTTGATTCCCTACTTTTCGGAGCTCCAAAATTGGTTCGCAACATCACGATTACTGGCAAGAGGAAAGTGCCTGGAAAGAACTACCATTATGAATTAAAACCTCATCTAATTGAACTGGACAAGGTTTTGAAAGAGCTCAAAGTAACCCAGGAGCAGTTAATTGAAATTGGAATAATGGTTGGAACTGATTTTAATCCTGGAATTAAAGGAATTGGGCCTAAGAAAGCATTGAAAGCAGTTCTAGAAGGCAATTGGAAAGAGCAGGAGTATGCTGTTGATCCTGAAGTTGTTAAGAAAATCTTTACTAAGCCAGAAGTTTCCAAGGAATATGAATTAAAATGGGGTGATGCTGACTTGGATAAGCTCCTGGAAATACTTCACGAGAAAAATGAGTTTTCAAAAGAACGAGTTGAACACACTTATGAGAAACTAGAGAAAGCTGGAAGAGCCAAAAACCAGTCTAGTCTTGAGCAGTGGGGTTAATCTGGAAATAGCCGATCAATACAACTACCAATAATCTGTCTTGTCCAGAGGTGCAATCCTCTTTTGTACTCTTCTTCTAACTCTGGATTGCCAACAACCTGGTCAAAAATCACTGAAAATGCAGCTCCAGCAGCCTTACACGTTATGTAAAACTTTCTGTCTTTTTCACTAAGAATTTTCTCAATATCCAAATCGCTTTTCCTTATTTTCTGGTTTATTTCATAAAGATATGGAGTCAGTGCCCGTCCAAGATTTACATTTTTTATATCTGTTACTGCAACCCCAATCGCCATTGTATTGTCTAGTGAAATATTTCCAATCTTTGAATCATCAATATCTGCTAAAAGCTCTTCTCGATGTTTTTTATTATCCTCATAAAAATACTTAATTATTGCAAGAGTATAGTAAAAAAGCATATACTCCCCTAGAATAGCTCCCATCTTAGCCACCTTCATTAATGTATCATAATATTTTCCCCCTGCTTTTTCATCATACTTTGCCTTAAGGTCTATTTTTTTGTCAAAAATATCATTCATCATATCGTTTATAATCTTGAGCATACTGTTAACTTGATCCAGTTTTGTTGCTTTCGGCTTTTTCACAACCGGCAGTGGTTTTGTTTTCTCGAGTGGTCTAATAACTTCTTGAGCTGTTTCTGCAGCTTGTGGTTTTGCTTTTTTCGCATAGAAAACTTTTGTTACAGGTTTCAGCCCGCCTGGTGTAGCAATATCCTCAATTTCTTCTCCAAAACTCCTAATCTGCTCGCCGTAAATAGCAAATTTTACTTCTTTATATCCTCTTGAATCCACACTTCTATTCACTGTCTTGTAAACCGCAAATTCTTTTCTTTTCTTTGCTGGATCAATCACCATAGCCACTTGGTGTGGTTCTGTGAACATTCTCTTGTGCGTATCAAGATCAGTCTCTGATAAAAAGCAAGTAAATGTTGGGTGGGAATGATACCAACCAAAACGAATAGGATGTTCTCCACGTTTTTCCATCGTATCTAATATTGTGAATATCTCTTTGAAAGCCTCTGGTCCGAATTTAACCCCCACTCTTCTGTCTTCATCCTTTCCAGCTTCAAAACCTCTTTCACTAGCAACAATTTTATTAATAAGGCTGTATTCTCTTCCTTCCCACTTACATCGTCTATCACCGATCAAAAAACCCATCATCTCTTCTTTTCTATTCCTTGTACGGTGCCTCATAGCTTCTATTACGCCAGCACTTATGTAAACTTCAATTGGACCTTTCCCTGGATATGTATAACTAATATTATCTTCAGGAGGTTCTGCTTCCATAACCTCTACTTTTGTTTCACTAACAATCTTTGGTTGTGTCTTCCTCACAATTCTTGGTGGTTTCTTCTTCACAATCCTCGGCGTTGGCACTGTCATACTTATCCTTGTATCTGTTTTCCCTTATATCCTTTCCCAAAGTATTTATCCAGCGAAACCACAGTTTCTCTAATGAAACAGAATATTACAGCTCACGGCCATGCAAATGTACTCAGCACACACTCTACAACTATTGAAATCACAAAAGAAACAGAATTAACATCAGCTGGTGATTGTATTATTGCAATTGGGGCTTCAGCTTCCTGCGCTGACTTGAATATTGAGCTGAGGAAAGCAATTCAGGAAGGCAAGAAGATTAAAGTGACTCTGAAAGTCGGAGAAACTGAGGATGTTGTTACTGGTTTTGGAAACCCTGAATTGACTTTGAAGCACACCCATGACATTGTTATTCGCAAATCAGATTTCAAATGCTCCAGAACTTTAATGATTAATTCTGACAAAGCTGCTTGTGATTTGAAACCTGAATTAATTGAGAAATTGAAGAAACCAACAAGCAAACTGAATTTTACTATTGAAGTATTAAACCTATAACCTTTTCCTTGTTTTATTATATTCACGTGTTATATGCGTACACACATCTCCCATATTCAATTTTCCATAATATGAAATAATCTTTCTAAGTTCCTCTCTGAACTTTCTTTCATCTGTTCCACGTTCTGAATTTCCATAATCAATTATCCTAATCTTATCTTTTAATTGGAGTTTTGTGTTAGCTACATTAGTTTTATTTATGAAGACGTGAGCCCCAGGATCATCATTATGAAGTATTCCTGCTGAGTGAAGATTTGCCACTATTTGTCCAATAAGCTTGCATACAGTAACCTTTCTCTTATTAACTGTTTTCATTATTTCTGGATTGTAAATTTCTCCCCACCCTTTGGCAGGGTCTAGAAACTCCTCCTCAAACATGTAAATATTTGATTTCATATACATGAGGTTCGTATAAATAAAATCATAAACCTCTGGCGATGCTCTTGCTTTTTCAAAAGCGTCTTTTGAAATATCATACTCTGTTTGTGATTCTCCTTCTCTATCCAGTGTTATACAATGCTCTGGTTTAACTACTCTAAACTCCCGTCTTTTTGTATAAAGAAAGACCAAATCATATTTATTATCCATTAAGTAATTGCTTAATAACTCATACCCAGCCTCGTTGTACATAACTGTTCTTTTTTTATGAAAATCACCTTTTGCAAGATATTCTGGGTTTTTGAATATGTATATCTTCTCTGCTCCCAAATCTTTTAATGTCTTGTAGAAAACTTCAACACAAGTGTATAGTTTTCTATCCTTTCTTTGTCCAAATGGGTTTATTAATTTCCAATAATTCTTGTAAATTCTTTCTGCCATTGCATTTTTAATAGACTTTCTGAATACTTATAGCTTACGCGCTCTCTTTAAACTTCAACACATTCTGATCTAATTCAACACCCAAATCATTAGCAACAGGCTCACACTTTGCCTTCAGCATAAACAAAATCCTTCTTGGATTCTCACTCAAGGTTTCGTAATGCCCCATCCCCTTTGCAATTACCAAGTCAGCTGTTTCAAATTCTTTCAAAAACTCTTCAGAAGCTTCAACAAGATTTGTTCCAATACAATCAGTTCCAATTGAAATCACTTTACAATATTTTTCATAACCAGCTTCCTTTAAATCAGTAACAGTAGCATCATTAGTAATGTCACTTTCTTTTCCAGCAACAATAACGTCAGCTTCTATTTTCTTAATAAACAGCAAATCAAACAAATGCTCCCCGCAATTGTCTGTTAAATACAAAATCTTCTTTCCTTTTTGGAAATATTTCTTAGCCTTGTCAAAATCATCAATCGCCAGTTTAATATTGAATGCATCAGCAACATTTTCCAACTCCTGCTCACTTCTTACAGTAACAACATCAACAAAATTACCAGCTACAGCAGATCGGCAAGCATCTTTCAGGGTTTTAATAGTTGGCTCAACTTCTTTCAGGATTTCAGTAGCTGCTTCAGTGCCTTCCTGTTTCTCCCCTGCAAATGGGTTCTTGCCAGTCTCTTTCATTATCAATCTGTGAAAAACAGTGCCTTCTGTTGCAGGAATACCTTGGATGTGCTCTTTAGAATATTTCAATGCCTCTTGTTTAACTTCTTCAGAAACTTTTCCTAATGTCACAGCTCGCTCTATCTGCTGTTTCTGGCACTCCAAGCAATATTTCGGGTCACTTTTCATTTACTTAAAACAGTTCTCCCAGTCTTTGTAACCAAAATATCATCCTCAATCCTGATTCCGAACTTCCCTTTAATGTAAACACCAGGCTCTACAGTGAAAACCATGCCCGGCTCCAAAACAGTTTCGAACTTCTTGCCAATATATGGCCACTCATGAATTGTCAAGCCAATTCCATGTCCAGTTGAATGTCTGAGTGTGTACCCGTTCTTTTTCAAATGGTTTGAGCAGATGTTATCAATCTCTTTAGCTGTTTTACCAGGAGCAACAGCGTCAATAGCAAGTTCCTGAGCTTCTTTAACAATCTCATATGCTTTTTCAAAACTCTTATCTCTCTTCAGCCGAACCGTTCTTGTTAAATCAGCATGATAACCTTTCCACTTTGCTCCAATATCGCATAACAGGCAAACTCCATTCTTATCTTTAGTCGGTTTAGCATGCGGAAGTGCCGCATTCTTGCCATAAGAAATTATTGGATCAAAAGACCATCTGGCTTCTTTCCGCCTCAGAAACGCTGACATATCTGCAGAAATATCCAATTCACTTTTTCCAGGAACCGCCAGCTTGAACATTTCTTTTGTCAGGCTTATTGCTTTCCTCAATTTCGCAACCTCAGCAGGAGTTTTAATTGCCATCATCTTCACAAGCTCCCTAGAAACATCCTTAATCAGAATATTGTGCTTTTTCAGAAACTTGTAAATCTCAAAAGGAAGAGCCTTTCCATTAATCCCTACTGTTTTCCCTTTCATCTTTTTGAAAATACTCTCAAAACTTTTCTTCGGCCTTGCTATAACATTCAACTCTGAATCTTTTTTTGCTCTAGGAGTCTCAAAACCAGAAACATAAACTTTCTGCGTCGAACTGCCCATATAAACAGCTTTTTCGTAATCAAGCAAGCCGGTCATGTAGCTGAAAGCCGGGTCTATCAAGTGCAGTTTTGGGCTGACAAGAACTAGTGCATCCAATTCTTTTTCTTTCAACAGAGGCTTGATGTTAATCACAATTAGAATTAGTCTTTAAGCGTATTAAAGCTTAGTGATTTGCAATATGCTTCAGCTTTTCAGCGTGGATTAACTGGTTTTTGTTATGGTCGTAGAAGTGCCGCAGGAACTCCCTTCCAGCTGCTTCAATACCGAATTCTTTCTCAAATTTCTCCAGTGCTGCAATATGATGCCTGTTTCCAGGTTTTTCAACAAACCGAACCATCTTTTCCAAGTCAGTGTCTGTTAGTTGATCCAGTGCTTCAGCGTATTTGTCTCCTAGAATCTTGTGCTGGTCAATAGAAGTTCTGAGTTTTGCAATATGATCCTGCACATCTGCGTGCATTGGTGTGATTTTTGTTAGAATATGAAGTATTTCGTCAAAGAATTGGCTGATTTCTGCGTGGTCTGGGGTCATTTGTATCCAAAAAGTTCTTTTGCAAAATTTTTCTTTAGGTTATTTGTTCCTTTATCAATATTATCTAAAAGCTCTATTTTTTTCTTTGCATCACTATTAAAAAGAGTTTGACAAATTATTATCTGTTCTCTAAGTGCTGTTAAAAACTCTTTCAATATATCTTGTTCTTCTGTATCTTTATCGGTGTAAAATTTTATAGTATTGTTATATGTGTCCTCAAGTTCTGTTAGTTCTTTTCCGTGTTTCTCTCCAAGCTCTTCCTGTATTGATTTATGTTTTTCCAAAAAATCTATCATTTGGTCCTGAAGTTCTTTTGGGGTATGTTTTAAAAGGTATTTTTTATTTAAGTTAGAGATAGTTTCTAAAGTCTCAAATGTGTGCATAAACTGGTAAATACTCTCTTCACCTTTTTTTAATTCTTCTTTTAATTCTGTCGGCACATTCATATCTAAAAGTACTTCTTGCATTCCCATAATTATCTGTGCTCTAGTGAAATATATATTAAAATCGACATTGAGTGTTTTTTCCCATAATAAATCAACATGTATCCAATCTTTTAATAATTCCTTTACCAAGAATGGACTTATCTTCGTCTTGAGTTTTTCAAATTTCATTGTGTTCTCTTGTATTACTTCATATAAATAATTAATGCGGGAGAAGAGATTCGAACTCTCGAAGGCACTAAGCCACAGCGACCTGAACGCTGCACATTTGACCAAACTTTGCTACCCCCGCAATAACTTTTTCTATAAAATCGCTATTTAATAAGCTTTTACACAGGTCGTCCAGCATTAACAAAAGTAACAGTATCAACACCATCAACTTCATTCAAAGCCTGTTCCAGTGCATCCTGTGACCCACCAGCATCTGGTATTTCATAAGTAGCAACAACTTTCTTAGTTCCAAAAACAAAATCCTGAACTTCAATTGCACCAACATTGCAGTAATACTGCTCGTCCACACTCTCATCTTTAGAGCTAGGCCCGGAGCCAATTATAGTAACTCCTTTCAGCTTCTCAGCAACAACGTCGGCTCCCGCCTGGTCGTTCTGGCTTGGTACAACATCGTAAACAATTATTACGCTTCCCATTTTTAAGGTCCCACAAATTTGCATTTAGAGCAAGTGTACTCTCTAGACAGCTTCTTGCACCTCTGGCATCTTCCAATCACAATGTCGCTGCAACCAGGGCACTTGAATTCTGCTTTCACTTCTTCTGCTTCGAGATTTGCTCCGCAACTAGTACATGTAGTCATAGTAGGGTTTTGTATAAAATGGGTTGGTTATAAATGTTATTGTTTACCTGCCCCTACAAATCCAATTTACATAATGCTTTTAAACTAAATTTAGGACTATTTCTTGTTCAAAATGGGACTAGTGATTTTAAATTTCAAGGCGTATGAAGAAGCAACAGGCTCTAAAGCAGAGGAACTCTCAAAAATCTGCAAAGAGACAGCTGAAGCAACAGGAGCTCGGATTATAGTGGCTCCGCAAACAGCAGATATTCTAAGAACTTCTCCATTAATTGAGACTATTGCACAGTCTGCAAGTTCTATAAAACCAGGATCTGGCACAGGTTCTAATCTTGTTGAATCTCTGAAACAAGCTGGAGCAGTTGGCTCAATTCTGAACCACTCAGAACACAGAATTCCGCACATGCAGATTTCTGAAACAGTTCTGAGACTAAAAGAAGCTGGAATGATTAGTGTTGTCTGTGCTCAGGACGATGAAGAAGCCAAGGCTTTGGCAGAATTCGCTCCAGATTACATTGCAGTTGAGCCTCCAGAACTAATTGGCTCAGGTGTTTCAGTATCACAATCAAAACCAGAAGTAGTTACCAAAACAGTTGAAAATATAAAACAGGTTAATCCTGATGTTAAGGTACTCTGCGGTGCAGGAATCTCAAACGGATCTGATGTGAAAAAAGCATTGGAACTTGGTGTTGATGGTGTTCTGCTTGCAAGCGCTTTCACAAAAGCAGCTGACCCAAGGGCAGTGCTTCTGGATATTTGTGGTGGATTATAATGGCTTTCAAAACTATTGACAACTTTGACTTCAAGGGCAAAACAGTCCTTGTCCGTGTGGATATAAATTGTCCAATTGATCCTGAAACTAATGAGTTCCTGGACACACGAAGAGTACGAATTCACACTAAAACCATCAAAGAGCTTTCAGATAAGGGTGGCAAAGTTGTTGTTTTAGCTCACCAAGGCAGACCAGGCTCTGAATACGACTTTACAAGCCTGGAAAAGCACGCTGAAGAGCTTTCAAAGCACACAGGCAACGGTGTCAAGTACATTCCTGATGTTATTGGTCCTACTGCTCAAGCAGCAATAAAGGCCATGCAGGACGGCGACATTATTGTTCTTGAAAATGTCAGATTCCTGGCTGAAGAACTGCTCAAAAGACCTTCAGATGTGCAGGCTAATACTCACTTTGTGAAAACACTAGCACCACTTGCAGACTACTTTGTGTGCGATGCTTTTGCAACAGCACACAGGTCACAGCCTTCAATTGTCGGATTCACAGAAGTTCTTCCATCCTGCGCAGGTCGGGTAATGCAAGAAGAAGTTGAAGTAATGGCAAAAGTCTTGGAATCAAACAAAAAGCCAGCAATTTACATTGCCGGCGGAGCAAAAGTAAAGAGTTCACTTAGGGTTATCAAAACTTTCCTGGAATATGGAGTAATGGACAAAATCCTGACAAGCGGACTTGTAGCTTCTGTTTTCCTTTCAGCAAAAGGATATGATATTCCTGGAAAAGATTACATTGACAATTACGAAACTCACCTGAAAACAGCAAAAGAATTACTTGCAGAATACTCAACTCAGATTGAAATTCCAATGGATCTTGCACTTGACAAACAGGGCAAAAGGTTTGAAGTAGCACTTTCAGAAATGCCACTTCCTTACAAAGTTGCAGATATTGGAAACGGCACAATCGGAAGGTACAAGTACATTATTGAAAACGCAGGCACAATTATTGCAAATGGCCCAGCTGGTGTTTTCGAAGAAGCTGCATTTGAAAAAGGGACAATGGAAATTGTAAAATCAATAGCAGAAGCAGATGCTTTCTCAGTAGTCGGAGGCGGACACATTGCAATTGCAATTGTGAAAGCAGGTCTTGAGGATAAAATAACTCACATCAGCACTGGTGGCGGAGCTTGCATAACTCACTTGGCTGGAATAAAGTTGTGGGCTTTGGATGCACTTGAGCGAGCTGCTCAAAAAGAGGTCAAAAATGATTAAAGTCGGAATTAATGGATACGGAACAATTGGAAAACGCGTTGCAGATGCGGTTTCCAAGCAGGATGACATGGAAATTGTCGGTGTTACAAAGACTCGCCCTACTTGGGAAGCAAAAAATGCAATCAAAGCAGGCTACAAACTATTCTGCGGAATTCCAGATAATGTAAATAATTTCAAGGAAGCTGGAATTGAGCTAGCTGGAGACATTAATGATTTGCTAGGTCAGTGCGATATTATGATTGATTGTTCTCCAAAAAAGATTGGAGCTGAAAATTTGGAGAAATATTACAAACCACAAGGCATCAAGGCAATTTACCAGGGTGCTGTGAAACACGATGCAATTGGGGAGAGCTTTAATGCACAGTCTAATTACGATTCAGCAAAAGGAAAACAGAATGTTAGAGTTGTTTCCTGTAATACCACAGGGCTCAGCAGAGTTCTTGGAGCTTTAGACAAGGCTTACGGAGTAAAGAAAGCTAGAGTTGTGCTAGTTCGAAGAGCTTCCGATCCTGGCAGTTCAAAGAGCGGGCCTGTTGATGGAATTGTTCCAAACCCAATAACAGTGCCAAGTCATCACGGTCCTGATGTTCTAACTGTTCTTCCAAAGTTGAATATTGTTACAAGCGCATTCAAAGTTTCAAGCACTTTCATGCACGCCCATTCACTTATGATAGAATTGGACAAGGAAGTTTCAGCAGAAGAAGTTAAAGAACTTTTCAAGAAAACACCACGCTTGCTTATGGTTAATTCTTCAGAGGGATTGACTTCAACAGCAGAGTTGATGGAATTTGCACGAGACTTTGGCAGACCAAGGTATGATATGTATGAGAACCTAGTCTGGGAAGACTCAATTGGAGTTGAAGGCAATGAATTGTACTTCTTCCAGGCAGTTCCGCAAGAATCCATAGTTATTCCAGAAAATATTGATTGTATTCGCGCAATGTGCAGTGATGTTAGTGCAGAAGAGAGTATGGAGAAGACTAACAAAACACTTGGAATTAAATAAACCCAACCAAATATCCATAAATCAACATTCCAACATACTTCACTAACCACCAATTAAACAGAAAAGCAACTGAGGTTCCAATTACATATTTTGACAACGGAGTTTTCATTGGGAATATAATTCTTAGCATCAGCAATAATCCGAGCCACGGGCCATACAAAATCAAATAGTAAAACGGAAGATTGGAAACAACAACACCGACACTAATCACCTGAACAAACACACCCATCACACTAATTGAAATAACACTATACCCCAACTGTTTCAAAATATTTCTTTCCCCAGCTCTGAAAAAACTCTTTAATGGAATATCGGCCATGTAAAGCCACATCCTTAACGGAACCGACAGTAGTCTAAGCACAAGCGCTGTAATCGGCCCAAGAGTCAGCACAATCATAAACAGCAAAAAATACGAAAACCGAATCCCAAACTCAGTAAACCTTGTCATTCTAGAAATTGTCAGAAGCAACAAAAGCCCAACATACAATCCAAGCAAACCCCAATTAACAAAAGAAGCTGCACCAACAAGTAATTTCCAAACCAAATAAACAATAGACAATCCAAAAACAACAACAGTCAGCACTATTTTCCAAGGCTCCAGCTTGAACAGAAAGTCTTTAAAGCTCGATTTCCTCTTCATTTCTTTCTTTCTGGTTTGTCCTCATAATTTATATAATACTTGGTATTTAATATAGGAAAAGGGGGAGATACATTTGGCAGAGATTTCAAACAGAACAGCTACACTAGGCACTGAAAACGCATTTGTTGTTCTTGCAGAAGTGAAGAAGCGCATAAAGCAAGGCGACGATATTGTTAATTTTTGTATTGGTCAGCCCGACTTCGATACACCTGATAATATAAAAAAAGCTGCAATCAGGGCCATTATCGAAGGGAAAACTGGCTACACACCATCTGCTGGAATTACCGAACTTCGAGAAGCAGCTGCAAAATACTTTTCACGAACAAGGGGCATTGAAGTTGATCCAAAACATGTTGCAACAGCTTGCGGAGGCAAACCGTTCATTTACTGGACAATTCTGAGTACAACTGATCACGGGGTTGGTGATGAAATCCTATACCCAAATCCTGGTTTCCCAATTTACGAATCACAAATCAAAGCATGTGGAGCAGTTCCAGTTGCCCTCCCACTTCGAGAAGAGAACGCATTCTCTTTCAGTATTGACGACTTAGCAGAGAAAATCACTTCGAAAACCAAAATGCTCATACTCAACTCACCACACAACCCAACTGGCAATGTCCTAAAAAAGCACGAACTTAAGGGAATTGCCGACCTTGCTATGGAGCACGATTTTTGGGTGTATTCTGATGAGGTTTACTCCAGTCTGATTTATGATGGCAAGTTTGAGTCAATAGTTTCAATTCCTGGGATGGAGGAACACACAATAGTTGTGGATTGCGTTTCAAAATCATATGCAATGACTGGTTGGCGTCTTGGTTACGCTTACAACAAGCACTTATCAGAGCATTTTGCAAGATGGATGACAAATACTGATTCCTGTGCTTCTCATCCTATCCAATGGGCAGGCGTTGAGGCTTTGAATGGTCCGCAGGGGCACAGTCAGTTAATGACTGAAAGCTTTAAAGAGCGCCGGAACTTAATTGTTAATGGTTTGAATGAAATGTCTGGTGTTTCTTGCTTATCTCCTGGTGGCGCTTTCTATGCCTGGCCAAATGTTACTGAAGCTTGCAGAAAGGTTGGAGCAGCGAATTCAGAGGAGTTCAGAAAGATGCTTTTGGATCACGGCGTAGCGGTTTTGGCCGATACCCACTTTGGTCCTAAGAATCCTGGCCAAGAACAGGAATACATAAGGTTTTCATATGCCACTTCACAAGAAGAAATCAGTGAAGGGCTTAAAAGAATGAAGGAATTTGTGGAAAAATGAAAAAATATTCAGTTGAAGAACTTGAAAATGCAGCAAAAGAAATGCGGGCTTATATGCTAGTTGCTCTCCATGCTGCTGGTTCCGGCCACTCAGGTGGATCACTTTCTTGTATGGATCTTGTTGCAGCAGCTTATCTGAATGTAATGAATCACGATCCAAAAAACCCAAAACTGGAAGACCGCGACCGTTTCTTATTCTCTGCAGGACACAAAGCACCTGCACTTTATGCAGCCCTTGGCTACTCAGGTTATTTTGATATCAAAGATTTAATGAAGCTCAGAAAACTGGAAAGCCCTTACCAGGGACACCCACACTGGCTCAAACTTGAAGGTGTTGAAGCTTCAACTGGCTCGCTTGGTCAGGGTTTGAGTATTGCTATTGGGTTCGCACTCAGGGCAAAACTTGACAAAAAGGATTACAGAATTTACTGCTTAATGGGTGATGGTGAGCAACAGGAAGGACAAGTTTGGGAAGCTGCAATGGAAGCTTCGCATTACAAATTGGGCAATTTAACAGCAATTGTTGATGTTAATAATCTCCAAATTGACGGAAACGTTTCAGATGTTATGACTATTCAGCCTCTGAAAGAAAAATACGAGTCTTTTGGCTGGAATGTTATTGAAATTGACGGGCACGATATGCAGCAGATTGTGGATGCTTATTCAAAAACAGCAACAGACAAACCTACAGTTATTCTTGCAAAAACAGTAAAAGGCAAGGGCGTTTCCTTTATGGAAGACCAGGCTGGATGGCATGGTAAAGCTCCAAACAGGGAAGAACTTGAAACAACTCTCAAAGAACTCGGCGTAGAACTTCCAATTGACGATCTTTTGAAAATTGCGCAGGATTATCAGGCAAAAATGGATAAGAAAGTGGCTGATATGATTCCGAAATTCTCCAAAAACTACTGGTGGAATGAACAGGACAATATGAAAGCAGAAATGAAGCCAACCAGAAAAGGATTTGGTGAATGTCTGGCAGAAATCGGCGATGACGAGAGAATTGTCTGCCTGGGTGCGGATATTTCAGGATCAATTTGTATTAATCAGTTCAACAAAGACAAACCAGAACGCGACAACCGCTTTTTGAGTATGGGAATTGCAGAGCAGAGTGGAACAGCAGTTGCAGCAGGACTTGCAAAAGAAGGAAAGATTCCGATTTTCGGAACTTATGCTGTTTTCTCAGCTGGAAGAGCACTTGACCAGATCAGAACAACTGTTTGTTATGGAAATTTCAATGTTAAGATCACTGGAGCTCACGGCGGTGTCTCAGTTGGACCAGATGGTGCAACCCACCAAGCACTGGAAGATATTTTCCAGATGTGTGGTTTGCCAAACATGAATGTGTTTGTGCCTTGCGATTCTGTAGAAACCAAGAAAGCATCTAACGCAATGATTCTTGATGTTGAAGGGCCTTGTTATATCCGATATGCAAGAGAATCAACTCCAATTATTTCAACTGAAGATACTCCTTACAAGTCCGGAACAGCGAACGTAATCCGATACAGGGGGGCAAAAGATAATTTCATTGAAGCTTTTGAAACCAAATTAGCAAGTGATTACAATTCAGAAAATGAAGACTTGACAATTGTGGCCTGCGGTCCTGAAGTACCAGAAGCAATGCGAGCTGCCTGGATTCTGAAAGGAGAATTCGGACTTGAAACCAGAATTATCAACATGCACACCTTAAAACCACTTGACACAGACGCACTCACAGCAGCTGGAAAAGAAACTAAAATAATCATAACTGCTGAAGAACACCAGAAAGGCGGACTTGGAAACCTGGTTGCTGCAGCACTACTTGAAGCTGGTGTTGCTCCAGAAAAGTTCGCAATGATTGGAGTTCCTGATAGGTTCGGCGAATCTGGTGGTTCCTGGGAATTAGTCAAGTATTTCAGGCTTTCTGCAGAGTTTATTGCTCAAAAAGCAAAAGAGCTTGCAGGGAAATAAGTTTAAACTAGCAATTTCTTAATTTTACTATGGATTTCAACTACAAACAAGCAATCTTAATCAGAAAAGACCTTAACCTGAGCAAAGGCAAGGCAATAGCACAGGGAGCGCACGCCAGTGTTGAAGCATTTGTTAAATCAAAAGAAATTGGAAACACCTGGCTGCAAGAAGGAATGAAGAAAGTCGTGCTCGAAGTTGCAGATGAAGCAGAATTAATCAAATATTTCCAAACTGCTAAAGATCTTGGCCTGCCAGCTTGCTTAATCACAGATGCTGGCCACACTGAAATTCCTGCTGGAAAAAAAACCGCAGTTGGTATTGGCCCTGCTCTTGATGCTGATATTGACAAAGTTACTGGGGAGTTGAAACTTTTAGGGTGATGGATTTCTCAACATTCGGAATAACACAATTTGCCACTAAGGCAGACGGATTTTCAGGAAAATTCAAGCAAGAGCCTGGCGACTTTGTTGTTCAAGAAATTCTAGTTGACGGAACAGTTGCCAGTTTGGAACCTGATAATTCTGCTAAACCCTTGGATTCTGAATACACTCAATTCACTTTAGTAAAACGGGACTGGAATCAGGACACAATCCTAAAGAAAATCGCAATGTATTGCGGTGTTTCCAGAAAACGAGTTTCCTACGCAGGAACAAAAGACAAATACGCTCTAACAGCTCAGAGAATTTCAGCTTGGAAAATTTCTCCAGAACAACTTGCAAATATCAGAATCAAAGATGTTGAAATCGGTGACTTCACTGCATTTGACAAGCGTTTAGAGCTTGGAGATCTCTGGGGAAACAGATTCACAATTAAAATCACAGATGTGGCCGATCCAAAATCTGCAGTCAAATCCTGCAATGAAACTTTCAAACAACTTGAAAAACTTGGTGGACTTCCAAACTTCTTTGGTCAGCAAAGATTCGGAATGCGCAGAAACAATCACATTATCGGAAAGCACCTGCTCCAAGGAAAAATGGAAGATGCTTGCAAGGGCTTCCTTATTGAAACAACCGATGATGAAAAACCTGAAGGAAAAGCAGCAAGAGAAGACCTTGCAAAGAACTGGGGCACTTTCAAACAGTTCCCGAAATTTATGAGATTTGAAAACGCAGTAATAAATCAGTTGATCCAGCATCCAAGCGATTTTGTGGGAGCTTTCAAAAGACTAAGCAAGAATATTTACAAAATTTTCACTCACGCTTACCAATCCAACTTATTTAACATTCTTTTATCTGAGCGACTGGAGAAACAAGATTCTCTGAGTGGTGAGGGAAACTTAGTAGGATATGATTCTGAGCTAACTGAGCAAGAGTTGAGCTTGCTAAAGAAAGATGAGCTGACACAAAAAGGTCTGCGAATCAAACAGTTTCCAGAAGCAAGCGTCAGTGGGGGCAAGCGAAAATGGCTGGCAGAAATGAAGAACTTCTCCTGCGAAGCTGGCGACAATTCTGTAACAATCAAGTTCGATTTGCAAAAAGGAGCATATGCAACAGTCCTTCTCAGAGAATTATTGAAATCATAACCTTTTTATATTATCAAACAGGGATGAACTAATCCATGATAAACCCGGTCAGATCTATTTATAGAAGAGTGGTCTCAATTCCACATATCTTATTTCCAAAAAAGCTAAACACGATGCCTTATTTCCAGAGAATGAAACTCTTCTACAAACTCGAGCGAGTTCACTGGAACATCAGGTGCTATCACAAAAGGAGTCACATAGTACCGTTTATCAAATGGCTTATTGAAAATCCTGAGATCGGGGGCTCTATTATTGAAGCAGGATGCGGACAGGGCGGAAGTACAACTAAACTCAGCATTATCGCCAAAATGCTTAACAAGAAACTAATAGTTTTTGACAGTTTCCAAGGTCTTCCACATGGAAGCGACGAAGTTAAAAACATTCTTGGAAATCCTGCAGAGAAATTCAAAACTGGAAATTTCGCAACTCCACTTAAACAAGTCAAAGAAAACATTTCAAAATACGGAGAACTTGGCCAGTGCAAATTTGTTGAAGGCTGGTTCAAGGACACTCTGCCCTCTTTTAACGAAACCATCTGCGCAGCATATATTGATGTTGATCTCCCATCCAGCACAGCAACTTGTATCAAATATCTGTTCCCACATCTCTCTGAACATGGGCTTTTCTATTCACAAGATGGTGATTACCCTTCTGTTCTCGCAACCTTCTTATCAACAGATATATGGCATGACATCCAATATAATGTTCCTAAAATCCGCCATCTTGGAAGCAAATTAAAAATCATCTGGATTGAAAGAACAATTCCAAGCGCTAGGCAAAAGCATAATCTTTATTAATACCTGTTTTCAACCAGTGTGCATGAATGAGGGGGGAGAGGATGATTCATCCTTTGATTTTTCAAAGTTAAAGAATCGATTCAAGCGCGACAAAGCGTCTGGCGACAGCATGGCTCTGGATCTTTCTGGCCCAGCCAAGTGGCTCAAAAACAACAAGAAGTTCCTAATTTACGGGCTTCTGGTTTTGCTTTTATTATTCTCCGGATGGCTTAGATTTATGCCAGAGGAAAAGTACACTGGAATTTATGAAAATTCACTTTCTGCCATGGATCCTTACTGGCATTACAGACATGCAAACGACGTTTATGAGCATGGTTTTGTTGGTGACGAAGAAGTCTGCTATAATGAGGCAGCGAAACTAACAACCAAATATGATGGCTCGTGTCCACCCGGTTCTGAACACGCCTATTGGGATTTCATGCACGATGCCCCTGAAGGAAGTCGTATTGACCAGGAATTCTACCCATACTTTTCTGCATATTCTTACAAGTTTTTCGGTAGAGCATTTGCACCTAACTTGCTTGTCTGGCACCGCTGGACACCTGCGCTTTTCGGAATACTAGCAGTTCTTGGAATGTTCCTTCTGGCAAAACAATTATTCGGGCCTTACGCAGGACTTGCTGCAGGTTTCCTCTTTTCACTAGCGCCTTCATTTTTAACAAGAAGTGTTTCTGGATTTGCAGATACTGACGCAGTAATCGGGTTCTTCACTGTATTCTCGCTTTATTTCTTCATAAAAGCCTGGGATAACAACTCCATATTATATGCAATAATCGGTGGAGTCTGTCTTGGTTTGTTTGGTGTAGCCTGGCCAGGGTACGAGTTCATGCCACTTCTATTGATGGGCATGGCTGGATTTTTCTTTGTTTACAAAACCGTCCCTAAAATAATTGAAGGTTCCAGAAATTTCATAAAATTGGTTGTCGATCATTTGAAAGAGTATTGGAAAAAGTATGCAATTCTTGCGCTCTTACTATTGGTTACTCTAACTCTTGTAGGATCTATCCGCGGTTTCAAGGAAGTTAATGTGTTTGAAGCAATAACTGCTTCTACAAGATTCAAAGTTGAAGATGTTGTTGACACTTCTGTTGAAGGAGAGGACGTACTTGAGGTTTACAAAACCGTTGCTGAGATGAATCCTTCAAATCTCAGAAATATTGTTATTCGTCTTCATTACGCTCTTGTACTTCTTGCTGTTGGTTTCATAGCCTTACTCCCATTTGGATTATGGAAAAAGGTGAAAGATAATACACACCATATCGCCTTCCTCTTACTTTGGTTCGGTGCTACATTCTACATGTCTTTCAAGGCAATGAGGTTTATTGGAATGGCAGTATTCCCTGTTTGTATTTTTGCAGGAATCACTATTGCATTCTTGATTTCAAAAATCAAGCTGAAGCGCCCTGTTATTTCAGTTATATTTGCACTTATCATTTTCCTTTCAATCTTTGCAGTTCCTAATATTGCTATGGTCAAGGGGCAGGAATGGGGTGTATCCTATTACGCCAGTGGAAGAGCAACTGCAGATCAAACTGGTCCATCTTTAGGACCTAATTGGTTTGACTTCCTCTACTGGGCCAGAGACTCGACTCCTGAAGGCTCAATATTCGCATCTTGGTGGGATCCTGGACATGCAATGACAGCTATCGGTGAGCGTCCTGCGGTTGCTGACGGAAGTCAGAACTCCTGGCATATCCACGATCTCGCAGTCATCTTCACCACAACTGATGAAAATCTCGCAGTTGAACGGCTCAAAAAATATGATGTGTCTTACTTTTACACAAGTTCTGACCTGATTAACAAGTATGGTGCAATCAGTTTCCTGTCTAATGGACAGGGTGAAAACTATCCGTTCCTCAATCTTGCTGAATCCAAGGAAGTTGCTTCAGGAAATGTTTTGATATATCCTGTTGCTTCTCAGACAGACATAATCCTTGAATTAAGAGAAGATGGGATGAGTGCAGTTATATCTCAGAGATTCCAGAAACAGACAATAAAACGGATCTTCTACACTCAGAACGATCAGAGCTATGTTTCAGAATCAGATGACCCAGATGCATTCGAAGCAATGCTGTATCTCCAGCCTAATTTCCAGCAGGCCATATTCCTTCCAATTCATCTGGAAAACAATATGCTCACCCAGCTTCACTTCTTCAATGGTCAGAATCTTGAGCACTTTGAGTATGTTGGCAATTACGGTGATGAAATAAAAGTTTTCAAAGTCATTTATGACTAGAGCAGAAAAAGCATAATCTTTATTAATACCAGTTTTCAACCAATGTCTATGGCAGATGGGGAAGAAGGTAAATCCTTTAAGTTTTCAGATATAGAGAGCCGGCTAAATGAAGGTCGCGATATCTCTAAAAGTATTACCTGGGTCAAGGAGAACAAAAAGACTGTAATCTATCTTGTCTTGTTTCTGATATTACTATTTTCAACGGTTATCCGATTTGCTCCTGAACAACAGTATACAGGAATTTATGAGGACACTCTTGCTCTTGGGGACTCTTACTGGCATTACAGACACGCAAAAAACGTTTATGAGCATGGTTTTGTGGGTGATGAAGAGCTTTGCTATAACGAGCAAACCAAAGATACCCAGGCCTATGACGGTTCGTGCCCTGATGGATATGAACCAGCGTATTTTGACACACTGCACGATGCTCCATTTGGGGTTAAAATTGAGCAGGAATTCTATCCATATTTCTCAGCTTATTCCTATAAATATTTCGGTAGAGCATTTGCACCTAACTTGCTTGTCTGGCACCGCTGGACACCTGCATTTTTCGGAATCCTATCAGTTCTTGGAATGTTCCTTCTCGTTAAACAATTATTCGGACCTTATGCCGGACTTGCTGCAGGTTTAATTTTTTCCCTTGCTCCCTATACTATAATCAAAACTATTTCAGGAACAGCTGATACTGAAGCAGTTGTGACATTTTTCACTATATTTACTTTCTACTTTTTTGTAAAGGCGTGGAATCTTTCATCATTTAAATATGCTGTAGCCGGAGGCATCACTCTCGGATTGTTCGGAATTGCCTGGGCATCCTATAGGTTCGCTCCTGTCCTCATGCTGGCTGTACTATTCTTCTTCTTTTTGCAGAAAGTTTATCCTAAATTCAAACAAGGGCGCAGGGATATCTTCAAATTAATAAAAGAGCACTTGACAGAGTACTGGAAAAAATATACTACATTCTTAATAATACTCGCCATTGGACTTCCTATTATCGGTTTTGTCCGCGGCTTCATTCATATTAATTTCTTCTATGCAATTACAACAGCTTTAAAATTAAAAACAACAACAGCTGCGACAACAGTTGGAGGAGAAGTCATCCGTGATGTTTACTCTACAATCACTGAAATGAAGCAAATCGGACTTCATACTATTGTAACAAGGCTTCACCTTGTTCCAGCACTTCTCTGCGCATCTTTCTTTGCTCTTCTTCCATTTGGCTTGTGGAAAAAATACAAGGATAAAGCTCCCCAGGTTCTTTTTATTTTAGTCTGGTTTGCAGCTGCAGTTTTTATGACTTTTAAGGCAACCCGATTTATTATAATGCTGATTCTTCCAGTTTCAGTACTTGCTGGAACAGCTGTTGGATTCGTGATCTCAAAGATGAGGCAAAAGAAGCTTGTTTTTTCGGTTGTAATTGCTGTTATCCTTCTCATAGTGCTTTTTGTTCTTCCAAACATTCCTGCTCAGCAAGGCCAGCCAGAACTTCCACAATCTGGTGTTTCACGAAATCGTTCATATTTCTCAACTGGAATTGAATTTACATCTCTTCCAAAACCTCTTTTAAACCAAAATTGGATAAATTTCTACAAATGGGCGCGTGAACAAACTCCAGAAGATGCAATCTTTGCTTCATGGTGGGATCATGGCCACCTAACTACCGCTGTTGCTGAACGGGCTATTGTAGCAGACGGAAGTCAAAACAATCTTCATATTCACGATCTTGCCGTTATTCTTACTACTAATGACGAAGATCTAGCTGTAGAGCGATTGAAAAAATACAATGTTTCATACTTCTTCACAAGTTCAGATATGATAAACAAGTATGGACTGATACTATATCTTGCTGATAAACAGGGCAGTGAGTATACATTAATTGTTAACCCTGAAATCCAAACCACCCCTCTCGGGCCGGTTTTAGTTTATACTATGGATGAAGCAAATAAAATCACTTTGAAACAGGAAGAAGATGAACGAATATCTGCTACATTAAGACAGGGGTATCAAACAACACCAATCAATCGAACTCTTTATTACACTAATAATTCTACGCCACTCATTTCTGAAAGCGAGGCAGAGGATGCGCTCGACATGCTGATTTATGTTCTTCCTCAATGGTTTGGAATCTTTCTTTTAAACCCTGAGATTGAAAAATCAATGCTCACTCAACTCCACTTTTTCAATGCAGATTATCTTGAGCATTTCGAATTTATTGAAAGTTTTGGCGGAGAAATCAAGGTCTTTAAGGTAAATTATGACTAAAACAAGATCAATTGTTTCAAAAGCACTCCCTATCTTTGGAGTCCTTTTGTTCGCATATATTCTTTACAGGGTTGGGCTTGGAAATATCTGGGGCAATATACGAGTTCTCAATCTAAAGTACTTTTCAATAGCAGTCGCACTGTTAATTCCTACAATTCTCATCAAAGCGTTCAAATGGAACCGAGTCCTGGCTGCCATGGGATTCAAATATCCTCTTGGTGAGAGTTCAAAGTCTCTTACAATCTCTTATTTTATTGGCTCGTTAACCCCAGCCCGCCTTGGAGACTTTACAAGAGCACTTTATTTGAAAAAATACAAGGTTTCACTTTCAAAAGCATTCTCCTCTGTTCTAATTGACAGATTATTTGATGTCGGAATCCTTGTCCTAATGGCTGTGTTCAGTGTAATAACACTTGTTCAGAGATTTTCTCTTGCGTTTTCAAGCATTTTACTCGTGCTCTTCATAGCGGTTTCATTTGGAGCTATTCTTCTACTTGTGCTCAGAAAAAAATTAATGCGAAAACTTCTCAAGCCATTCTTCTATATGTTGATTCCTGAGAAATTCCAGAAACAGCTCATAAATATCTTCGATGACTTTTATACTAGCATTGCCGAATTCAGTCAGAATTTGTCAGTGATGTTCTCACTCTCGTTTTTGACATTAATTTCCTGGATAATCTCATTTATTTCAACATATTTTATTGCACTTTCACTTGGAATTGAAATCAAATTCTTTATACTTCTATTAATGCTCCCATTCTCAACACTAGTTGAAATGCTTCCAATCTCATTCTCAGGAGTCGGAACCAGAGATGCAGTATTTATCTTAATGTTCTCCCTCCTAGCAATACCAGCTGCAAAAGCAGTTTCATTCTCACTCATGATACTGATTTTCAATTATATCCTATGTCTGGTCGGAGCCCTGCTCTGGGTCAAAAAACCATTCAAGGTCTAAATTTCCATAAGTTATAAAAACCCAACAAATGAGTTCTAGAATACAATGCAGATTGTAGTACTAGCTGGCGGATTGGCAACACGTATGAGACCGGTTACAGAGACCATTCCAAAAGCAATGATTCAGGTCAATGGCAAGCCTTTTCTGGAGCACCAGATTAAACTATTCCGAAGGAACGGAGTTACTGATATTATCTTGTGTGTTGGATACAGGGCTCAGCAGATAAAGGATTATTTCGGGGACGGCTCTAAATTCGATGTCAGAATCCGCTACAGTGACGAAGGAGACAACCTAAAAGGCACAGCAGGCGCTCTAAAGCAAGCAGAAGCGCTTCTGGATGACGAATTCCTTGTGATTTATGGAGATTCTTTTCTCACAACCAATTTTCAGGATGTAATTGATCATTTTAACAAGAATGACAAGTCAGCTCTTTGCACTGTTTACAAAAACGATTTAGAATATCACAAAAACAATATGCAGGTTGCAGACGGGATGATTGTAAAGTACGACAAAACTGCTCAGACACCTGAAATGAAGCATGTTGACTACGGACTTTCTATTCTCAGAAAATCAATATTGGATTCAATTCATCCTGATCGTGTAATCCAACTTGACGAAATATTCCAAACTCTAATCGCTAACAAGGGGTTACTTGCTTACGAAGTTTCTGACAGGTTTTATGAAATTGGTGAACCTGAAGGACTTAAACAGTTTGAGGATTATTTGAAGAGTAAAGACGAAACTACAAAAGCTTCAGGATGTGCTGGGTGTCCAAAATCAAGAATGTGCGGTACTGGGGTTCAGACTTCTTTTGAGCACAAGCGAGTTGAAACAATTGTTGGGCTTCCTGATAGTGTTGGAAAAGGGAAAAGTATCAAGAAGGTTCTGTTAATCTTTCCACACAGGATAAGTTTTTCCGGATACAAAGAGGATTTATCTCCTCCAATGGGCATGGCTTGTCTTGGTGCAGTTCTGGAAAACGCAGGATATGAAGTTAAAATTATTGATGCTGCAGCAGAGGATTTCAACCATTCTGAAAAAATTAATGACAACATGGTACGGCTCGGAATAAGTATGGAAGACTTGAAACAGAGAATTACAGACTATCATCCTGATTTTGTTGGGGTGTCTTGTCTTTTCACAGCTCAGATCAAGACTGTTCTTGAAATCTGCAAGTCAATTAAGGAAGTTGATCCAAGTGTTCCTGTTGCAGTTGGTGGTTCTCATCCATCCGCTTTGCCTGAGCAGTCACTCAAATCACAATTCTTGGATTATGTAATCATTGGAGAAGGTGAATACACTTGCCGAGAGCTTCTCAACAAGCTGAAAACCAATGAGTCAGTTTCTGATATTGACGGTTTTGCCTGGAAAGAAGACGGCAAGATTCACGTAAATCCTAAAACAAAATTTATAGAAGACATTAATGAGCTTCCTGAGCCAGCAAGGCACTTACTGCCTATGAAAACATATTTTGACATTAATCTACCTCAGTGCGGAACCTCTCTCAAGAGACCGAACACTACAATTGCAACTTCAAGGGGGTGCACAGGCAACTGTGTGTTCTGTGCAACTACAAAACTCTGGGGAAGACGGTTCAGGCCGTTTGCAGTTGAGCGAGTTCTGGATGAAATGGAGACACTAATCAAGGATTACGGAATTAAGGAGTTCCAATTTATTGACGACAACCTCACACTCAACAAAGAACGTGCAATGAAGATTTTCCAGGGAATGATTGACCGAAAATTCAATATTGTCTGGAATACTCCGCAAGGTATAGCAATCTGGGCACTGGATAATGAGCTTCTGGACAAAATGAAAGAATCTGGGTGCTACGAAATCACAATTGCTGTTGAGAGCGGAGACCAGGATGTTCTTACTAACATAATCCACAAGCCAACAAACCTTTCAAAAGTTGAGGGAATTGTAAAACATGCAAAGAAACTCGGCTTGATTGTGAAAGGATACTTTGTTGTAGGATTCCCGGGTGAAAAGAAATGGCAGATGCAGAAAACTTTTGATATTGCAAAAGACTTGAAGTTTGATGCAGCTGGAATTTTCATTGCAACACCACTTCCAGGCACACAATTATACAAACAATGCAAGGAAAAAGGGTATCTTCGCCCTGGTTTTGATTTTGAACGTGTGAATTATGGAGTTGGAAATATTATTACTCCAGATTTCAAGCCTGAAGAAATCGAGCAGATGGTTTCAGAAAATATTATCAAAATCAACATGGCTCTCTTGTACAGAAATCCTTGGAAGTTTGCAAAGAAGTATTTCCAGCTTGTTAAGCGAAATCCAAGAGTTATGTTTGATTATATGGGCTTCTTATGGAAGAAAGCAAGGAGGAAGAAATCATAAAGCCTTTAAATTAAAATCATCGATTTAACTACAATGATCATAACACAAACCCCACTCAGAATAACACTCGGCGGAGGAGGCACAGATTTAGCTTCCTATTACTCAAAACACACAGGATTCCTGATAAGCGCTGCAATCGACAAGTATGTTTACATTAGTTTGCACAAGACTTTTGACAAGGATATTACAGCCCACTATTCAAAACATGAGAAAGTTTCAAATGTTGCAGAATTACAGCACCCCATCATCATGGAAGCACTCAAACTCACAGGAATCGAGAGTGGTATAGAGGTTTCCAGCATGGCAGACATCCCAGCAGGAACAGGATTAGGTTCTTCCGGATGTTTCACAGTCGGACTTCTGAATGCACTTCACACTTCTAAAAGAGAAAAATTATCTTCACACGAGCTAGCAGAAGAGGCTTGCAAAATCGAAATTGATCTTCTAAAAGAGCCAATTGGCAAGCAGGATCAGCACGCTTGTGCTACAGGGGGCTTGACTGCATTCACTTTTGAGAAAGACGGCACTGTCAAAGCAGAGCCAATGAAAGTTTCCCAGAAAACAATGAATGCACTGGAAGACAATCTCTTACTTTTCTTTACAAATTACTCCAGAAGTGCTTCAGGTATTCTGAAAGAGCAGGATGACAAGAGCAAACAGGATGAAGATGAAATGATTCAGAACCTGCACAAAGTCAAAGAGCTTGGTGTTGAGAGCAAGCTTGCACTTGAATCTGGAAATCCTGACAAGCTTGGAGAATTAATGCACATTCACTGGGAGAACAAGAAAAAACGCTCAGGTTCAATGAGTAATCCTAAAATTGACAAATGGTACAACATTGCAATGGAGAATGGTGCTCTTGGCGGAAAACTGGTTGGCGCTGGCGGAGGCGGATTCCTGATGTTCTACGCAAATGACAAAGAGAAGCTTCGGGAAGCAATGCGCAAGGAAGGTTTGAGTGAGGTCAGGTTCAGATTCGACTTTGATGGTTCTAAAGTATTGGTGAATGTATGAAGAGAGCAGTTGTAACTGGTGGAAGCGGTGGAATTGGAAAAATTATAGCAAAAGCACTGCACGATAACGGTTTTGAAATCATTCTTGTTGCTAGAAATGAAGAGAATTTGAAAAAAGCTGCACCAGAAATTGGAACTAATGTTAAAACATTCCCTTGCGATGTTACAAGCTACACTCATGTTGAATCTCTTTTCGCAAATTTTGATAAAATTGATGTTCTAGTAAATTCTGCAGGCATTCTTGGGCCAACTGAAACCCTTGCAGATTCTGACATTGCTAATTGGAAGCGAGTACTTGAAGTTAATTTAATAGGAACAGTAAATTGCTGCAAAGCTGCTGGCCCCATTCTTGAAAAGTCAGAGCACGGGAAAATTGTGAATATTGCAGGCGGTGGTGCTGCATATGCAAGACCACTTCATTCTGCTTATGCAACTTCAAAAGCAGGAGTAGTCAGGTTCACCGAAGAATTATCATTGGAACTGAAGAACACAGATGTTAATGTTATTGCTCCTGGAGCGCACAACACAAAACTCTGGGAAGATGAGAAGGTTGATGAACCGCCAGAGCAGTGGGCAAACCCAGAAGATGTTGCAAAACTTGTGCTCTATCTTGCTTCTGAAAAATCTAATGGAATTACTGGCAAATTCATACACATCAAGGATGATTACGAAAGTTTCACTCCAGAGCTTTCAAAATCTGACAAATGCGCATTGAGGCGCGTTGACGACATATTGCTGGAGAAATTGAAAAATGAATTATAAAGTTGAGGAGGTTGGAAAATACTAATATCGGGGCACTGTGGAACCGCGGGGCCGGAGCGCCGAACGGCGCCCCTGCGCACCCGCGCCCCGGATCCACTGGACAAAAATGAAAACAGGAATTATTGGTTGCGGTCTAATCGGCTGGCGCAGAGCTAGTTTTCTAGGCGAGGATGAGCTTGTAATGTGCGCAGATGTCGATGAGGAGCGCGCCAAAAAGCTTGCAGAGGAATTTGATTGCGAATATTCTACTGATTCTACAAAAGTAACAAGTGATCCTCGAATTGAAGCTGTAATTATTTCGACTACAAACCAATTCTTAGCAGAAATCGCTACCGATGCTGTCCGAAATAACAAACACTGCTTAATTGAAAAACCAGGAGCAAGAACTCTTGTTGAATATGAGCAGTTGATGAATGTTGCTAAAGAGCAAGGCGTTAAAGTGAAAATCGGTTACAATCACAGATTCCACCCATCCTTCTTGAAAGCTAGGGAGATTGTTGATTCTGGAGAAATTGGTGAAGTAATGTATGTCAGGGGAAGGTATGGTCACGGCGGACGGCTTGGGTACGATAAAGAGTGGCGTGCAGATCCGCAAAAGTCTGGTGGTGGTGAGATGCTAGATCAGGGAACTCACTTAATTGACTTGGCTCGATGGTTCTGTGGCGAATTCACAGATGTTAAAGGCCATGTTGGCACTTTCTTCTGGGACATGCCAGTTGAGGATAATGGTTTTGCGCTCCTAAAAACAGATTCAGGCAAAGTTGCATGGCTGACTGCAAGCTGTACTCAGTGGAAGAATTTGTTCTGCTTTGAGATTCACTGCAAAACTGGATTGCTTGTAATTGACGGTCTTGGCAAGAGTTATGGCAAAGAAACACTCACTTTCCACAAAATGAAGCCTGAAATGGGTATTCCTGATACTGAAACCTTCACTTGGGATGAAGATGATTCCTGGAAAAAGGAGTGGGTTGAGTTTAGAAGTGCGATTTCAGAGAATCGGGAGCCAATGAGCTCAATCTCAGATGCTTATGGAAACTTTAAGGTTGTTTCTGACCTCTACAAAACCCACTGATTTTAACATACATAACCCTTAAAACCTCTTTTCCCGACCATTTTTTGATAATAATGGATAATGTAGAGTATATCAACAAATACTTTTCCGAAATGAAAGATGTTATTGGAAACATCTCTGCGGAAGACACAGCTGGGGTAGTTAATGCGCTATTCACAGCCTGGAAAAACGGAAACCAAGTATTCCTAATTGGAAACGGTGGTTCTGCAAGCACAGCCACTCACATGGCATGCGACCTAAACAAGTGCACAATTGTTGAGGGAAAACCTCGAATGAAAGCTCTTGCACTGGTTGACAATATTCCAGTAGTCAGCGCACTTACAAATGACGACGGCTGGGGTGAAATTTATGTTGAACAGCTTAAGAATTTCTTTAAAACAGGTGATGTTGTTATTGCTTTTAGTGTTCACGGCGGATCTGGAAGCGACAAGGCAGGTGCCTGGTCACAGAACCTTTTGAAAGGACTGCAGTATGCAAAAGATAATGGCGGAGTTGCAATTGGAATCTCCGGGTTTGACGGCGGAGCAATGAAGCAAATGGCAGACCACTGCATTGTAGTGCCTGTGGAATCAACACCACACACCGAATCACTGCATTTAGCAATCGAGCATCTCATTACAAACTGCTTGAAGGAGAAAATAATCAACCAAGCATGAAAAGAGCAGTTTTCCTTGACAGAGATGACACAATAAATAAGTCAATTTACATTTCAGATGAGAACAGGATTGAGAGTCCTCTAAAACCAGAGGAATTCGAACTGTTTTCAACAGCAGGAGACGCAATCAAAATCTTCAATGAACTTGGATTCCTGGTAATTGTGGTCACAAATCAGCCCGCAATTGCAAAAGCAAAAACAACAGTTGAACTAGTTGATCAAATTCACGAAAAAATGAAAGCAGATCTTGAAGCTCAAGGCACTCAGGTGGATGAGGTTTACTATTGCCCTCACTCAGAACCTGGAAAAGGAAAAATCCCTGAGTTTACAAAAATCTGTGACTGCAGAAAGCCTGGACAAGGTATGTTTTTGCAGGCAAAAGAGAGATTCGATATTGACATGGAAAATTCATATATGATAGGTGATAGCTGGCGAGATATTAAAGTTGGAAATTCGCTAGGCTGCACTACATTTAAAGTCGATCATTCAATGATCGAAACTCATAGTGATTTAATCACAGAACAGCTAAATAATCCAGATCACAAGGTTAAGGATTTATATGAGGCTGCATTACTAATCAAAAACTTAGAGGAGAAAAAATAAAATGGACATTTATATAGACACTGCAAATCTTGAAGAAATAAAAAACGCTGTTGATATGGGCATCATAGATGGGTGCACAACCAATCCAGCAATTGTTGCCAAAGAGGGATGTGAATTTGAAAGCAGGATGAAGGAAATCCTTGCACTTGTCAAAGGCCCTGTCAGCATTGAAGTTACTACAATTGATGTTGACACAATGGTTGAAGAAGCTGTAAAGTATTCAAAATGGGGCGACAATGTTGTTGTCAAAATCCCTATGGATGCAAACGGGCTTCGCGCAACAAAAATCCTAACGGAAAAAGGCATCAAAACTAATGTGACCTGTTGCATGAGCTCAACTCAGGCAGTTCTGGCTGCAAAAGCAGGAGCAACATACGTTTCTCTGTTCTACGGCAGAATCGCTGACATGGGTTATGATGCAATGTACGAACTTGCAGATGCTGTAAATATTTTTGAACATTCTGGATTTGAATCCAAGATTATTGCAGGAAGCCTAAGATCTGTTGCTGATGTTATGACAGCAATCCGCGCAGGAGTGCACATAGTTACTGTTCCGCCTGCATCTCTTAACAAAATGTACGTTCACCCAAGAACAAAAGAAACTATCCAGGAATTCCTGGACTTCTGGGCTGACTACAAGAAAAAACATAAGTGAGAATGGACGGAGACCACGACATAACACTGTTTTTCCCTGTTTATAATGAAGAGGGGAACATACGTTCAGTTATCACTACTGCAAGCAATGTTCTGAAAAAGATTTCACGGAATTATGAAGTTCTGCTTGTGCTTTATGCTGGTTCTACTGATAAAAGTGAGGAAATCATCCGAGAAATGGCTAAAGAGGATCCGCACATCAGGCTGGTAATTCAGCCTACAAGCGATCCTGGAGTCGGCAGAGCTTACAGAATTGGTTTTGAGCAGGCAAAGTATCCGATTATTGCTTATTCTGATTCTGACAACCAGTTCAACTTAAATGAGCTTGTGAAATTCCTCCCATACCTTGATGAGTATGACATTATTGCAGGTTACAAATTGAAACGACAGGATCCACTTCCAAGAATAATCACTTCTTGGGGCTACAACACACTAGTGAGAACTCTTTTCAGGATAAACACAATGGATGTTAATACTGCTTTCAGGGTTGTGAAGAAACCAGTTCTGGATAAAGTCAAATTAACTTCAAGACTTGGAACAGTCACAACCGAACTTCTTGTAAAAGCAAAAAAGAACGGGTTCAGCATAAAACAGATAGGCGTAACCCACTTTCCAAGAACAGAAGGCAAGCCTTTATACGAAGTTACAAGCGGAATGCTGTCACCAAAAACAATAATCAATGTTTCAAAGGAAATTGTAAGGCTTTGGTGGAGTGTTAATGTGAGGAAACAATACTAATGGAGATTAAGGGAAAGAAGATTTTCATAACTGGCGGAGCAGGATTCGTTGGCAGTCACACTGCTGACAAGCTTCTGGAAATGGATTGCAGTGTAACTGTTTATGACAATCTGAAAACAGGGCAATCTGATATTTTCCTAAAAGACGCCAAGACCAACAAGGATTTCAAAATGGTTGAGGGCGATATTCTCGATCTTGACAAATTGAAATCTGAAATGGATGGTCACGATTTTGTATTCCATCTTTCTGCAAATGCTGATGTGCGCGGAGGTCTTGACAACACTCGAATTGATCTTGAGCAGAACACAATCGGAACTTGGAATGTTCTTGAAGCAATGAAAATCAACAATGTGAAAGGAATTGCATTTTCTTCAACATCTGCAATGTATGGCGAGCCTGATAAATTCCCAACACCTGAAAACTATAATCCTACTCAAACCTCACTTTACGGAGCGTCAAAACTCGCAGGAGAAGCAATGATACAGGCATTTTGCGAGGGTTTTGGCATAAAATCGTGGATTTTCCGCTTTGTTTCGCTTATTGGAGAGAGGTATACCCACGGGGTGATATTCGACTTCATCAAGAAGCTCCATTCCGACCCAAAAGAGCTGGAAATCCTCGGAGATGGCGAGCAAAAGAAATCCTATTTGTATATTGGCGACTGTGTGAATGCAATGGTATTCGCAATCCAGAATGCTGATGAAAAAGTTAATACTTTCAATCTAGGAAATGTCGAATATATGAATGTAAAAGATGTTGCAAACATCATAATCGAGGAAATGAAACTCTCAGATGTCAAATTCAAGTTCACTGGCGGTGAAAAAGGCTGGATCGGAGATGCTCCGTTTGTCCAGCTTGCTGTTGACCGCATTCAATCACTAGGATGGAAGCCCGAAGTGTCTATAGAGGACGGAATTAGGAAAACTGCGCAGTACCTTTTGCAAAACAAAGAGCTTCTTGACAGGAGATAATCTTGGAAATCAATGATTTCGTAAGCTTGCTGAAATGCCCGGCGTGTTGGAAGCCTGGTCTTGAACCTGTAATACAGAATGATAGGACTTTTTTGCATTGCAAATCCTGCAGTCTTTTGTATGCATTCAGGAAGAATTTTGTGAATTTTATGGATTCTTTCAAATCTGCTGGGATGAAATTAAAAGATTTCAAACCAGAGAAGCTTGGTGAGCAGGATTCAAGCAGAACAGACTTGAGGATGATTTCCTACAACTACTACACAAGACACAAAGCATTTTTCAAAAAAGCAGACATTGATTTCAAGAGCACTGTTGTTGATGTTGGGTGTTCAGCAGGTGTGCTGGCCCAGAACTTCGAGAATTATGTTGGTCTTGACTTATCAGAAGATCTAGAAAATGTTGCAAAAGACAATCCTGCGAAGTTTTTTGTCAGAGCCGATGCAATGCAAATGCCATTTGTTGATAACTGTTTTGACTCTTTTGTATCAAGACACCTTCTTGAGCACACTCCAACACCTCGAAAAGTTCTATCAGAACTGAAAAGGGTTTGCAGAAGTGGTGGTGTTCTTGAACTTCCTGTAAAAGAATTCCCCTTCCTCTTCGATCCTCTTAATTTCACTCTTCAAAAAATGAAAAAACAGCCTAAGAAGTTCGGAATCTATGGTTTCGGACATCAACGGGTGTTTGCAACAAAAGAATGGGATGAAATTATTACAAGCACTTTCAAAATCAAGGATTCTGTAAAGTTGTGCAGAGGCGCTTTCTACAATCTAATCTGTCTTTTTGAGAATATTCTGTTCTCCAGAAAAGATGATTATGATGTGCCTAGCCAGCAAGTTAAAAAGTGGCTGCTCAAACCACTAAATCTTATTTACGATCTCCTGAACCTGATCGATCCTAAGATCACAGGCTCTCACACCATTCTTTACAATGTTGAACCATGAAAAACAAGACTCTACTCCTATTATTGCTTATAATTCTAACTGGAGCTGTGCTCAGGTTTGCTTTTCTTGCAAGTCCTAGCATCAGAGGAGATGAAGGTCCTGCTCTTTTCATGAGTGAGCGTCCTTTTGGAGAATTGTGGGAGAACACTAAAGCAGATTCCCATCCTCCACTATTCTATCTTGTGCTTAGGGCGGTTCCAAAAATCGGGGAAATCCTACCATACCGCTTGCTTGTTGCAATTCTAAGTATTGCAGCGATTCCAGTTGCATTCCTGCTCGGTAAAAAACTGTTTAATGAAAATGTTGGCTTGTTTTCAGCATTCATGTTCTCAATTTCGCAGATGAATATAAAATACGCCCAAATGGTGAGAAGCTATTCTCTGATAACTTTACTTGCAATGCTTTCAATTTACTTTTTCATATCATACTTGAAAGATAGAAAGACTTCGCAAATTACCTGGTGGGTTGTTTTCTCAGCATTAGCCTGCTGGACTCACTACTTCATGCTGTTCGTGCTTGTTGCTGAAGCAGCTTACATTCTGTCTTATCATTTGAAAGACAAAAAACTCATTAAATCATTTTTCTTCCATGGATTTTTGCTGGTGATTCTAATTGCCCCGCTTGCTCCGCTTTTCCAAGCTCAATCTGCAACAATAAAGGATGTCTTGGCTCCGATTTATCAGTATAATGATCCACTTCTCCAGCCAACCCTGACTACACCAATTGCAAATAATATCCTGGTCCGGAATGCAATGATGTTCTTTCATTTGAGTGTTGGTCACACAAAATTCACTCCAACAGTCTTTTTCGCAGTCTTTTTTGCGCTCACTGCTCTTGCATTCGGCTTGCCATTGCTTGCTAATCTGAAAAATCTACTTAAAGATAAGAAAACATTCTTGCCATTAGCCCTATTCCTTTCAGTTCCAATCTTCATGTCGCTTATGTGGATTACAAAGTTCTTGATTTACCATACGTATGCTCGATATCTTTTGTTTGTATCACCTCTTTACTATCTCTTTATTTCAAAAGGAGTGTTTAATCTAAAGAATTTAATTCCGAAAATCAATTTAAAGAAAGTGGTAATTGTTTTTGCAATCCTGATTCTTGCTTTGAATGCAGTTTCCTTGTATGGATATTATACAAGCACACTCCAGCATGAAAATTTCAAATATTTGACTTCAAAAATCACTGGAGCTGGCTCTGAAGATGTTATAATTATCCACACTGGTTTTTATTCCCAAAATATTGAGCGAACTTACAAAGGAGAAGCTCAAATCTGTCTTGGCCCAGATGGAATAAAAGTAGGTCCAGACATTACGATTTTGGATTATTTGAAATCAAAGAAACCAGCAACAGAAGAGAACAAGTGCGACATTCTCAAATGTACCGAAGGCGCTGATAATATCTGGCTTATGCAGAACAATCCTAGTGTTCATGACTCTGAAAAACTTTTGAAAAACTGCCTTGAAAATAATTTCAAGCTGGAAAACACTTATTCCAATACCTATAAGAACGCTCAAGGGGAAGACGAAACAGATTTCTTCCTTTATGAATTCACTAAACAATGAATACTGAAAAAAAATACAGCAAAATCTCTGGACAAGTAATCTTCTCAAACATCGTTTTAGTTCTAACAATCCTGATTTCTCCAGTTCTGATTGCGCTTCTTACAAGAGTTCTTAGTATTGCAGATTTTGGAGTTTATTCTCTTCTGACTTCTTTTGTAGCATTAATGTCACTGCTTCTGATTCTTGGATTGTCAAAATATATTATTGCCCGCTTGCCTGGAAAACAAAGAACTGAGCAAGCAACCAAATTCTATGCAATTGTAATTTTCAATGCAGTAATTGTTGCAGTTCTCTTACTTGTTGCATACTTCAGTCCATTCAAACCATGGTTCTTAGGGATAACAAACCTGCAAGCATACAGCGCTGAATTTGGAATTTGTTTGTTTGTAATCTTTGCAATGGCAATGGGTAAGTTGTTTTTTGAATACTACAGTGCCAAAGAACGCCTAAATTTCGCAAATACAATGGATTTTTTAGTTAACAAGGGCTGGATGTTTATTCTTGTTGCAATTTTCCTGATTTTCAGAAGCTTCACCCTCTCTCAGGTGTTTATTGTTTGGCTTGTCGGAGTTGTGCTCGCTGTTTTAATCTATTCTCTCTGTTCACTCGGAGATATCAAAATATTCCTTAAAGAAAAATTCAATACTGCTGTGCTGAAACGAGCATTGTGGTTTGGGCTTCCGGTTATACCAGTTGTAATTTCTGGTTGGCTTATCTCACTTAGCGATCGATTTATTCTAAACCACTTTATGACTGCAGAAGCAGTAGGACTCTATACTCTTCCATATTCACTTCTTGGAGTTGTCAAAACTTTCGGAACATCTGCAAGTGTTGTAATTCTGCCTTATTTTGCAGCTGCATACAACAATAAGAATAAAGATTCTACAAAACTGATAAGTGCTGCAATGAAATTCGGGCTTGTTCTAATTGTTCCTTTCTTGGTGGGCGCAGCAGTTCTTGGAAAGCAGATTATTCTGATAATTTCTGGAGCAAAATACCTTCCTGCAGTTCCATATCTTCTTCCACTTCTTCTCTATCCACTATTCTACTTCATGGCTTCAATTTTCTATGATGGTCTTGTTGTTGCTGGCCAGACAAAACATGCTGGAATCGCTTATACTGGCGCTGCAATTCTAAATATTATTCTAAATATCTGGTGGATTCCAAAAATAGGCATCTATGGAGCCGTTTTCTCAACAGTTCTTAGCTACTTGCTAATGTCTATTTACATGTATTCTGTGTTCAAAAAATACTGTAAAATCAGTCCAAGCTTTATAAAATTCGGGAGAATACTGATTGCTAGCATTATCATGGGCATTCCTATTTACTTTATCAATCCTAGTGGACTTTTCATGACAGTAGCTACAACAGCACTCGGTGGAGCAATATATTGTATCCTTCTGCTTGTTTTCAAAGTAATTTCACATCACGAATTAAGATTATTCTTCAGCAAAGTGCCTGTAGTTCATAAAATTATTGATAAAATATTTGCTTAAGCAGTTGGTTTTTCCAAAACCATCTCAACAGCAGGCCTGTCTTTGTGCGTAATATCTGTTTTTTCTGTGAATCCAAGCTTTTTGAAAACTGCAATTGAAATTGGATTGTCTGTTCTTATGTAGGTCTGGTATTTTTCAATTCCAAGACTGTCAAAACCATACTGGCAAGCAGTTCTTATTACTGCAGTTCCATATCCTTTACCTTGTTCTGGCTTGTCAATGTAAATTGCAATATCGGAAATACCTGAGTCAATGTCAAACCGTATTACACCCATTGGTGTTGACTCAGAATTCTCTATAATAAAAAATCTAGTTGTTTCAGAATCCACTCTGTTTGCAAACCATTTCTCATGGTTTTCAAACGGAATTTCATCTGCTTCAAAAGCTCTCTGTCGTGTTTCCGGATCATTTCGCCACCCCCACAACATTCTACTATCCTCTAGAGTTGCAGGTCGTGCCTTCAATTCCTTCTCTGCAATTTCGAAAACATACGCCATAATTCTAACTCTGCCTTATGCCTTTAAACCTTTTATGATAATTAATTCAAAAACATTATAAACCGATTTCGCCGTGTGTTTTAATAACATGGCACGATTTTCACACGAAATTGGACAGTCTTTTAGGTCTCTGCTGACATCTAGAGGCAAAGGCCTAGATTGGGCTTACAGGAAGTATCGCTACTTATGGAAGCGTGCACCTGCGAAGCAGAAAGTGCTGAAATTCCCACTTCACTTGGATATTGAAAACACCAACAACTGCAATCTTCGCTGTGTAATGTGCGCTATTAATTTTGCTGAAGAGGCTTTCGGATCAATGGATTGGAACCTCTACACAAAGATTATTGACGAGGGTGCAAAGAACGGACTGGCATCTATCAAGCTCAACTGGCGCGGAGAACCACTTCTTCATCCAAAAATTGTTGAAATGGTGAAATATGCAAAAGATAAGGGAATTGTTGAAGTGCAGTTCAACACCAATGCTCAGCTTTTAACAGAAGACTTATCTCGCAGATTAATTGACGCAGGTCTGGACAGGATTATTTTCTCAGTAGACGGAGCTACAACCGAAACTTACGAGAAAATAAGACGTGGCGGTAAATACGACAGACTTGTTAATAATATTGAAACTTTCCTAAGACTCAAAAAAGAAAAAGGAACCAAACTTCCTCTTACAAGAATACAATTTGTGAAAATGAAAGAGAACGAGAACGAAGCTGACTTGTTCAAGAAAACTTGGGATGGGAAAATTGATGAAGTGATTGTTAATCCATTCCTTGATTACACTTCCCTCAGCGACACAGCTGAGAAACAGGACAATCTAAAATCTTCCGACCAAATTAAAATAACTGGAAGAAAGCCATGTAACCAGCTTTGGCAGAGATTAATAATCAGTTATGATGGTGAAGTGATGATGTGTTGTGATGACTGGAACATGGAAGTTAAACTCGGAAATGTTAATAATCAGAATATTTACGATATCTGGCATGGTGAAAAGCTGAACAAAATCCGCAAGCTTCATGCAACTGGCCAATGGGACAATATTCCTGTTTGCAAAAACTGTACAGAACTTGACGGATGTACTTACGAGAAAAATGAAAATTAGCAAATTAATTGAAGAATCATACCTTTTGAATCGGGTTTTTGTATCTGATGATTTAGTAAAAGCTCTGGACAACCTATCTGCTCACACTGATGTTGAATTTAAGGATTACAAATTCAAAACAGGCACTGATGTTAATGGTTTTGTAATTCCTAGCAAATGGAGTGTTGATGATGCAAAGATTTTGAAAGATGGTAAAGTTGTTTATGATGGAATGCAGCATGTTCTTTGTGTTATTGCAAATTCAGCAAGCTTTGAAGGAAAAGTTTCCAAAGAAGAGCTTGTAAAACATCTACACACTGCTCCAAAACAGCCAAAAGCAATTCCATTCCACTTCAGGCAGATGTACAGACCTTGGCAGGAAGATTGGGGATTCTGTATGCCACAGGAATTATTTGATTCTCTAGAAGATGGCGAATATGAAGTTGTTCTAAAAACAAAATCAGAACCTGGAGAAATGGTAATGCGAGAATTCACTTTGCCTGGAAAATCAAAGGAAACAGTTCTTTTTGTTGCTCATATTGATCATCCAGGACTTTCAAATGATGATTTGTCTGGTTGTTCTGTCGGAATTGCGCTTTTAGAAGAGCTCAAGAAACTGAAAGATCGCAAATACACTTACAAACTTCTGCTTACTCAGGAAATAATCGGCTCAGTTTTTTACTTGAATGCAATTAAACAAGCGAAAAAGGATCTGAAATATTCATTATTCATTGAAATGTTCGGAAACAGTACAGATTTGGCTTTACAGAAGTCTTTTTCAGGAGAAACTGAAATTGACAAAGCCTGCGAATTAGTTCTGCAGGGAATAGTGAAAGAACCTGTAATAAAACCTTTTAGAGAGCATGTTGGCAACGATGAAATTGCTTTTGAAGCTCCTGGTTTTGAAATTCCAATGCCTTCAATTTCAAGATGGCCTTATCCTGAATATCACACTAATCTGGAGAACATGGATTTGATTGATGAGGACAAATTGCAGGAAGCTTTGAAGTATTTGCTCGATGTTGTGAATGTTTTGGAGAAAAATGCTATTGTCAAGAGAAAATTTGAAGGATTAGTTGGTCTTGCCAATCCAAAATACGATTTGTATATGGGTCCTGGTCAGATTCTGAGCACAAGCGAGAAAGGGGACAAGCTGAAATGTCTGTTCCAGTACAAAATGCCTCGTTATCTTGAAGGCGACAAAACTGTTTTGGACATAGCTCTAGAATTCGGACTTGATTTTAACTGGACTCACGATTATTTCTGTAAAATGGCTGAGAAAGATTTAGTTGAACTTCTTTAAGTGGTAATTTTACAAGCTATTTTCAGATTCCCTGCATATCAGGCTCAACATACTTGTCTAAATTCTCTTTGTAATAATCTATAACAGCTTTCAAACCGTCTTCAATAGTCCATTTTGGTTCGTATCCAAGTTTTTCCTGTGCTTTTTTAATCTCAGGAACTCTCTTGAACACTTCCCGCCACTTTCCACGGATCTTATCACCGAATTCCACGTGCTCAATCTTGCTCTGGCTTCCAGAAATCTCCACAATCTTTTGTGCAAGCTGTTCCATGCTGACTTCTCCTCCAGGGTTTCCAATATTGAAAATTTCGTTTTTTGCTTTCTCTTCAAAAATACCTTTGCAAATTCCCTGAACAATATCATCAACATAACAGAATGCTCTTGTTTGCTGGCCATCTCCGAAAAGTTTCAGTGTCTCATTCTTGAGGGCTGCTGTTATGAATAATGGAACAACAAACTCATTTCTCTGTTCTCCATAAACATTGAAGAATCGTAGAATTGTATAATCTAAATTGTATTTCTTGCTGTAAGCTTTGATATATTCCTCGCCAATAACCTTACTTGCACCGTATTCTGATTTTGGTGAATAGTCTGCAGTTTCCAGGATAGGTAGTTCTCTAGGCTCACCATAAATTTCTGAAGAACTTGAGAAAACAAATCTCTTGATATCGTTTTTGACACTTGCTTCCAACATATTTCTTGTGCCGAGAACATTAACGTCAAGACATTCAAGAGGTGCTTTCAGTGATCTGTCTACACCAACAGTAGCTGCTAAGTGAACAACATATTCACAGCCGTCCATGGCCTTGTCAATATCCATTGGGCTCAAAATTGTACCCTGGATATAATTAGTGCCTTCAATCTTAACATCGTGAATGTCAAGCATGTTGACTTCGTGGCCGTCCTTGACGAGTTTCTCGACAAGCGCGGCTCCTACCATTCCTGATCCTCCTGTAACTAAAATTTTTACCATTTTAATAGCTCCTCATGTCTTCGATAATTTTACCGTGTTTTTCCAAAAGGTACTTTTTCGCTTCTTCAACCTTTGTTTTATCCCCGGTTATGCTATCAGGTCTCCTGTTATAGGTAAATAAAGGTTCTGAAACATGGATACTCGTGCATTTTTCCTGGGCTTTTATGATAATGTCGTACTCTGGAAGCACAATAGCTTCATCATATGGGCCTGCGTCTTGTAAAACACTTTTTTTGTACAAAATACCGCCTGCAATTGTGTCCATTAGGTTATCAACAGTGACAGTTTTCACTTCCTCTCTTGTTTTCTCAAAATAATCACAATAAGAGAATCCCAAATCAGGATCTGTTTCAAATGGTTTGTATAATTTCTCTAATGCAGTTGGTTCCAACCAATCGTCAGAGTCCAGAATTATGATAAAGTCGCCTGTTGCAGTATCAATTCCCTGATTCAAGGCTTTGATAGCACCCAAATGCGCATTTTTGATAACTACAACATTCCCTTGTGCGTTTGCAAAGGTGTCTAGAAGCTCTTGGGTGTTATCTGTAGAACCATCATCAACACAAATCAATTCAATTTGCTCTTTTGTCAGAGTTTGTGCTGCCACGCTATCTAGTGCTTTCTGAACAAAAGCTGAACTATTGTAAGTTCTTAGAATGATGCTAATTTTTCCTAATTCCATGTTCGTGCTGTACCTGCTGGTATATTTTCATTCAAAGCCTTAATTTCTGGATTTGCATCAAGCCATTTCAAAACATCTTTCAGCTTGACAAAATTACCATCCTGAACCAAAGCATCGTAACTTCGCCTTGCAACAATCAAATCTTCTGGATTATCAACTGTCAGTCTGACTTCAGGTCGTCTTAATTCCTCATCTACTTGCTGCATCTGAATCTTGAATTTGTCAGGATTCTCATTAATGTAAAGTGAGATCAGTTCGCTCCTGTGTTTGTCCTCGCCATCTTGGTGTGATTTCCTAAGTGCATCCATTGTTATAATTTCCACGTGAGTTCCTACTGGAATATTCTCGCAAACTGCAAGAGATGCTTTCTCATCCAAAAGTTTCTGATACATCTCATCAACTTTTTCAACATAAATGTAAGGGTTCTCAGTAGTGCTTCTCAGAATAACATCAGCTTCAACCAAGTCTCCGCCTTTTATCAGTCGTCCAAGAACATCTTTCTCATTTCCATAAACATAAGGAATGTTGTGTTCTTTTGCTAGAAGTTCGAAATGAACATTCTCCTGACCTTCGCTAATTGCAAAAACAATTTCATCAATTGATTTACATTGCTCTCTGATCCTGTCAACAACATGCATAACTATTGGCTTTCCGCCAACAAGCTGTAACGGCTTAGCATAAAGTCGTGTTGATTTATTTCTGCAAGCTAATACTGCAACAAATTTTGTCATTTTAACATATCCTCCACAATAACTTCATTTTTTGGAACGTCCCTTGCTGCTGTTTTTCCAACAACTTCCTCTACTCGCAGGAAGGGCAAGTCTTTTTCAACTCTTTTGAGATGAATATCATCAATTTTAATTTCGTCTCCAGCTTTCAGGTCTTTCTGAGCTAGAATGTGCTTTCTTACAAGTTTTCTGTACTCTTTCTCGCCGTCATTCAGAACATATTCTTTGCTTCCCAAACTCTTCTCAACTCTTCGCACATATTCCACGAACTTTTTGAACTCATCAGGATTCAAGGATGACTGGTAATCCACTCCTTTCTGGCTTCTGTCCCAAGTAATGTGCTTTTCCATTATCACTGCATTCATTCCCATTGGCATAAGTGGATATGGAACTGCAAGCTCATCATCACCATCAAGATGTCCCGCATAACCTACAGGCAATCCGAACTTCTCTTGAATCATTCTAATCCGCTCAAGATTTGTGTCCTCTAATTTTGTAGGGAAGTTCTGGAACCCGTGCATGATTGCGATTTCAGTTGCTCCATATTCCTTTGCTTTAGCAACAGCGTACTCTGCATCATCTAAGCTTGCGCCACCAACGTAAAGGAACACTGGTTTTCCTGTTTCAGCAACTTTTTTGATTAAAATTGAGTTTGTAATATCTGAGGAATGGATTTCATAAGCATCCAGATTGAATTGTTCCATATCTGCAAGGCTGGTTTCGCCAAAAACATCTGCAAAGACCATTAATCCAAGATCTTTTGCATATTCAACAAGTCCTTTCCATTCATCAATTGGCATTTCACACTTTTTCAGAATTTCATAATATGAATATCCCGGTACTGAAATCTCATCTGCAAGAATTCTTTGCACTTTGACTGCATTAGCTCCGCCATCTGCAGAAGCTTTAATTATCTTTTTGGCAATTTCCACATTCCCGTCATGAGCATTTGCCATTTCTGCAATAACAAGTGTGTTCCTGCTATTGAATTCCTCTCCTTTGATTGTTATTTTCGGATTGTACATTCTTCCCACCTAATTACTATGAATTTTGATTTTTGCTTTAAATTGTTTATGATTTTACTTTCACAGCATGTTTTCAATGATCTTTGCAACTTCTACTGCTGCTGGTTTTCCCTTCTGCTTTACATACTGTTTTGCAAGTTCTTTAGCTTCTTCCGTTTTTCCTGTTCTAAGTATTCTGTCAAGTGCCTCACTTAATTCTTGCCCTGTTTTAACAATTTCAACCATTCCTTCTTTCCTTTTCGGGAAACTTGAAAGCGGAGCATTCATTGTGTTAATATAAATCACTGGCTTGCCATAAGCCATTGCTTCAAGTGCTACAGTTGATTTTGTTGTTACAAGAGCTGTACAACCTGCAAGAAGTTCTAAAAGATGTTTTTTTGTCAGTATGTTATTACTCACCCCATGCTTTTTCAACAGAGTCTTGTAAAGTCGTTCACTTTCTGCAGGATGAGGTTTTGAAACCACTTGCAAATTCCTGTATTTCTTTATTGTGTTGTAGAAAATATCATATGGGTGATATGATGCACTTTCGGGAACGCAAGTTCCTCCAAAAACAATTATTGGTCTTGTTCTGTCAAGCCCAAGTGCAGTTAGCACATTATTTACCTTTTCCATACTGAGCTCCTTATTCTCTTTTCCTTCTGGTTGACCAACTGCAAACAATCGAGTTCTACTCACACCACTTCTCACAAGAGTTTCTACTGAAGATTGACCATATACTGCCATTCTATCTGCATTAACTGGAACTCCTTTTGGTCTTTGGTCAAGAAGACCGTACCGCATTACAAAAGTTTTCAAGTTCTTCTGTTTTGCAATTGCAAGCAGTGTGTTTGGATATCTGCTCCAGTCATCAACACCACACACAATCTCTGGTTTTTCAGTATCAAGAATTTTGTTGAACACTTCAATTCTGATTAAAGTTTCAATAAATCTCTCGTAGAACAGGAATGAAAATAGTTTTGAGCAAACCGGCCACAACCTGACTCCTTTGTACTCGAATTTTGTTTTGAAGTTTTCATTTTTCTCCAATTTGTCCAGAATACCTTCTAGTTTTTTCTGCAAACCCTCAATTTTTCTTATAATTTCTTTGTCAGCATAGTCTTGGAATCGCTCATATCTTATTCCAGCTTTCTTGAATTCATCTGAAACTTCTTTTCTAGGATCAAGTCCAACACACACCCTGTCACAATTCTGCAATTCTCTAGCCCATGGCAGAACCTTGTCAGTTTCACAGTGATCGTAGAAGAACAGAGTCTTAGGATCTTTAGATTCTGTTGGTTTTGGGGTTCTATTCTTCAAGCCTTTCAAAATCTTGTCAGCATGTCGACCTGTGAACAATTTCACTCCTCGGTCTTTGTTCTCATTGATTTTTCCAATAACTTTCAAGCCCATTGACTTTGCAACAAGTGCAAACACTTTCTGGTGCATACTTGAATTATTGAAAATAACAACCTGCTCAATCTTTTCTTTTTTCAAAACTCTAAATGCCTCGTCAATTGTTTTTATAATTGGAACCAGATAGAAGCGCCATACTTCTGCAACATTTAAATTCCAGAGCTTCAAGCCCCTGTACTTCATTATTGAATCAATTCCTGCAATTGTTGATTCCATTTCTCGCATAAACTGATAAGTATTATTCCAAGTTTCGTCATCCAGGAACTGTTCTGTTACTTCTGAAAGGCAGATATGAATGATTTCCTGCCTCTCTAGTTCCTGACTTGTCATGTAGTCAAGAGCAATTATTGAAATATCCTTGTATTTTTTCTCCAGACTACTAAGTTTTTGGTGCAGTCTTTTGAACATTACATCACTTTCACAATCCTTTACAAAATCATAAACACCCCGAAGTGGGTGCGAGAACGCCATTTTCTGAACATCAAGTATAACTGCAGTTTTTTTTATCATTTCTTTTTCTTTAGGAAGTCACTTCTAACAGATCTGTGCTGCATAATGAAATATGCAAACCAATACAGGTTGCCTACAACAGCCAGGCCCCATAACACCAGGTAAAGCTGGTTTAGCAGAGCCCCAACAGCAATAATGTTAATGTGCCACTGCCTTGCATAGAAGAATAGATTGTACCATTTCCCAAACCCGCTAAATTTCTTTTTAACTACTTTGTGTGGGATTTGGTTCAAGGTATAAAATCTTGCTGTGACATAAAATACTGTGAAGAAGTAAAGGCTGGCAAGTCCGAGAATCCAGATGTGAGTTACTGGATAAATTCTGTATGCGCCAATTGTAATTGCAATTATCAGAAGTGGATCGAGTATTAAGTCAAGTGCCGAATCAAGATATCCGCCGTAATAGCTGGATTCTTTCCTGCATCTTGCAAGTTCGCCATCACAAAGATCAAGAATGTATCCGAATTCAAGCAGAACAGCTCCCCAGATCAGACATTTCCAAACTCCTGTTGTGAAAAGAGCAGCTCCTGCCATGCAAAACAAGAAACCGATAACAGTAACCTGATTTCCAGTAAGCGAAGTATGATTGTAAAGGAATGGAGTTATCCTTCTTGAGATTTTCCTGTGAACCCAATGAGTTATTAACTGGTCATTCTCCCTGTCAGGAACATCTTTTGTAGTGATTTTCTTTTTCATTTGAGTAGTTTAGGATAAATTTCGTTTTTAGCTTTTTCCAAATCATCTGGAAAGTCGATTTCAATCCACGGAAGTTTGTCAGTTGGCACAATTTTTATTGGAAATCCTTTTTCTGCAAGATTTGTCAGTGCTGAAGTGTCGTAATCCATGAATCTGCCTTCTGCAAGTAGTGATTCAATTTCTGGAATTAGTTTTTTCCAGCCTTCTGAACTGAATTTGATAATTCCAGTCCATTCTCCGCCTGCTTGGTCAAGTGGAATTGCCTTACTGGATTCAATTAAGTGTCCTTTCTCATCCAATTTGACTTTCATTGACTCTTCATCAAAAACTTCAGTGTCTGTAACAAGAACAATATCTCCCTCAGCGTCAATCGCTTTTTTTATTAGCTCATCGTGGTAGAGCAGGTCGCTGTGCAAGTAAAGAAACGGCTCGTCTCCTACTGCTTCTTTTCCGAACCAGAGCGAAGCCATGTCATTTGTAGTTTCGTAAAATGGATTGAACAGGTGAGTTACAGAATCTCCAAGTTTCTCATGAATTTTCTCTTTTTTCCAGCCACTAACAATTGCAATATCTGTAATTCCGTGCTTTTTCAGATTTTCAAGAGTGAGATCGAGAAGTGTTTTTCCTTCAGCAACTTCTGTAAGGCATTTCGGAATCTCAGAATCATTCCCGTATAACCGGGTTCCGCGCCCTGCTGCAACAATTACTGCTTTCATTCTAGTATTTTCTTGAAAATGTTAATCAAGTCCTCCTTTGAAACTTCTTTTGGATTATTATCAAGATGCCTTTTGTCTGGGAACACAACTTCTGCAAGTTCTTCAGCTGTTCCTGTAATCTCCACATTTCCTAGTCCTGTTTCTGTAATAATGCTTTTAATCTCTTGTGAAAGCGCAGGATCTGTTCCATTAAAGTCCATTGCGTGCGGAAGAACAATTGCAATTGCCTCTCCATGTGGAATTCCCTGGTTTGAGAGTGGATAAGAGAGTGCATGCGCAAGAGTTGTTCCAGAATTGCCGAAAGCTTTTCCAGCAACCAGACTTGCGTAAGACATCTGCTCTTTTGCCAATTCGTCACCTTCAATTGCTTTCTTGAGATTAATTTTGATTATGTCAATTGCTTCTTTTGCCAGTGTCTTGGTTGTTTCATCACTCTTTTTTGATTCAGAACATTCAACTGCATGAGCTAGAGCATCAATTCCTGTGCAGGCTGCGAGCTTCTTCGGCATTGTAAATGTGAGCTCAGGATCCACTAGCGCAACATCAGGAAGAAGGTTTTCGTTTTTAATTCCCTTTTTCTTGCCTTCCACTTTCAGGACAGCATCATGGGTTACTTCACTTCCAGTTCCTGCAGTTGTTGGGATCATAATTTTCTTTGCATTTAGCTCCATTGCAGCGTATTTTGCAACATCCAAAACAGACCCTCCACCTAGTCCAATAATTGTGTCAGCCCCAAGTGCTTTAACTTTCTCAACAGTTTCCATACTTGGTTCTGGTTCTACATCTGAGAAGATTTTGATTTCACCTAGAAGTGTTTTGATTTTGTCAACTGGTCCGCGTGTTAGCATACCTTTAGAAGTAACTAGAAGAACAGCGCCTTCTGTAAATTCAGGCAGTTTGCTGATTGCTCCTCTTTCGAATATTATGTGCTCCGGCAGTATCAATTCCATACAAAACAGGTGTTTGAATTGGGTATTTTAAGGTTATGCAAGTTTATAGCACCGAATAGTTTATCACAACCTTAATAACCACTTTTCAGAACACAATTCTTACAAATGGTTAATACAAGTGAGTTTCTCGCTAAACTTTCAGAACTTGGATACAATTTCTACGCTGGAGTACCTTGCTCTATTTTCAAAACTCTAATCAGCCAGCTAGAATCTGGAGATAATTACACACCAGTTACTCGAGAGGATGAAGGTCTTGGATTATGCACAGGGGCTCAGCTAGCTGGAAAGAAGCCTGTAATGGTTATGCAGAATTCCGGTCTTGGAAATTCAATTAATGTTCTGTCTTCACTGCTTCTACTCTACAAAATCCCGACACTCATGCTGATCAGCTGGAGGGGCGAGACAAAAGAGGATGCTCCTGAGCATTGGGTAATGGGAGAATCAATGACTAAACTGCTTGATTCAATTGGTGTTCCGTATTTTATTTTTGAAACACTTGAGGATATGGAAAAAGCTAATGCAAAACTGACTGAAACAAACCAGCCAGTTGCAGTTATTTTCAAAAAGGGGTCACTTGAATGAAAACACAAGAAGCAGTTGCAAAAATAGTATCTCTTTTGAAAGGGGATGAAGTTATTATTTCTGCTAATGGTTTTATTTCACGAGAACTTCACGACACTGGCGACAATGAGCGGAATTTCTATATGATTGGCTCAATGGGAATGGGTGCATCAATTGGAGCTGGAATTGCACTGAATTCTCAAAAGAAAGTGGTTGTTCTGGATGGCGACGGGAATGTTCTGATGAATCTGGGTGCGCTGGCTACAATTGGCAATAAAAAACCTGAGAATTTCCTTCATATTGTAATTGACAATGGTGTTTACGAATCAACTGGCTCTCAGAAAACTGTTTCTGCAACAATTGAGCTGGAAAATGTTGCAAAATCAGCTGGATACACTACTTGTGTTAAAGTTTCTAATCTTGAAGAACTGGAATCAGCAATTGTCAGCGAGTACACTGGTTCGGTTTTCATTCGAGTAATAGTTGAAGCAGGCAAAAGAGAAGTTGGCAGAGTGCAGGCAATCCCGGAAGAAATTGCAAACCGGCTCAGAACTTACCTTCCATAACTCT
>CEPZ01055310.1_pt1 | contig 50034 bp, 69 predicted proteins | sample 530461 | NCBI WGS metagenome assembly CEPZ01 (sample SAMEA2620106, study PRJEB7988) | marine metagenome | isolation source: saline water (ENVO:00002010), including
GTAATCGGATCTTTCCAGCTTTAATATCAACATTACTCAAAACTTCTTTTTCACTTTTAATCCCCTTAATTATATCATTAACATCTTTCTCTTTTCCAGATTTTTTAAATTCTGCAGTTTTTTTATATAAAAAATTCGCTACTTTCTTAGGCACATTTGTTTTAGTAGCTTCCATTATTCCCTTTAATCCAGGACTTAAATTAACTTCTAAAACCAAAGCCCCCTTTACCCCTTCTAATAAATCTACAGCACAAATATCTGCTCCAACTGCTTTAGCTGCTTTAATGGCCGCATTTTCAGCAGCATAATCTAAATCGTATTTAATCCCAATCCCCCCTTGATGAATATTAGCTCTTATATCTCCACCCCTTCCCTTTCTTTTCATACAACTAATTACTTTATTTCCAGCCACAATTGCTCTTATATCTGTAGCCTCTGTCTCAATATATTCTTGTAAAATAACAGGTTGTTTCAAGCTTTCCAAGGTATCTAACATAGATTTAGCACTTGATAAAGAATCTGCACTCATAACACCCTTTCCTTGAGTTCCACTTAAAACTTTCATAATAATTGGATAATGTATTTCTTCCAATAATTTCTTTGCAGCTTTCATAGTTGCTGCTAAATAAGTTGTAGGAAATTTAACTCCTTTTTTTTGCAAAGCTAAACTTGTTAAAAATTTATCATGCGCGACCGTAAAACAATCTGTTTCTAAGGGCAAATAAGTATTTTTTCCACTTAAAGCAAAGGTTAAACTCCTTTGTAATAAAGCATAATTAAAACTTCCTCTGACATATATGCAGTCATATTCCTTCAAAGGTTTTCTTTCATATAAGACTTTCAATTCTTTACTACTTGCATGTATTTCTATTTTTCTTATATCTATTAAATCTACCTCACTAAATAATTCTTTAGCTTCTTTTGCGATTAATTCGCTACTCGTCCCCCCCAAACTAATAATTGCTAATTTCATTTATTAGGATCAATTAAAAAGCCATTTTTTAAAGCTTCCCTTCCAATTAAAAAATCATATTTCATATGTTTCCTATTGCTTAAATTTATCCTTACAACTTTTTTAACACCTTTAATCTCTATCTCCTCTTCAATAACAGGCCGTATACTCCTTCCATGAGCACTTCTATATCTTTTATGCTTCACAATAGGTCCCAGTTTTAACTTTTCTGCTAATTCTCTATCAATAGAACACCTTCTAGCACCCGTATCTACCCTTCCTAACACTTCATGTCCTTTTATTTTAACCTTTTCTACAAAACCAAGAATTTCCCTTCCCATATACCTTAAATTAATTTAAGTACTTTTTAAGCTTTTCTCCACAATATTTAAAAATGCAAAACACATGTTAGAAAGTATGAATAAAAAGCCATATCTTCTTATTTTAATCATAATCCTCTTAGTTTATTTGCTTTATTTAGTCCTTAAACCTCTCTTAACAGCCATTTTAGGCAGTTTAATCTTAACTTTTGTTTTTTATCGTATTTTCCTTTTCTTTAACAAAAAAATCAAAAACAAGTCATTTTGTTCAGCCCTAACTTTAATCTTAATTTTATTAATAATTGTAATTCCATCTATAATTGTTATTAATTCTCTTGCCCAAGAATCTGTAGGCGTCTATCATTCACTTAAATCTCATGATATAGCTTCTGTAATCGCTAACTATTTAGAATCTAGTCAACTCCAGGAATACATTAGCGCCGTTGTTAACAATGCTTTATTCTTTATAGTTAATTCCACATCAGATTTTATTTTATCCCTGCCCCAATTAGCTTTAACTTTTTTTGTTATTCTTTTCTTAACTTATTATCTTTTGAAGGAATCTGACGTTTTCATTTCCTACATAAAAAAATATATTCCTATTAAAGAAAATAAAAAGAATATTATTTTTGAGAAATTTAAAGTTCTAACCAGCGCTTTAATTTTTGGAACGATTTTAACAGCCATTATACAAGGTATTTTGGGTGGACTTGGTTTTGCTATCTTTGGGATTTCTTCTCCTATTTTATGGGGTTTTATGATGGCTATAGCTTCCATAATTCCTTTTTTAGGAACAGCTATTATTTGGTTGCCCGCGGGTATAATTCAATTATTCCAACATGATTATATAGCCGGAATAGGTATCCTAATTTTTGGAGGTCTAATTGTAGGGACTGCTGATAATTTTATTAAACCTAAATTAGTAGGTAAAAAAGCTAATATTCATCCCGCTATTGTTTTAATTGGAATTTTAGGCGGTTTAAATCTCCTTGGTTTTATTGGTTTAATTATCGGCCCCTTAATCTTAGCTTTAGCTATTGAATTGTTTAAGATGAGGGGTGAATTTATTTGAAATTAAAAGTTAAAAATATAGGTCTTTCTACCGGCGGTCCTTTAATAGCTATTCTAAACAAAGAAGATGCTATCAATCTAGATTTGTTTGCTTTGGATCGAGTTAGATTAAAAAAAAACAATAAAATCCTCTCCGCTGTAATTGATATAGCCGAAGACCACCAAATCATTCCTGGGTATATTGGTTTGTTTCAAGAAGTTGTCAAAAAATTAAAAACCCATAATAATGAAATTTTAAATGTGGCTCTACAAAAAAGACCTGCTTCTATTAAAATAATAAAAAGAAAACTTAAAGACGAAAAATTAAACTCCCAAGATTATAATCAAATTGTTAAAGACATTGTAGCTAATCGCTTGAGTGACACAGAAATTACTTATTTTGTCTCAGCCTGTTACACTCGTGGTATGACTTTAGACGAAAGTGCTTATTTAACTCGAGCCTTGGTCAAAAATGGTTCTCAATTAAAATTAAACAAAAAACCCATTTTAGATAAACATTCTATTGGGGGGATAGCTGGAAATCGTACAACCCCTATTGTTGTTTCCATAATAGCCGCTGCTGGTTTTACTATTCCCAAAACTTCCAGCAGAGCTATCACTAGTGCGGCAGGAACTGCAGATACAATGGAAGTTTTAGCTTCTGTCTCCCATCCCATTAAAAAAATATATTCCATAGTCAAAAAAACAAATGCCTGTTTGGTTTGGGGTGGTGCTTTAGATTTAGCAAGTGCAGATGATAAACTAATCAAAATAGAACATCCCCTTTCTTTAGATCCCAAAGGTATTTTACTCAGTAGCATAATGGCTAAGAAAAAAGCAGTCAACGCCACCCATGTTATTGTAGATATCCCTTATGGAAAAGAAGCTAAAATCTCTAAATTAGTTAATGCTAAAGATCTACAAAAAAAATTCACCCAACTTGGAAAAAAATTGGGGATGAAGGTAAAGGCCGTAATAACTAAAGGTGACCAACCAATAGGAAAAGGGATAGGTCCTGTTTTAGAAGCCATGGATGTTCTAGAAGTCTTACAAGGCTCAGGCCCTCAGGATTTAAGAAAAAAATCTCTTTTTTTAGCTAACGAATTATTCAAAATGGTTAATCATAAACCAGAAGCTTCAAAAATCTTAGATTCCGGTCTTGCCTATAAAAAATTCTTGGAAATAATAAAAGCCCAAGGTGGAAAAAAACCTAAATTAACCCTGGCCAGTTTCAAATATAATCTTAAAACCACCAAAGCTGGAAAAGTTTCTTATATTGATAATAAAGAAATAAACCACATAGCTAGAATTGCCGGAGCCCCCAATAATAAAAAAGCCGGAATTTACCTGCATGTTCGTCTAAATTCTAAAGTTAAAAAATCTCAAAGCATTTTAACTATTTATGCTGAAAATAAATCTAAATTAAATTTTGCTATAGAAGCTTTAAGGGATTCTGAAGTTGTTAAAATAAAATAGGTGTGATAAATACTTCCATTAAAGCAGCTACAAATAAAACCAGTATTGCTATAACTATTAAATCCAATGAATCAAAAACAATTTTCTTGAATTTATCACTTCCAAATTCATGTCTAATAACTGCTACAGAAATGATGCCCCCTGCCAATCCAGCTGTAAAATAGGCCAATATTTCTGGAATTCCATGCACCATATACCTCATCAACCCAATCGTCCCAACATGGAAATACCCTGTTAATTTACCCAATCCAGCATAATGGGTATAATTTGTAATATTATTTTTTACAAAACTTCCAACCGCAGCTGCAATTACAGAAGCATTCCAAGTCAAAATAAAAATCGCTCCTGCCCCAAATAAAAATGCAAACATAAGACAAAAGACCATTACTTTTAAATTATTGCTAAAGATCTGCATCACAAAATCGCTCCCAACACTAAACCCCACAACCCCCGCATTAATGCTTCTAATCGTTTCTAATTGTACACTAAACATATTCTGAACAGTTTCTTGAGGAAGTAAAACAAACCATGCTGAAAATGCCACAACATAACCCAAAAATAAGAATATTAAAACAGCTAAAGCTTTACTATGTTCTTTCAATAAAGACCCTTCACTTTTAGCCCTAACATCTTTCTCTTCTTCCATAGCTATCAGCATATATACTACCGGAATACTCGCAAACACAGTTAAAAATACCATAACTAAACTAGAATAATCCCTAAATATCCACAAGCTCAAAAAAACCGCTATAGAAGCATATAACAAACCTAAGAAAAACATTTCCCACGGTCTCCCTTCAGCTTTTTTGGGATTAATCAAACTTTCAATAACCATCTAATCTTTACTTTTTCTTCCTGCTTTAAATATTTTTGTATAAGAATTAAACAACCTCAAATCCAACATCTACAAAAGGTGTATCATATCTATCCTGACCAGGTTTTTCAATATATCTAACACGAACTTTATAATCTCCTTCAAAATCGGCCTGAGTTTTATAATTTAATTTTAAGATATCTCCAATGATATTTCCTTTACAATATTTACTTCCTTTACAAGTATGGAAATTTTGCCCTTCACAATCATCTTCTGTAGGCATGTATAATTTATTATCTTTGTGCAAACCCTTATCTGTAACAATCTCAAACTCCGGATCCACACAGAATCCATTAACTTTTACTCTAATATCTATTTTTTCTCCTGATTTAACACTCTTGGGATTTACACTTACTTCCGGAATCCCATTCTCCCGAGGAACATAACCTGTTAATTTTTCAAAATTTAAAGAAAAAACTGCAATAAGTACTAAAAATATTGCAGCTATAAATACATTGCTTATTTTCATTGTTCTTTAGGTTTAACTGTAAAGTACACATTTACAGAATCTTTAGTTTTTCTGTCTTTCCAGTAATAAATCTTGGCAAAATATTCTCCAGCCCATTCAGGTCTAGTCCTTTGAGTTACTGTAAAACTTCCATCACTATCTAATATCCTTTTATCTCTCTTACATACCTTAAATGCACCCACTCTCTCTGCTTTTTGTACAGCTTTTCTTCCACCACTACTTGTTATAGATCCATCTAGATTTTTACCTGAAAAATAGAATCCAACTTCTGGATCCACACACCCTTCTCGGGGCCTTATTTTAATGTTAATCATCTCTCCCGGCTTAACTTCTCCCGGAAATGCTGTGACCTCTGGGATTAAATTTCCGGTAACTCTCCCGGTAATTATATCAAAATTAAATCCAATTAAAGCTAACAAAACCAAAACTACAAATACAATCAAAATTTTATTTTTCTCCATCTTAACCTCCATTAATAGTAAAACTAGTTTTTATAAATTCTTCTTTACCATAATCAAAAACTTTAACAAAGAAAATCCCAGACTCGTCTTCTTGTGGCATCCAACTGGACATTGTTTTATATCTTGCTGTAAAAGGCTCACATACCTTTCTCATAGTTCCACCCCTATATTGGGTAGTTGCTCTTCTTAATTCAGAATCATCATAAATTCCTATAAATCTATTAACACACCCCCTTCCGGGATTTACTTGAATATTGATATTCTCTCCTGCATTCACAAATTTAGGAGAAACATCTATAGTGGTTCTTCCAAATCTAATAGCTCCAGCAGTCATATTTTCAAAATTAAAACCCACTAAAGCAATTACAAATAATGCAACAATGGTAAATAGAAAGAGGATACTATTATCTTTTTTAGAGGATTTCATATCCCCAAAAAGTATCTACACATATATAAAGTTTATTGAAAAGAAACTTTATAAGCAACATAATCTTTCCGTCCTATATGTCCTTTAACTCTATTTGTAAAAAAATAAAAAATGTAGAAATTCAAGGTGCTGAAAATATTGCCAAGGCAGGATTAAAGGCTTATTCCCTTAAACCAGGAAAAGAATCCGTAAAAAAATTAACCTCTTTAAGACCAACCGAACCCGCACTAATTAACGCCCTAAAATTTGCAAAAAAAAATTCAGTTCCTTCTGCTCTTAATCATTTTAAAAAATCTAAATTAAAAATTTCTGAATTAGGAGCTAAAAAAATTCATGGACTTATTTTTACTCATTGCCATTCTTCTAGTGTCATGTCTATTCTAAAAAAAGCTAAAAAAGAAAAAAGAAACTTTAAAGTTTTTAACACCGAAACCAGGCCCTTATATCAAGGCCATTTAACAGCTAAAGAATTAACAAAAGCTAAGATTCCAACAACAATGGTAATAGATTCAGCAGCAAATTCCGCAATTGAACACTCTTCTTTAGTTTTAATGGGAGCAGACGCAATTCTAAAAGAAGGTTCTGTTATAAATAAAATTGGCTCTGGTATGTATGCTCAACTTGCTTATTCACACAAGGTTCCGGTCTATATAGCTACAAATTCCTGGAAATTCTCCCTTAAAGATGTAAAAATTGAACAAAGAGCTTACAAAGAAGTCTGGAAAAATGCCCCTGAACATATTAAAATTAGCAACCCGGCATTTGAAAAAATAAATCCAAAATACATAACCGCAATTATTTCAGAATTAGGGATCTTAACTCCAAAAAAATTTATTAAGGAGGTAAAATGTCGCAATACTTAGATTTTGTAGATTTACATTACAAACCAAGTAGGTCTGATTTAATTTGTAAATTTAGGTTTGAATCATCAAAAAACATCTCAATAAAAGAAGCAGTTGGAAGAATAGCTTCAGAGAGCTCAAATGGAACATGGACGACATTGTCTACTTTAAAACCACATATTAGAAAAATCAGAGCTCGAGCCTTTGAAATAAAAAAACCATATGTCAAGATTACATATCCTTTAGAACTATTTGAACTTGGCAATATTCCCCAATTACTTTCCTCAATAGCCGGAAACATCTTTGGAATGAAAGCACTAAAAAATTTAAGATTGGAAGATATTCAATTTTCTAAAAAATATGTTTCTTCTTTTAAAGGGCCACAGTTCGGAATCCAAGGAATTAGAAAGCTAACACAAGTAAAAGAACGTCCTTTAATAGCTACCGTTCCAAAACCAAAAGTGGGGATGACAACCAAAGAATTTGCTAATGTTGCATATAGGCTTTGGACGGGGGGAGTGGATTTTGTAAAAACAGATGAGAACATGACTTCTCAACCCTTTGTCAATTTTTATAAAACAACCAGAGAGGTTCTTAAAATGCGGGACAAGGCCGAAAAAGAAACTGGAGAAAGAAAGTTTTTTTTAGCAAATGTAACTGCAGAAACAAATGAAATGGTTAAAAGAGCACATTTTGTTAAAAAATGTGGTGGAGAATTCATAATGGTTGATTTTCTAACAGCTGGATTCTCAGGATTTCAAACTCTTAGAAATGAATGTCAAAAATTAAAATTAGCAATACATCTTCACAGAGCACTCCATGGTTCAATGACTCGCAATCCAAAACATGGAATCTCGATGTTAACCTTGGCTAAATTAGCTAGATTAATCGGAGGAGATACTTTGCATATCGGTACGGTTATAGGTAAATTAGTTGGAAAAAGAGAGGATGTTATCAACTTAAAAGATTCTTTAAATCGAAGTTTGTATCATATAAAGCCCACACTCCCCGTTTCTAGTGGTGGACTCCACCCTGGAATAATACCTTATATCTTAAAAATGTTAGGCAAAGATATAATGGTACAATCAGGGGGGGGTGTTTTGGGCAATCCCTTAGGTGTAGAAGCAGGTGCTAAAGCCCTGAGACAATCTATCGAAGCAACATTACAAAAAGTTACATTAAAAATCTATTCTCAAAAACATAAAGAGTTAAGTGCTGCTTTGAAAAAATGGGGAACTAGTCAGCCGGTTTAATAAATCAAAATACTTTTTATTTAATGTATAGATATACTTGTTTTTAATCAGTCTCCTACCAATATATCCTTTTTTACATAATGTTAAAAGACGCCCTACACTTCTACCAGAGAGACGGGTATAAGTTTGAAACTCCTTCATCGTAAATCTCTTCTTTTGAAGCCCGTCCATGCTTAAGAATAAAGTCGTGAATTTATTATTCAAAATGTATTTTCTAAATTTTTTATCCTTGTCCTTGTGCAATTCTAATAAATTTAATTCCAAGATTTTAATAAAATTCTCCCATCTAGAAATGATCACTGCCCCTGCTCTGCCCTTTGCCGTTTTCCATTTTTTTATTTTAGATTCTTCCTTTGTCACAGTAGGCATATCCTTACAATAGATTTTCATTCCAATCCTTTCAAGACATTTCTTGTAATGTTCCCTCTCTTCTTTTTTAGAAGCACTTATTCTGACCATATAAACACATTTTGTTTTCTTCTTTACATTGATATTACCTTCTGCTGCCAGAATACCCCTAAGATAGCCAATCGAGAGTTTTTTATTTTTTTCAATTTTCTTTTTGGATAATTCAATTATATGTTTCAGCAACTTAGAGACAAGTGTATTGTATAATGCAAGGTGGATCGTACCATGCTCTGTCGTATTGTTAAATTCTTTTCTTAATCTAATTCGTTCTATTTTGATGTTTTCATTCTTTTCCCAAAAATCTTTACATTCTTTGATAAAATTTTTAGATTGATTTTTAATTGAAATTTCCAAATAGTTTCTTATTGGTAATCCGAGCTGTATTAAAAATTCTTTTACAGTTTTTATCACCCTTTCATTAGAATTAGCAAAAACAAAATGGCGTTCTCCAATGAATCCTTCGCCCACAATTAAACCTACAACCTCCGGAGAAATCTTGATTTGTTTAGGTAAGATGATAGGGGCATCCTTTCCCCATCTACGTTTTTTGATAATCTTTAGAGAATCCTTAAAGTCTACAATCTGATAACTATCTTCTTTTTCAATTAATCTCTTGATTAGATCACTAGCATTATAGTTAAGGAAGGTTTTCATTGCTCTATTACAATATTCTAAACTATTTAAGTCTTATGTCCCCTTGACATCTTTGTCATTTAAACCAAAGTATATTCTCAAAAACATAAAGAATTAAAATCTGCTTAGCTAAATGGACTTCTTTTAAATCAATTTAATTTTTTGATGAAACTTTTTTCTAAAAAGGTTCTTCGCCGGGAATGGGATTTGAACCCATATATCCGTTAGGAAACGGGTTTTCAAGACCCGCGCACTACCAGGTTATGCGATCCCGGCTTAAGATTAACTTAGAAATCTTAGTTTATAAAATTTTGGTGAAGCTTTTTTTAAAAGGTTCAGTTTCTAGAAATCCATCCGATTAAAGACCACACTCTTATATCTATGCTATCTTGATTAAAAAAGAGATATCCCCAATCCAATAACATATGAAAAATTAATCCAATCAAAGCATATAGAAAAATTACATGTATAACTACTCCCAATATAAAAAACAATACCCACATTTCCCAAGTATGGAATATATGCAATACACCTGTGTGAGGCTCATACACCTTACTCCCCTGTACGCAATATAAGTAGGAATTCACTAAACTAAAATCTCTTTTCTTTAGAATATAATAGAAATAGTGGTCAATATCAAATACAAAACCGCTTAAAAAAACCACCAAACTATAAAATCCTAGAAAAGGAGATAATATTCCCGCGAATATAAATGTCAAAATAACATGAACATAAACTTGCATTTTAATCCAAATTCCTTCAGCAAGTTATTTAAATCTATTCCCAAAATTCAAAGTAAAATGAAAGTTCTTTTATTAGCAGCCGGATATTCTACTCGACTTTATCCCTTAACTAAAAACTTCCCCAAACCATTACTAGAAATAGCAAACAAACCTGTTATAACTTATATTATAGAAAAATTAGAAGGCTTAAAAGAAATAAAGGAAATTTATGTAGTAACAAATAATAAATTCTACCAACATTTTTTAGATTGGAAATTTAATCTTAATACTAAATTAAAAATAGAAGTTTTAAACGATGGTACGTTATCAGAAGATGACAAATTAGGAGCTAATGGGGACATAAATTTTGTAATAAATAAAAAGAACATTCGAGAACCTTTGCTTATCTTGGGAGGAGATAATTTATTCGATTTTAATTTAAATGAAATGGTGGACTACTTCAAAAATAAAGGCGAAAATGTTGTTTCCTTAGCAGAAGAAAAAAATTTAGAACTATTAAAACAATTAAATTCCATTACATTGGACGAAAATAATAAAATCACTTTTCTTGTAGAAAAACCAGAGAAACCTTCCTCTACTTTATATGTGAACTGCATTTATATCTATACCAAAGAAACTGTTCAATTGTATAAAACTTACCTCGACCAAAAAAATAACCCCGATCAACCAGGACATTTCTTACAATGGCTTTATCCTCAAAAAGACGTTTATGGTTTTCTAAATAAGGGGAATATTATTGATATAGGCACTCATGAAACCTTAGAAAAAGCTAGAAGAGAATTTATCTCTTCTTCTTCCGCCTAACAAGACGATCTATTTTTTCTTCTAAGATAAAGATTCTTCTTAAACTGTAAACAATACCTGCCACAGCTCCAATTAAAATATAAAGCATAATTGAATTCATATCCATTTAATACCACCTCTTGTATTATATATTTTTCAATATTTATAAATTTATTTATTCATCAACTTCTCTAACATAGAACTAAACGCAGGTCTTGTAATAAATACACCAATAGTAACCCCCACAATTGTAGTTACTGCAAAACCTCTTAACAAACCAGCAACGGCACTCCAAAGTGGAACCATAGCTACAACCGTACATGCGTAAGCTACAAAGATAATATAGAATGCTCTTTTTAATTTCTCTTTCCAACTAAAGAATCTCTCTTTAGCTCCTCTTAAGATTTCATCTGTAATCACAATCTGATCATCCACTCCCGTTCCTACAGACGCAATAATACCTGCAATAGCGGCCAAATCTAAATTCCATCCAATCGCTGCTGCAAATCCTAATATAATAAAAATCTCACTTACTAAGGTAATTCCCATTGGTAATATCACTTTTAAATTTCTATACCTAATAAATATAACAACCAATACCGCCAGTACAGCCACTAATCCCGAAATAAAAGCATTCTTAATAAAAGTCTCTCCAAATATTGGACTGATACTATCTATCTTAGCTATTTCTAGATCAAAAGGTAAACTGCCTGTAATTAAAGCTACTTGTAAGTGTTCCATGTTTGTTAAAGCATCTTGTAAAGCTTCTTGTTCAGTTCTTCCAACACCGGGACCAGAAATTAAAATATCGGTAGTTTCACTTCCTTTCAAATCAGCCGCTACATTTAGTTCATCTATTAAAGTTCCATCTAAATAAAATCCAATTTGCTCACTTAGGATACTATTCCCTTCCTGGGTTGTTATAACATCTAATCCATTTGTAATTTTTGCATGATTTTGAGCGGATTCTTTACTTAATTTAATACTAAATTCAAATCTACATTGAGCTTCATTTTCACTTACTGGAGCACAAGATCTTACACCTGAACAAGTTCCATCATCTTTACATACTCTTGGAATAGATTCCTTACCTCCTACAAATACCACTTCATCCCCTATCTTAGCTTCAAACTTACCTTGTGTTGCAATGAAATCTTCCACATCACCTTTTGGAACCCCAGCAATTTCAATCAAAACTAATTTATCTTCTCCACTCTCTGCTTGCCTTATTTTTAAATCTGTTAAACCATAAGTATTCAACCTATTCCTCATAACATCAATTAAATTGTTTATATCTGTATTCGTAATCTTCTCCTCAGAAACCGGTTTCAATAAAACTCTTGTTCCCCCATCTAGATCCAAACCCTTTTTCAAATTTGTTTTACTTACTTCTTTAACATTAATTTCTAAATTTGAATGGGTTAAAAACACATATTCTTGTTTATCTGTTTTAATTTCTATTCTTTTATCGGGTAATAAATCATATTTGATCTCTTCAAAGTCTTCCTCATCTACAATTCCAACCCCATTAATTTCTGCTAAAAGTTCCCCATCTTCAATGCCTATAATTTTAGAATTTTTAATAGTTAAATTATCTAATTCAAATCTCAAATCATCAGTCACTTCATAAGTCACTTCATTTTTATCAGTCTTAATATGGATCTCATTGGGATTTACTTTATTTTCCCCCAATAGTTCTTTAAATTGCTCTGGACTTTCAATTTTCACACCTTGAAATTCTTTAATCACTTCCCCTACACTCAAACCTTGATTAGCACTAAATTTATCCAAACTTCCAATTTCCACCCCCTCTGAATCAAACTTGGGAGATATAGCTACTAAAGCTAAGAACAATACGATAATCAAAAGATTAACCCTAGCCCCAAAAAGCTTCTTCATTTCCCTTCTCCTTCCTTTTATTATACCAGATAAATATTCCCGAGTTCATGAAATAAGTTGTAATAATATCAGTAAGTAAAGCTAAAATAATAATCAAAAACATTTGTTTCAAAACAAAACTACTTGTTACAAAATAAGCCACTGTTAAAGCCACACCTGTAGTGGTAGTCATAGTCAAACCAGTTTTAGCTGCATCTACAATTCTTTGATAGATATTTCCGCCTTCTTTCCTTTTCAATACCTTAACAGCAAGTAAAATATCTGTATCTACACTATAACCAATAATCAATAGAAATGCTGCAATACCTGCAATATTTAACTTAATTCCAAGTAAATTAATGATACTTAAGGGGATTAAAATATCTAAAAACGCACTCAAAACAACAGCCGCACTTGGCACAAAATTTCTAAATGCAATAGCCACCACAATAGCCATTAAAATAAAAGCTATTAATACCGCCTTCATTAAATCCTTATAGAAAGTCTCTCCTAATGAGCTTCCAACTTCTTCAATACTAAAATTATTTTTATTTAATTCTAAACCTAAACTTTCTTGAATTCCTGCTTCTATGTCTTTACTAATCCCTGTTTCTGCAACCTCAATCACAACACCCATATTGGTGTTGCTTGCCACATCTCTTAGATTTCTTGCAATTACTTCTGTTCCCAATCTATTCTCTAAATCCTCTTTTAATTTATCAATATCAACGTCTTTTTCATAGATGGTAGCACTAATTCCTCCCTTTAAACTTACATCTCTATCAAATAAATCTCCGGTCTTAGCATAAAAGCTTCCAACCACTACCAAACCAAATATCAGTAACAGTATAGGAACTACTAACAATTTCTTATAGTGTTTTTGTAAAAATTCTTCCCACATCTAAATGAAAATACCAAGTAAATCTATTTAAATAATTAACCCTTTCTTAATATGGATGAAAATCGAAATTCTCCGCCTCAGTCATAGAATTCAAAGAGATCCTAGGTTATCTACACATGTAGCCTTAACAGCCAGAGCTTTCTTGGCTTCTAAACTTTATTACTCTGGAGACAAAGACTCTTCTTTAGAAAATTCTCTAAACAAAGTTACAAAACAATTTGGTGGAAATTTTAAAATTGAATACGTTAAAGACCCTACTAAATTAATCAAAGAAAAGAAAGATTATACAATTGTCCATCTAACTGTTTACGGAGAAACCTTACCTTCTACCTTAACTAAATTAAAAAAATCTAAAAATCTCTTAATTATAGTTGGGGGAGAAAAAGTCCCACCCGAAATTTTCCAGCTATCCGATTACAACGTTTCAATTACATCTCAACCCATTTCCGAAGTCTCTGCTCTCGCAATTTTCTTACATGAACTTCATAAAGGAAAAGAATTAACTAAAAAATTTCCAAAAGCCAAAATCCAAATCCTTCCATCTAAAAAAGGAAAAAAATTTAAAAAGTAATATTTATATATCCTAAACTATATTTCTAACCAAAGAGGAGATATAATGAAAAAACTTACTTTATTATTCATATTAATAATATTTACAACATCAATTACCGCTATTTCTCTAGATTTTAGTGAATCTACTCTGGGTCAAGATAGAAATTTAAGAGGAAACATCTTACTTCCAATAGACTCTTATGATAAAACTTCCACTATAAAAGTTTCAATAGATGGAGAATCAGATACTAAAACTATTTCTAATTTGATTAACTGCACTACAAGTTGTAATAAAGAATCTTCTGGTTATTATTCTTATACAACTGAAACTACAAAAATTTCAGAATCTAACTTTCTTACAGGAATTAAAATAAAACAAGGTTCTAGAATCGAAGAATCGGCCAAATTTAAAATATCTAACCACGACGATAATTTTCCTCAAGAACCTTCTATTGATGTGGGCAATGACGGCACAATAGAATGGCAGTTTAAAGGTCAAGCACCTTCACCAACAACTTGGAATAATAACCCTGATTTTCAAGGGCCTGAAATGGTAGAATCACCTGAAAATTTAGTAAGGCCTAACGGAGCCTGTCAAAATATTTTTTTAAATAAAACTGATCAAGTAAAAGTAAGGGCTTGTTTAAAAGGAGATTTATCCGATACAGTTGTTATGCATCTTTTTGGTAAAGAAACTGAAATGCTTCTTCCCGAGGATTCGGAATCAGACAATTCTTTTTGTTATTCAGGTTTTAGTACAAAAGTAAATATTTTGAATTTAACAGAACCCATAGATGATGGAGAATATAAAGTTTGTATAACCGCACTCTCCGACGATGTAATTTTAGCAGAAAACTCCTCTTCAGAAAACTCTCAAGCTTATCGTTGTACTTTTTCCTCTTGTTCTAAAAAAGTAGGTTCGGATTATATAATCCAAGCCAAGTCTTCAGATTTTATAACTACTTTAAAAAATCCTGTAGAATATTTAGAATCTAATACAAATCAAAGAACATTTTTTAAGGATGCAATAGGGGATTACCTATCTTCCTGTGTTTATAATAATAATTATTGTATAGTCCCCATTAATGTTTCAACTAAAAATAATCAAAAAGTAAAAATTCATGATTTGGCTTTTACAGAAGAAGAAGCTAATGGAGATTCCTATAATCGATACAAATTCCTTTATGGAGTAGAAGATCAAGGTTCCAAAACACTTTACAAATTAACTTCTGAAAAAGAAATTTCCTTGTCTGATTTTGAAATTAAATCTCCAAATGAATTAGGAGATTATGACTTAACCATAGAATACGGTACAGATTCTATAACAGTTCCATTAAAAGTAGTTCCTGCACCAGTAGCCAAGGCCAATGTCACAATTAAATTAGCACCAATCACCCAAGTTTTAACTTTTGATGCTTCAGGATCTAAATCAAATTCCACCTTAACCTATTTTTGGGACTTTGGAGACAATACTACTTCGACTTCCAAAATAGCCGCACATAGGTATAATTCACCCAAAACCTACAAAGTCATATTAACAGTCACAGATGAAGCTGGAATTTCAGATGATTACAAACTAAATGTAGAAATTTTTTCCGAAACTGCAACTCCAGAATTAATCACAAGCACAATTTCCAGATTAGAGACTTTAAAAGACAAATACATTAATTCTAACGCAGATATAAAAGATATTTATGCTGGCCTAGGATTGGAAAAGGAAATAGATGACTCCATTTCCGAATTATCTGTTTCCACTACATTATCAGAAGCAGACGTAAATTCTCTTTTAAATTCCCTACCTAATTCCATAAAAATCTTAGATACGGTAACTATTTCCCCCTATTTATCTTCTAAAGAAGTAGATGAGCTTTATGGATTTGAAACTCAAAGTTATCGAAATACTTTACAAGAACTTAATTCCAAATTCACTAAAGATGTTGTTGCCCGATTAGTTTCTTTAACCTATCCTACAACACAAGACAGTTCTATTTTAATTAAAAAGACAATTACTACTCCCCAATCCATTTCAGATCTTACAATTGTAGAAACCATTCCAAACATTCTTGCTCCCTCTCCAGATTCTATAGATTTCTTAGAATCTCTTCCAGAAATAACCCGATTACAAAATCATCAAAGTGCTAAATTCACTATTCCAAACTTACAAGATTCTTTCACTTTCTATTATAAAATTCAAGGCAATAATTTAGATTCTGTTAAAAATACGGTAACTTTAGTTGTTCCTTCGGATTTGTCCCCTAGTTTAATCCCTTTTAATTGTGGAGATGGAATTTGTAATCCGGCCGAAGATGAATTTTCTTGCCCTGAAGACTGTGAAAAAACTCTTGAAAAAGACTTCCCTTGGTTTACTACCATTCTCATTTTAGTTATTCTGGGTGGAGCAGGATTTGCCATTTATTACTTTAAACTTTATAAAAATATTAAATTGGGGGTTATAACAGATTTTGTAAATTCCTTATTCCAAAAATCCCCTTATAAATCCGGTACAGAGTTATCTAAGGTCCGTTCTTATATTAAAGATTCTATGAGTAAAGGTTATACCAAGGATAAAATAAACGACTCTTTATTGGCGAGTGGTTGGTCAGAATCCCAAATTAAACACGCTTTTAAAAAATTGAAAAAGAAAAAACAATAAGCCTATGTTTTATATCAATTAAAGAAATCTCTTGTCACTTTATGCTCATCCGAAAATAGTATCTCTGCTTCATCATAAACCTGTTTTGCATTTTTCAAATCTTTTCCTTTAGCCTTGTTTTTTCTCATAATTTCTAATTCATCTTCCCAAAATTTGGCTATCTTTGTATTCTTATTAAAATATAATTTTAATTCTTTTTTAACATCTTTCATGAATCCTTTAGGATCATAAAGAATTTTATCACGCAAATATTCATAACAAAGGTAGGGATATTTTTCTATCTGGTAAAATAAATGTTTTTTAGGACATTTTACAATCTCAACTATAATCCCGTATTTTTTACTTTTGGTTAAAACCCATTTCCGAAATCTGTTAGATACTATTTCAATATCAACATCAGAATCAGGTCTCTCTTTACCTTCCATTAAACTATCAAAGAGGTTGATAGCAATTGTTTTTCTATCTTTCTTATATTTCTTCACAATTTCATCTATAATTTTTTGATGTGTTTTTGTCATTCTAATAATTAAGATTATATATTACTTATGATTTTTACTTTTCATGTCAAATTGCCAAAACTGCGGATATGAACTAGTGCTTTTATCTAGAGGCAAGTATAAATGCTCACTCTGTTCTAAACTCTACCTTCCCAAAAAAGTAGAATCCAGAACTTTTAGAATATGGAATAAAAAGCAAAGAGAATTAGACATGCATAATTTAAACTTAGAAATCCAACAAATTAAGGAAACTAAAAAAGAAAGAAGCATTCTAAGAGCATTTAGATCCTTATTCAAACAAAGGAAACCAAGAATTAAACTATCTCCAGAAGAACTAGAACAAAGAAACAAACATTATGTAAAATGGTACTACCACAGAAATAAAGAAAGATTATTAGAACAAGACGAAGCTTGGAGAGACGCCAACAGAGAAACTTGCTCGCTCATGTATAAGAGATGGTTAGCAAATAACAAAGAAAAGAGACAAGAATTCCTAAAAGCTTACAGACTAAAGAATAGAACCTTAGAAAGACAAAAAGGCAGAATGGCTCATTGGAGAAGAAAACAAAAAGCTCTTGCAGATACATATCTCGAAAACAGCCACTACAAAAGCTCTACTATCCAATTTTTTCCTTTCTCGCCCACTTTTTAACTTTGTGAACTACTGTAGAAACAATAACGTTTTTAAACCAAAATTCTCTTCAAACCTTATGCGTGGGTAGTTCAACGGCTAGTAAAATTTAAATACTTTAAAGTCTTATTTATTCTATGGAATTTATTATATTTGAAAAAGGAAAACAAAGAGAATATCTATTAAAAATAAAAGAAAAATCTCAACTTTCTTGGCCTAAGTTAGCAAAATTAATAGGAAAAAGTAGAAGTACAATTTTAACTTACTTAAGGGAAGATTGTAAAGTTCCTATGAAAGTAATAGATAAATTAAATTCGAAATATGATATCAAAGTAGAATATGAAAAAGTAATTTCTTTAAAGAATACTAAAAAAGAGATAAAATTTCCAAAATTATCTAATAAATTTGCAGAATTGATAGGCGCAATTGCAGGAGATGGACATTTACATCTTTATCCAGCAGAATTATCTATAACATGCCACAAAGATTTAGATAGAGAACATGTTTATCACCTCTCAAAAATATTTGAAAATTTGTTTAATCAGAAACCAAAAATCTTATTCCAAAGAAATATCATTAAATTAAGATTTTACTCTAAAGAATTGGTAAATAAACTAAATCAAGAGTATGAATTACCCATTGGCAGAAAGATGAACAGATTAAGAATACCTTCTAAGATATTAATAAAACAATCTTATTTAATTAGCTTTATTAGGGGACTTTTTGATACAGACGGGACAATAAATAGGCACCATAAAAATTCTGGAGCGATAGTAGAGATTTCTTCAAGAGACCCAATTTTCTTAAAAGATATAAATAAAGCTCTAATAAGTCTAAATTTTAGAACAAGCGTTAATTATAAAGGGGTCAAAATTTATGCAAAATCTGAAATAGATCGATTTTTTAAGCTAATTAAACCCTCAAATCCCAAGCACAATTTAAAATACACAACTTTTAAAAGAACAAAATTAGTACCTTCAACTAGAGAAATTCATAAAGCGCTGATAGTGTAATGGCTAACACCTGAGCCTTCCAAGCTCAAAATTCGGGTTCGAATCCCGATCGGCGCATTCCATAAAAAATGACAAGAAATATTTTAATCTTCACATCACACCCTGATGACGACCTCCTTGGAATGGGTGGAACCATCTTAAAATACTCATCCGAAGACAAGAATATCGTAGAAGTTATTTTTTCAAAAGGAGAAAAATCTCATCCCCACTTAAAAGAAGAAGTTATAGTAGATATTAGAAAAAAAGAGATGGAAAAAGTATCGAAATTAATAGGGTTAAAAAAAGTAATCCATTTTGGATTAAAAGATTTAAAAGTAAAAGAAGAAATCAAAAAACATGGGATAAAAAAGAAGGTAAAGGACTTAATAGAGAAATACAAACCCGAAAAGATTTTCACTCTCGCATCTACTGAAACTCATCCCGATCATAGGGCTGTAAATACCACAATTCTAAGTGTAGTAGATTCTTTAAAAACAAAATATCCTGTTTATACCTTTAATGTTTGGACAACTCCTAAATTGGAAAATAGACCTATTATGTATATAGATATTTCAAAATATTTCTGGAGAAAAATAAATATACTTAAAGAACATAAAAGTCAATGGTTCTCTGTATATTTACAAATTCTCCCGGTAATATTTAGAGCCAGATATTACGGTTATAAACATAATTGCAAATATGCCGAAAAATTCGAAAAAGTAAGATGAAAATACTCTCAGTCATAACAGGGATTGGTTACGGCCATACTATAAGACAAGCTGCTATTTTAGATGAATTAAAAAAACAAGGAGCAGAAATTATAATTGCTTCCTATGGAAACTCTTTCCATTTTTTTGAACATGTTTATCACACTTTAGAAATAGACGGCTCTCAAATATCTGAAAAGAAATTCGAATTTAAATTATTTAAAACATTATTTATGAATTTAAAGCTCCCTTATTATTACTTTAAAAATTATTTTAAACTACGCAGATTAATCAAGGCCTTTAATCCAGATATCATACTTTCAGATTTTGAACCTCTCCCTTTGTTAATGTCTAAAAAAACACCCCATTTTTTATTTTTCAATTTTGATCCGGAACTTTATAAAGAATATTTAAGACAAGGACATAAAAAATATTTTTTCCAATCTAAATATATTTCCTGGATTTACAAAAGAGCTAGAAAAATCTCCGCACCCATAGTAATTCCTACGTTTGAAAAAGCTTCTTCAAATGAAGTTACTTATGTTAATCCCATTGTTAGACCTCTCCCAGAAAGGTCTCAAAAAGATTTATTAGAAAAACTAAAACTTTCCAAACCCCCCATCTTGATTATGTTCGGGGGTTCTCATTTCTCCACTAATTTATTATATAAGATCCAAGAAATCTTACCTCAGATAAATGAAAAGTTCATTATCTTCACCTATAAACTTTCTGGAGAATCTTATAAAAATGTTACTTTCCTCTCTTTTAAAGAAAATTTTTTAGAATATCTTAAGGCTTCAAAAGCGATTATAACTCAAGCCGGACATTCTACCTTGTCCGAATCTATAATATTAAAAAAACCTTCTTTAATATTCCCCATTCCTAATTATTTAGAACACGCTGTTAATTCTTATTGGGCTAAAAAGAAAAAGATTGCAGTTGTAAAAAATCCCAAATACTTAACTGAAGAAGCCTTACTAAAAATTATTCAAAACTTCATAAATTCCCTTCCAGATATGGAAAAAAATCTTTCAAATTTAAATGTTAAACCTAATGGAGCTGAACAAGCTGCTTCTCTTATAATAGAAAAATATAAATCCCTAAAGCAAGAATTGGATAAATAACATAAATCTCCGGAAGCTTAAATCTTCCAAATCCAATCCAATAATGCCACCAAACAAACGCTGGTCTAAAGTTTTTTAATGGGAAAGCTGGATTTACTACAAACCACAAATAATCTTCTATCACAGTTCCTAATAAGAATCCAATAACTACCAACCAAAATAAATGACTACTCCATCCGAACATTACAAACGGAAGCATGAGAAACATCGGAATCATAATCAACCAACTCCAAAAATGATACGCGTCTAAAGGTCTACTCAAGAAACCCACTTTAAACGGAATTCTCCATCCTACTTGATTAGCCGCCCAGCCTCCAGAGCCTTCAATATAAGCCTCCCAGAATGCAATTGCGATAAATATACATATTATATATAATAAAATTATAATATCTGCTGCCATTCTATTGAATAAAATCTTAATTTATTTAAAATATTCGCCCAAGGAGGGATTCGAACCCTCAACCTCGTCCTTAGGAGGGACGCGTTCTATCCAGATTGAACTACCCGGGCATATTAAATTCTAAAGAAATCTTGTTTTTTAAACCTTTTTAACAACCACTAAAAATCCAGTATGTAATAACCCTTGGTGTTCTGGTCTTGCTCTTCTTTCATCTATAACCCATTCTCTTTCAATTACCTCACTCACTTTAGTTAATTTAAACTCGCTTCCAAGTTTATTCACAAACTCATGCACCTGCGTAATATTAGGAAGATAAGTTACAAGTTCCCCATTTTCTTTCAAGGCTTCCTTACAATTATCCAAAGCCTTCCAAGAATCTTTTAAATCCAAAGTTACCAAATCTAAATTTTTATCTTTAATCTCCTCAAACACATTTAAATTCCTAAAAGTGACATTTTTAATTCCAAACTTCTTAACATTTTCTTTCGCAATCTCCAGAAATTCTTTTCTAATATCATAGCTATATACTTTCTTCACAAACCTAGCCAAGTTCATACTCAAAACCCCACATCCACTTCCTGCATCTAAAACTTTAGAGTTTTTACTTATAGAAGTATTTCCTAAAATAAAACCAATATCTTTTTGCAGCATTATAGCAGGTCCTCGTTTAATTTTCCTTAAATTTTTGATAAAGTCTTTCATTTTAACTCCGATTTAATTTTATCTCTAATTTTAATTAACAATTCATCTTCAGGTTTAAAATCTTCATATGGAACATAATTTTGACCCCACCTTTCATCTTTAAATTCCACATTTTCAAAAATCCTTTTATCCTTATATCTAGGAATGACATGGATATGTAAATGGTTTGTAACATTGGCTAAGGCAGCATAATTCATCCGATCTTGTTTAAATGCTTTTTTTAGAGCTTCTCTTAAGTTTTCAGCAATCTCCCAGAACTCCTCTTTTTCTTCATCAGTCATATCTAAGAAATCCACATCCCCTTCTCGTTTACACCAAATCACACACCTTCCTAAATAAGCTTGATTTTCATGTAAATTTACTTCCCAGTATTTGTAATCCTTTATTTTAATTATTTTTAGTCTTTCTGGATCCATTTTCTTATTTTTGATGAAACTTTTTATTTTCCGTGAACGCTTTTTTTAAAAGGGTTCTGCGGGAGACAGGATTTGAACCTGCGTAGGCACTAAGCCAACAGCTCTTGAGGCTGTCCCGTTTTCCAGACTCCGGCACTCCCGCTTAACTTAAATTTAGTAAAATACCATTAAAAAGCTTTCCATAACTACTTATCAGTAATATTTATATAGGGAAAAAAAATCCAATTTATAGATGGTATATTCGAATAAAAGATGGACTGTTAAGGATTATACAGAATTCATAGGAAGAACGAGGCAAGCAGTTTACAATCATTTAGAAAAAGCTGAAAAGTGGCTGCAAAATCAGGATGTTCTTCTCCCTGATACTGAGATCGAAATTATTGTAGCTGGGAGAGTAATTTATGCCACTAAAAGGGAAGGTTGGAAACCAGGAGAACGTGACAAATGGTCTCTTGTTGAGAACCCCCATTCTCAAGAAAAAGTTATTCATATCCCTAAAAAATACATTGGAGAGAGAGGACCCGATAAAAAACCCAGAAGCACAGAAGGTTACCTTGGAGTAAAGGGAAACTAATGAGACTGGCAGTTCTCTTCTCGGGAGGTAAAGACTCCGCTTTTGCACTTTACAAAGCTTCTAAATTACATAAGATTTCTTGTTTAATAACTCTCGACTCTAAAAACCCGGACAGTTATATGTTTCATACCCCTGTTGACAAAGTGGATTTTCTAGCCCAAAGGTTATCTTTGCCTTTAATCAAAATCTCTACCCTGGGTAAAAAAGAAACAGAATTACAAGATTTAAAACTGGCCATCCAAAAAGCCAAAAGAGATTACAAAATACAAGGACTTGTAACAGGCGCAGTTGCTTCCATTTATCAAGCTTCCCGCATCCAAAGCATTTGTCACGAACTAGACTTGTATTGTTTCAATCCTCTTTGGCAAAAAGATCAGCTCGAACTCATTAACGAATTAGTCAAAGAAAAATTCAAAGTCAAAATAGTAAAAGTTGCAGCAGATGGTTTAGATGAATCATGGATAGGGAAAATCATAGACAAAACAATAATTCAAGATTTAATAGACCTAAATAAAAAAAATGGGCTTAATATCGCTGGAGAGGGAGGAGAATTAGAAACCGAAGTTATAGATTGTCCTTTATTTAAAAAATGAAAAAAATTTATGCTGAAATTGGATTTGGAAACGACACTTTTCTCTCTACTGAAATAGAAGAAGACGATAATGAATATAGGATGGCAAAATTTATGATCCCTAAAAAAATAAAAGGAATTTATTTTAGATTTTGGATATTCAAAAGAGTCGTAATTCTTTCATCTGAAAAAGGATTAGTATTTCAAAGAAAAGACAGAAACAAACTCAAAATCCTTTTTGGGATACAAGGTACAAATGATATTAATAATTAACTTAAACAAGTACAAATTGCATGATTTGGAATTCATAAGACCAATTACCGACTTACTAGATGATTCAAAAGTGATACATTATAAAACTTTAAAAAGAAAAGATCTAGAAAAAGCAGATAAAGTAATCATCGCAGGCACATCATTAAAAGATTCTGATTACCTAAAAGAATTAGACAAATTTTCTTGGATTAAATCTTACAGAAAACCTTTCTTAGGAATCTGTGCTGGAATGCAAATTCTGGGTCTAATTCATGGGGCTAAATTAAAAAAAGCAAAAGAAATTGGAGTAACAAAACTAAAAACCAAAACGGATTCTATGCTTAAAAAAATTACACAAGCTTACTCACTACATCAGTACTCCATTACATTACCCAAAGGCTTCACAAAGTTAGCAGAATCGGATAAATGTATCCATGCAATAAAAAAAGATAATCTCTACGGTGTTTTATTCCATCCCGAAGTTATAAATAAAGAATTAATAAAAAAAGACATCATCTGTATTTAGTATACAATAACCAAACATCCGATTTATCTTCTTTATACACTTATCAAATCCTTCTAGCCGGAGAAGATGGAGAATTTAAAACTCTGGTTCTAAACTGCCATTTATTTAAAAAATCTTTAAAGATTTTAAAATCAGAAAAAGTTATAAAGACCCTCCCCATAATGGTTGTCTAAATATAAGGGAAACAAAATGAAAGTAAAAGTTTATACAAGCACAACTTGCGGTTACTGTAATGTTTTAAAAGATTTTTTAAAAAAACATAAAATAGAATTTGAAGAGATAGATGTTAATAAAGATGAAACAGCTACAAAAGAGATGGTTGAAAAAACCGGAACTCGGGGAGTTCCCGTAACTGTAATCGATAATAATTTTGACAAGGCTATTATCGGATTTGATGAAGCTAAATTAAAAGGACAATTAAAATTAAATGAATAAGGTTATCATTATCGGAGGTGGTATAGCAGCCCATACAGCTGCCATTTACACAGCCCGTGCTTCTCTTCAACCCTTGGTTCTTTCTGCTCCTGAACCAGACCAATTATCTACAACCAACATAGTTGAAAATTGGCCAGGCACTCCAGATGGTATTTTAGGACCCAAATTAACCCAAGATACTAAAAAACAAGCTCAAAAATTTGGAGCCAAATACATTCTGGCTAAAGCAGATTCTTTTAAAGTTTTAAAAAATTCTTTTGAAATCATAGCTTCAGGAAAAAAATATGCTGCTTCAACTGTAATAATCTGTACTGGAGCTTCCTCTAGAAAATTAGACATTCCTAGAGAAAAAGAATTCTGGGCTAAAGGTGTATCTACCTGTGCCACTTGTGACGCCCCTTTTTATAAAAATAAAACCACAGTTGTCATAGGAGGAGGAGATTCTGCCATGGAAGAAACCCTGGCTTTATCTAAATTTGCTAAGAAAATCTACTTAATCCATAGACGAGATGAATTTCGTGCCAGCAAACTAATGCAAGACAAAATAAAAAAACTACCAAAAGACAAATTAGAAATTATTTTAGACTTTATTCCAATCCAAATTTTAGGAGATAAATCCGTCACCGGAATAAAAATTAAAAATGTCAAAACTAACCAACCTAAAGAAATTTCTTGCGACGGCATCTTCTTAGCTATAGGCCATATCCCCAACACAGACATTTTTAAATCTAGTTTAAAATTAGACAAAAAAGGTTTTATAATTACCAATAAAAAATCTGAAACTTCTCTCCTCGGCGTATTCGCAGCCGGCGATTGCCAAGACTCCCTCTTCAAACAAGCCATTACTTCAGCAGGAGTTGCCTGTCAAGCTGCTCTTATGGCTGAGAAATATCTTGAAGGGAGATAATTTTATAAACCCCTCCCCAACTTCTAAATTAAAATGAATTACAATGAAGAAGCTTTAAAACTCCATGAAGAAAATAAAGGCAAGGTTGCAATTAGTTCTAAAGTCAAAATTGAAACCAAAGATGATTTATCTACAGCCTACACTCCTGGTGTAGCTGAACCTTGTAGGAAAATATATGGAAATCCTGAAGATGTTTACAAATATACTTTCAAATCCAAAACTGTGGCTGTAGTAACTGATGGTTCTGCCGTACTTGGTTTGGGAGACATTGGTCCTGAAGCTGCTCTTCCCGTGATGGAAGGCAAGGCTGTTTTATTCAAACGCTTTGCAGATATTGATGCCTTTCCTATTTGTCTTAAAACTAATAATGTAGATGAAATTGTCTCCATAATTAAAAGTATTGAACCTGGTTTTGGAGGTATTAATTTAGAGGATATTTCAGCCCCCAGGTGTTTTGAAATTGAAGATAGATTAAAAGAAGAAATGAACATTCCTGTAATGCATGATGATCAACACGGCACAGCTGTAGTGGTTTTAGCCGGATTAATCAATGCTTGTAAATTAACTAATAAAAATATTAAAGAAACTAAAGTCGTTATTTCTGGAGCCGGAGCAGCTGGGATTGCGGTAGCTAAAATTTTATTGAATTATGATGTAAAAAATCTTGTTCTTTGTGATAGTAAAGGCATTGTCTCAAAAAATAGAAATGATCTAAACGAACCTAAAAAAGAAATTCTTACTTTGACTAATCCTGAAAACATTTCAGGCAGTTTAAAAGATGCCCTAAAAGATAGAGATGTCTTTATAGGTGTCAGTGTTAAAGATATAATAAATACAGAAGATATTAAAACTATGAAAGATCCAATTGTTTTTGCTATGTCTAATCCCGACCCAGAGATAATTCCAGATAATGCTAAAGCTGGCGGAGCTAAAGTTATTGCTACTGGTAGATCTGACTTTCCAAATCAAATTAATAATGTTTTAGCTTTTCCCGGAATTTTTAAAGGCGCTTTAGAATCCGGAGCTAAAAAAATAACTGATGAAATGAAGATTGCAGCAGCTGAAGCTCTAGCTAATCATGTAAAAGATTTATCTCCAGAAAAAATAATCCCTAATGCTTTTGAGGATAGTGTCGCAGATGTAATTGCAGAAGCTATAAAATCTAACACCCACTAAATTCTAAATCTTCTACCCCTCCTTCAGACTGATAACAATTCAAATTCTCAGGTTTTATTCTTTTTACATATTTACATCCGGGAGTATGATATTTCTCAGAATTCTTACTTCCTACATATAAACACCCTTCTTTCAAATCCTTACAATCCCAAACTCCTAAATTTTTTTCAATCGCTTTTTTCTCTAGTTTCTTTAATTGACCATATCTCTTAGTATCTAATTTATACTTGTCATAAACCTTAGCATATCCTCTTTCTACAAGTACCGCATTCACAAACACTAGTCCCTTACCTCCACTTTCATTCACATACACGTATCTCAACTTTCTGCCATATTTCCCAGTATCTAATTTATCTTTCTCTAACAACACTTCCTTTCCTCCTACTAATGATTTCAATTTCTCCTTCGCTTCTTGATAATAACATTCCCCAGTCTCGGGTGTATTTATCCCACTAAATCTAATCCTTTCTCCATTTTCCAAATCTAAAGTATCCCCATCAACTACCTTAGTGACTAAAAAGGATCCTTCTAATTGAGGTTCACTTATTACAAAGCCTGTTATCGAACATCCTGAAACTAAAAATAAAGTGAATAATAACCAGTATTTCATTAGAAATATTAATTTAGAAAAAAGACTTCTTAAGTTTTATTAAAGTCTATTATGTATTAAAAAATCTAAAATCGTCAAAATAATTGTATCAAATACTCTCCTTTATCCCAACCTTTTAACCTACATAATTGGTTAACGTTATTTCCTATGCTTGAAAAATTCAATCTGTCTGAATCTTTTCATAATTTTTTGATATGTTCCTTTGTCAACTAAGATCTTTTTCTTATCCTTGCTTAAAAGCCGGAAGTCATACTTACTAACAGGCTCTTTTAGTTTATCTTTTCCAGGATATTTTTTCCAACGCGTTTCTTTTTTTAATTTGTATTGTAAAACCATCTTATTTATCTAAGTTCTGGGGATTTATATTTTTTATCTAAAGTGGTATAGATTGATTTTTCTGTTTTTCCCGCAATATGTTTTCCGTTTTGAAATAAACCATACTGGTTTAAGAGTAGTCCTCTTTTTTTGGCTAAGCTTCTTAAACCAATATTATATCCGGAAGGCCCAGTGTAAGTCATTAACATTGCTCCCCAACTTTTGGAATCAGTATAGTAAATTTCTACTTTAACTCCTTGAATTTTGAATGTTATGCGTTTTCCCCTCCCTTGCATATATGTACCTTTTGTTTTTAGATGGTCCATAATTTTTTGCTTAGCTTTAGGAATTAGAACTATATCTATGTCTACAGGGGTCTTAACTTTTCTACGGATACTACCTGCAATTTCTATTTTTTTAGATAGAGGTTTTAGACTTTTGCATAACCTTTTAGACAGATTAATTACGATAGAACCTTCCCTTGTCACAACGTATTTTCCTTTTTTCAGTACTCTTTTTTTTATCAATTTAATTATTGTTCTTGTTTATCTTTTATATCGCAAAAACCAGGTAATTCAAACTTTAATACAACCTTTTTTATTATTTTTCATAAATTAAATGCGTCTTTTTAATTTAAAAAATTATCCTTTAATAAGGTATGCGTCCCTCTAACTTAATAATGAGTATCCTTAGAAAAACTTATAAATCACAAGCCTTTCCTTGATAAAAGGTGGTATAAACTGAATTTACCCAATAAAAAAATCCTAATTTCCGCAGTTATCGTTGTTCTTTTTACACTTGTTGCTTTTAATTTTGAAAAAATGACTGGTTCTGCTGTAAGAACCCCAAAAACCACCCTTTTCTTATCTGAAGATGGAGAAAATTTCATTATTAATCCAAAAGGGAACGATATTGTTTTATCTGCAGGAGACAACTTATATGTCAAACTAAAACCTGCTCGAAATAGCAAACGTGTTTTTATTTATGATCCTAGATATTCTTCAAAAGCCGGCACTTTTGAAACCAAATGTTTTGAACGTTCTGGTGTAAAGTGTATTTCATCCTTAGCAGTCTATAAAACCCCCACAGATCAATGGCTGAATGGGGTTTATACAATAAAAGTAGCAGGTGTATCTGGGAAAGCTGAATTTACTTTAGAAAATTCAAATTATCAGAGGTGAAAATGGAAAATAAAATTTTAATGTGGGCAATTGTGATGATTTTCGCAATATCCATCTTATTTAATACAGGGGATTTAACTGGAGAAGCAACTAAAGATTTAGGACCTATTCTAACAATCTCGAATACCTTAGTAAGCGCGGGATCTACTTTGAATGTCAATGTAAGAAACTTACAATCCACTTCAAATGAGTTTTATATTTTGAATGAAAATGGTAGATATACCGGTCAAAGATTTTTTTCAAGAACTTCCAGGTGTGAAAAAGTTTCTGGTAAAAACTACGAGTGTAATCCCCAATATAGGGTTCCAATGTCTTTATTACCTTATGGAGATTATTACATCCAAGTTAAAGACCGAAAAGGTAGATTGGTTGGCAATAAAGCCTACTTTACAATCATGGGTTCCAAATATGTTGGATCCGGGAGATCATAATGGAAAAAAATAAAACAGTTGTCTTAACCGCAGTCACAATTCTAGCAATCGCTTTCATAGCTGTTAATTTTGAAAACATCACAGGGAACTACCTGGATCGAGACCCCAAACTAACCATGCTCACCCCAGAAATTAAAGCTGGAACTTATCTTGTTTTTAATGCAAAAAATACTGCTTTAACACAAGAATATAGAATCCATTATCCAAATGAAAGATTTACAGGAGTTAGATTTGGATCTACCCGCGGAGATTGTGAACGTACCATTGCAGGGAATTATGATTGTACAATTCGCTATAGAGTACCTACCTCTGCATTAGCTAATGGTGGCTATTATATCCAAGCTAAAAGTGATAGATCTGGTAATTTAATTGGAAACAAAGCACATTTCATGCTCACCGATTCAAAATATCTTGAATCTGGAAGGTAATATTAAATAAAAAAACAAAAGGAGGAATCTATATGGACCAAAAAAACAAAACTGTTGTCTTAGCTGCAGTTGCAATTTTAGCCGTAGCTTTGGTAGCAGTGAACTTTGATAAGATAACTGGACAAGCAGTATCAGGACCACTTGGCATTAGTGTAAATCCGCCCGCAGTTTCTGCAGGACAACAAATTACTGTTAGGGTTAATGCTAATGGAAATAGGGTAAAAAACCAATTGGAGATAAGGAAAGTTGGTGGTACAGAAATCAGAAAGTGTCAATTTGATAAAGAACACTGTACTGGCAGTTGGTGTACCAAATCAAAGATGGGGTCTAGCCTAGTTGCAACATGTAGAACCAGTCCAACTTGGAGGGGTGGTTATTATGTTGAAGCTCTGGAGTATCAAAGCAACGAAGAATTGGGTAGAGCTTACTTTACCGTAACCTAAATTTTTTATCCTCTTTTTATTTAGGGGATATTATTTTTATAAATGACATTAGCTGAAAGCATCTATAAATTATGTAAACAAATCCCCAAGGGGAAGATTTCTACCTATAAAGAACTAGGAAAAACCTTAAACATTAAAGCCTACCAAGCCATAGGGCGAGCATTAAAGAAAAATCCCGATCCAGAAAATACTCCTTGTTTTAAAATAATAAAAAGTAACGGTGAAATTGGGGGATATGCAGGTAAGATCACTGGTAAAAAAATAGAAGAAAAAATAAAGAGACTAAAATCAGAAGGAATAGAGATAAAACAAGGCAAGATAGAGCTTTCTAAATATCTTCATAGATTTGACAACTAGGCAATCTCCATTCACTTAGGTTCTTATTATATCAAATAATCTTTCTATATCCAATTCCAATCCAGAAAAAGCTATTTCTAATCCCCAATTTTCTAAAACATCCGGACTTAATTCCCCTATAACCCCCAAATCTTTACCCTTCGCACTTATCCTTCCACATCTTCCTGAAATAAAACTTCTATGTTCTGTTTCCTCCACCATATATTCTAAATTTAAACTTCTAAATAAAACATCTAAAACTTGCTTTAACTCTGTAAAATTACCAGTGATCACAACTCCAAGAGAATCTTTATCCTTCACACCTTCAAATATTTTTCCTATCTCAAATAAATTATGAGGATACTCGTACCTCTTATTTTCACTTAAAATTTCCATCAAATTAGGCAAAATCCGATCTCTTAAAGTATTATAATCTTGGTTAACTGGAGATTCTACCTTCATTAGTTTAGTTGTAATCTGCATTTTTTTATTCAAATTATCTTCATTACTTAAACTAAAACTATTACATTCTAATAATCCTAAACCCATTAAAACTTCAGAAATTTTTCTATTTAATTTTCTTCTCTCACTTTCCTTAGCCACTGTAGACACATTAGGAATTTCTTCTTTGAAGTTCTCATAACCATATGCAATTGCAATATCCTCCACTAGGTCTATTTGATGCAGTATGTCTGCTCTATAAGCCGGGATTAAAACCTTTCCTTTAACATAATCATATCCCATTTTCTCTAATAAACCCTTAACTTCATTTTCTTTAAGTTCAAGCCCCAATATTTTATTACAGTATCCTAGATCGAATTTCATCTCCTCAGGAGTTAAATCCGGACTTTCCTTTCCATCAACTTTCACTTCATAAATCTCTCCTCCTATATCATTCAAAGCAGTTACAATAAAATTCAAACACTTACTTAAGGTTTCATAATCAAAACCTGAACATTCCACAAAGACTTCTTTTGTATCAGCAGAAACCTTACCTACATCATCTGAATTGATTATTGGAGGCATACTCAAAATACTCTCATTCGCATCTCTAAATATCGGAAATTTATCTTCCTTTTCTAGTAGATGTTTGTAGTCCCTCCCAACTGGATGTTTCTCTAGTATCTCTTTTCCATTTAAGACCGTAGTCATCTCTAACGGTTTAAATTCAATCCTTTTAGGATCTTCAGCCAGATATCTTATCGGAAACTTAATCTTTTCCAGCGGGTAAATCCCAATCGCCACTTTCTTTCTATTCCTTCCATAACTCACATGTAATTTCTCTTGAATCTGGATAATGCTTTTTATCTTATCATCATCTAATTTTAAGTTCTTAACAACAGCACACGCAGTTTCGGGACGAATCCCCTTCACGCTTTTCTCTATCTTAACTTCATAGTTGCTCTTTCTAACATTATATTTCCTTAATCCCCCTTTAACTCCAATAAAAGAACTGAAAGCCCTTGCAAATCCCTGCTCACTTAACATATCGGGTCTATTTGGGAATATTTCCACCTCAATTTCATTGCCCTCAATTTTTTCTAAATCCGTTCCCAACATAGAAATTCTATCTTTCAACTCTTCAAGTGGCAGTTTCTTTCCAACCAAATCTTCAAATTCCGTTTTGTTCAGATTTACAGTCGGCATCTTACCTTAACCACGTTTTCATTTCCCGTAATTGTTTAATATCATTCTTATACAATTCTCTAATATCATGAATATCATAATAGTCCATAATAATTCTCCCCAAACCCAAGCCCCAAGCTAGTACAGGAACATTTTCCCCTAATAACGGAACTACCATTTCAGGTCTAAAAATCCCGGCCCCTCCCAATTCAATCCAAGTTTTTCTTGTAGGATGGAATACATCTATTTCTATCGAGGGTTCAGTATACGGAAAATAAGCGGGTCTGAATCTTGCCTTGGGGAAACCCATTTTTTTAATAAATTCTTTCAAATATCCCAATAAATGTCTAAAATTTGCATCAGGATCTACTACAATCCCTTCTGTCTGATTAAATTCAAAACCATGACTCCAATCCACTGCCTCATTCCTAAAGTTCCTACCAATTGCAAAAAACTTCCCCCTTTTCTCTTTTAACTTAGCTAAAGTTTGAGCACTTAACACAGTCGTATGCGTTCTCATCACTAATTTTTTTGCTTTTTCCTCATCCCAGTCGTATTGCCAACCTTTTGAAATTTTTCCTCCAGTTTCATGCATCTCTTTTACTTTCTTCATCATCTCTTTCTCTTTAATTTCTTCTTTCTTATCTAAAAAAATACTATCTTGCATATCCCTAGCCGGATGATCTTGGGGTTGAAACAAAGCATCAAAGTTCCAGAAACTAGTATTGATTATCTGTCCATCCATCTCCTCAAAACCCATATCCATCCAAATTCTTTTTGCATAATCCACTGCCTGATTCACAAAATGTCTTTTACCAGGATAAATCTTTGGAACATTTAAAGAAACATCATATCTTCTAAACTTTTTACTTTTCCAACTTCCTTTAGCCAATAAATTTGGAGTTAAGTTCTCAATCAAATTAACGTCCAAATTTTTCTTCATTAATTCTTTTCCAAGAGGTGTAACACTCACCTCCACACCCTTCTTTAAATCCACTTCAATAATTTCTTTTCTTTGTTTTAATTCTTCCATAATTTTCTTTTCTTTATCATTTAAATCTTCAAAATTTTTCGGAAGTGATTTTAAAAATTCTTCAATATCCTTGAAATTTTCTTTTTTTAATCTTTTAATTTCAGATCCTAATTCAATCAGACCTTTCTTTTTCAACAACCCCAAAGAAAAATGTAATTCATCTTTATCCAAGCCCGATTTTTCCATCATCCATTTCATCGTTCTTGGTTTATCTAACACTTTCAAAAATTTAGTTTCCGGCAGTCCCCTTTTCTTATATTCTTCCCCATTTTTTAATAGTCTGATTATCTCTTTGCTCTCTTTTTTCAGAGTTACAACTTCCTTATTTTCTAACCATTGTAATGCTCTTAAAATTTCCACCTCGCTTAGTTCTGCTTTTTTAACAATATCTTTAACATCTAATCCCAAATAAGGAATCACCCTCCTTTCCAATGGGTGTAAAGACTCCACTAGTTTATCTTCTTTAGAAACCATTAGTTTCGTTATTTTCCCAAATTTGACCTCTTTTAAGAATTCTTTCTCTATTTGATTGATATTGCTTGGAAGGTTTCTTCCAATATATTTGGCCTTTTTTATAAATTTGTCCTTATCCCTAAACGTATGAAACAAATACCAGTATAACTGCCCTTTAATCTTAACTTGCTTCCTATAAACCATTCAAAAAGTTAATTACCACATATTTATAAATCTTTCGTTAATTACCACCATCATTTTTAAAGTTAATTACCACAAATATACTAGAAATTTAAGTTAATTACCACATCTGTACTCTGAATATCCACCAATTACCATTTTTCCTTTTTTTCTAACACTTTTCGTCAGAGTTTTCATTTTAATAACACGATGGCCGGTTAACGTAAGATTATAATAGAAACCTTCTCCTCTTTCGCTACATGCTTCTCTTTGCATTTTAGCATATTGTGTGGGGGTATATTCTTTATCTCCTCTCAAAATTTTTCCATCTTTTAATCTAATTTCCAAAGGACCTTCTGTAATCTCCCCTCTTTCATTTAAATGGCCTTCTGCAATAAGATTTCCATCTGTATCATAGAAAGGAGTTATTTTTTTCCTGGGTTCTGGTTCATGCTCCCCCCATTTTTTTATACCCACACTTGTCTTTCGTGAAGCGCCTCTTTTTCCATAACCCTCCCCACCATGATTAAATCCATTTCCAGACATTTTTATCCTTCCAATTTTTTAGCTTCATTAACAGCTATTAATCCATATGTTTGATTCGGATCTACTTCTCCCTCAAAACTATTCCCAGGATCTGATATTTTATCATAAGGTCGTCTCTTCCCCAATCCATCACAATTTCTAGCCTCTCTCATAATCTTATATTTTAAGAAAAATATATTTAAATATTTCATTTATTAGATAATTTAGTAATGACTTTTCTTCCATCTTCTAATTTGTTCCAAACTACGTCAAAGAAATTGCTTAAAGTATTTGCAAAGTAAGGGGTTTCTACCCACACAGCTGCATCGTAAGCACTATGCACATCTTTATCTTTCATTAACATAAATAAAACTTTTTTATTATCTACAATCATAAATCTGGAATCTATTCTTTGAGTATTTCTAATTTCAGCGAATTTAGATAACTCTTTAGCTACTTCATAATTTTCTTTATTAATTGGAGCCACGATTCTTATTTTAATTTTTTTATCATTTAACCTTTTCAGATTTTTTCTAAAACTAGAAGCTTTTCTAGCTAATCCTTCAGCAGTTGTTATTAACACAATATCTTCATTAGCGTCGTTTAATAGAGTATTAATTTGTTCATTAATGTTTTCTCTTCCTTTAACAGCCCCAGATAAATCACTTGCATCTACTAAATCAATTCCATTTGTATATAATAATTTAAGTTCATCAAACAATTTAGTAGCTCTCACGTCTTCTAATTTACCTAAGCTAGTATTTGCATCAGTTTTAATTTTCTTTTTAATTCTTCTCACAATTTCTTCCGGTTTAACAGCTAGATATTTAATTGGCTTTCCTAATTTCATTATTACAAACCCTTTCTTTTCTAAAGTTTCTAGAACATCATAACTTCTACTTCTTGGAACTTCACTAATATCGCTCAATTCTCCTGCTGTACTTACTCCCCTAGATAATAAAGCAGTCCAAATCTTAACTTCATAAATATTTAAGTTAAAAGCTTGTCTTAATTTAGCTAAAAAGCTGTCTTTTACTATCATCGTACTTTATCTTCTATAAATACACTTTATAAATCTTTCCATTATTTACTATACAATAATAGTAACAAATCAAGCAAAATCTTTAAATAAAACCCTTTTCATTTAAAATTAAGGTGATATAAGTGCCCCCAAAAAAAACAACCCCAAAAAGGTCTTCCATTCAACAACAACTGACCACTTCTAACCTAAAATTACAAGCTAAACTGATAGATTTGATAGAATCTAACAAACAAGTAGCTGAAAAAATAGCTCAATCTAATGATAAACTAACCAAAGAACTAGCAAAGACTTCCGCAGACATTAGTGAAATGACTAAATTCTTCAGGGAAGCTGGTAAATATATGGTAGCTGAAAATGAAGACGAGAAACTTAAACCTTTAATAACTAAAATCTCGGACTTAGTAGAACAAAATCAAACTATCATGCGTGGTTTAATCTTAATCCAGAAGTTCATAAAAGCTTCCACCCCACAACAAGAAGCCGGTTCGAAAAGTTTATTCCCAGAATAATCATGTCTATTCATTTTCTCTCTCCGAATCCAGAACAAAAACAAACTTTAAACGATTTAGAAAAATTATTAGATCTTCTTAAAGTTAAACCAAACAGAAAGTTAAAACAAAATGCTCGTTTTGTTAAAAATTTTACAAAAGCTCTGTTAATCATCACTAAAAAGCATAAAACTTCTCCTAAAAAACATTTAGAAGCTAAACCTATGCTGGGAGTCACGCACCAAATTCATCCTTTTAAATCCAAGGGATTACATGATTCTTTTCGTGAAAGGATTTCTCAAAAACTTCCTTCTCCACCCCCTCCACCTATACCTTCTGTTCCTCAAATGCCAAAGGCATCCATAATTAAGGCAGGGGTAAAGGGGACGCAGTCACTCCCTATTAAACCCAAACTAACCAAAGAAAGAGGTACATTAAAATTTAATATCCTAGAACCACAAATGGAATCTTTAGATTGGAAAATTTTCAAGGATGTCAAAACAAAATTAAAAGCCAGAATAATGGAAACTCCAGACATTTTAGAAAATGAAAATTTCTTAATGGAGGAAATAAAAAAATCTTGCACAAACTTAAAAATAAAATATTCTGATAGTTATTTACAAAAAATAAAATATTACCTAATAAAATATACTAAAGGCTATGGGAAAGTAGATCCTTTAATGCAGGAGCCCAAAGTAACAGAAATTATTTGTAATTCTTATAGTGACTTAAAGGTAGTTTACGATGGTGAAACTCTTTCCACGAATATTGCTTTTAATACCAATGAAGAATTAGACAATTTTATTTTAAATTTAGCTGAAAAATTCAATAAAACAGTCTCAGAGTCCCAACCAGACTTAGAAATCTCAACTCCAAAATTAAAAGTATCTGCCTTCTATAACCCTATTATGGGCTCCAAATTCACAATCAAAAAACAATAATTCCTTCACAACAATATTTATAAAACGTTATATTCTAAATTTCCTTATGCCAGAAAAAGAGGAAAGTCTCATTTGGAAAGATAAAACCGGAACTTATAAAATGGGCTACTCGCAAAAATTAATGCGAGAACAATTACAATGGCAAAAGATTAACTTTGCCGGTAAAGTGGCCTTGATAGCTGTAATCTTAATTTTGATAATTATAATCCTCTATGTTTTATACAAGTTAGATAGTATTAATTTCTTCACTGGAATCCTTTATAGATAGACTTTTATTTTTATAACTTTATTAAAATTAGATGCCTGTAGCTCAATCTTTACAAAATTTATTAGATAATCCCTTAGTTGCAACTTGTCTAGACAGATCCCAACTCATTAAACCTTGCTTAAATTCTGTTTTAAACATGTGGAGAGCAGACCTTACCAATAGACGTCCCGCTCCAGCTTATATAGCAGGTGTTAATAGAGAACCCATGTATCAAGGCACAGATTTGGATTTATTATCTGTTCTTATGACTCTTAGTCAAAGACGCGCTGTTATTAATATTCCTTCTTATGAAAATTTAAGGAAATCTTCTCTAAAAAGTAACCAACATGTTGTAACTAGAGAAAATAGACATGGCAAGATAATTAAACCAATTTCCAATATGGATACCCATGCCTTTTCTATTATGATGATGGATTTTAATATAGCCGAAACCAGAAGAGGTAGAGAAAGGATAGGTGCTCCCAGGAATTTTGCTTTAGTTGATGATTCTGGAAATTTTTATGATGGTTGGCAGGGTTTAGAATGGATTTCTAGTAAAGAAGAAAATCAATTCATTGCAGAAAATCAATTAGAAGTCTACCCAGATAGTTTAGAATTTACTCATTTTGTTCATCCTTCTTTAGCTTTTTCTTTTTATGGTTCTCCTTATTTAATAACCAAAACACTTGCTTCAAGAATAGCAGATCAAGCTTCCCATTATAGAAAATTAGCTCAACAACTTAGAAAAAAAGGTATTAAACTTAGGAGACCTTCTGGGGGCAGAGATGAAGAAGTGGAATCTTGGACAGAAGGTGAAACCCGGCCCCAAAAAGTAAAAAACCTGGAAGCTAAATTGATTTTGCCTGAATTTATAGGCTCTTATCCTTTAATGGGGGTAAAAGAAGATGGACACACCATCCAAACTTATGATAAAATGCCCCGTTCTAGAGAAGCTCAAAGAGATATTTTAAGATATTCTAAATGGATTTCTAGAAAACTTTCTTTTAGATATGGTCCTATGGTTTGTACCCCTATGAGGGCAGTTGAATTGGCTTTTTTTAAGTATGGCTTTAAAGGCGATCAAGAATTAAAACCTGGATGGGCAGTACCTGATTGGAATAGGGACTTTAAGGAAAAACCTAAATCCCGAAATAAGTGGAACATATTAGAATTAAATCCTCATGTACAACTACTTTATCGAATAGCAGAAAAAACAGCAAGAATAGCTACTTATAAGTAATAAACATAGAAACTTTTATAAACTAAAAAATTCTTCAGTTTTTATGCCAAATGAACAATTAGAATTAATCTTGCCTTTGAGAAAAAGGCCTGTAGAAAGACCTTACATAAAGGGACAAAACCTTTATGCTGAACAAATAGGGGAAGCTATTTTGGATTCTAGGGCTAAAGTCCCTTTTGATGTTATTCTAGAAGAAGACACTTATTATCATGCCCCAAAAGAATACCGTCATACTTTTTCCACTCGTTTTGTTTCTTCAAATCCAAAGTTAAGAACTTTTAGAAGAATAGACGACACCCCCTGTATATCTGAATTAGAACCTATTGAAAAAGAAAGAAGAACACTTTTTGATGTACTTTCTTTTCTAAAAACAGAGTACAAGACTACTTTTTTTAAACTTGGTAAAAGGAACATTGATGATTTTGAAGAAGACATAAAAAAAAATTATTATAAAGCTAATTTTACTGTCAGAGCTAAAGACTAATCATCCACTCTCCATCTAGGCATTATTTCTAATTTTTTTAAATCCAAACCCCTTTCTTCTTTTTTAAAATCTAAAATTCCATTCCAAGCTATCATAGCTGCTTGATCTCCTGACCATTTCATTGGAACTACTTCAAATTTACATTTTCTTTCCTTACACATAACTTCTAACATAGAAATTAATCTTTTATTAGCTGCCACACCCCCTATTAATAATAATTCTTTCTTCTCAGTGTGTGCTAACGCTCTCTCAGCTACTTCAGTTAACATAGCAAACACGGTTTCTTGTAAAGAATAACAAAGATCCTCTTTCTTAGTCCCCTTTTTGTATAATTGAATAGCTTTTGTAATAATCCCGGAAAACTCTACATCCATCCCTTTAACCACATAAGGTAATTCCACATAAGAACCTTTCTTTGCCAGAGTTTCAATTTTAGGTCCAGCCGGAAATCCAATCCCCAATTCTCTTCCAAATTTATCCAGAGCATTCCCCAATCCAATTGTTAAACACTCCCCAAATATCCGATACTTTCCTCCTTCATACCCAATTATTTGAGTATTTGCTCCTGTAGCTAAAATATAAATTGGATCTTTAGCCTTGCATAACATTTTTCCAATTTCTAAATGGGAAATTAAATGATTAACTCCAATTAAAGGTACTTTATATTTTTCTGCAAGTTCTCTAGCCGCATGTAAACCTACCCATAAAGATAAAGGCATCCCGGGACCTTGAGAAAAAGCTACTAAATCAATTTTTTTAAAATCTTTGATAGCTTCATAAATTATTCTTTCTTTAACTTCTTTCAAAAACTCGGCACATTTATTTGGAACAATTCCCCAATCTTTAGTTTTATACATTTCTCTAACTTCACTTAAAATTTCACCTTCATCATCCACAACACTACATGAAAAAGTATGCGCAGTTGATTCAATTCCAACACATTTCATAAAAATTTTAAAGGAATTTAAGTTTAAAAATTATCCGATATAAGCTAAATCATTACTTTTTTTGCTTTGTTTCACACTACCTTGTAATTGTTGACCCTGAACCTTAGACATCATTTGTTTTAACATAGACTCAAAATTCTGCGCAGCTTTCATTAAAGGTTTATAATCAATATCAATTTTCCAATATTGATCTAAAGTTTGAATGGCTTTAGCTGCAGCTTCACTATCGGGGAATTTACTTGGACTTTCTGCTAAAATGGAACTAACGGGAATATCTTTCACTCTCAACATCACAGCTGCCGTAACACCCATCATTATACCTTCTTGCAGGTTTATTAGACCTAATTTTTCCCCCATTTTAAGATGATTTTCAGAATAGAAATAAGTTTTCATAGCAGATTTAGATTTATTACTGGGTAAACCTTCTAAAATAACAATCTCCTTAACATTTAATTGTCTGGATAGATCTTCTATAATCTCTGCCATAGCCCATTCAAATCCGGCTACTTCACTTAATGTTTGTAAAATAACCATCTTAAATTTCTTACAATAGAACAAATCCAAAGGTCCTATTAATTTAGTTTTATGTATGGCTGCTAGAGGCAATAGTTTATCAGATTCCACACATCCAATCCTTTCTACATCTAAATGTTCAATTAAAAACTTAGTAGCTATTGTTCCTACCAAACCAAATCCCGGGAAACCCAAAACTAACCTTACATTTTGAGGTTTCTGTTCTAAATGTAATTTCATATTATTTCAAAAACTTCATTGGTATATAAACCTTATCAAAGAATTTATAAATTCCCATTTATTTCAAAAAATTAATGAAGAAAAATAATTATGCAGGTTCTATTGTCTTGGGATTAAATGATGCCATTGTAGAGCTAACTGGAGTTTTAGCCGGATTAACTTTGGCCTTACAAAATTCTAGCATTATAGTTATTTCTGCTCTTATAACTGGAATAGCTGCTTCTTTATCCATGGCAGCTTCTTCTTATTTACATGCTGAAGAAGAAAAAAATCATAAAGAACCCTTCCAATCAGCAATTCATACGGGCAGTACATATCTTATAACTGTTATTTTTTTAATAGCTCCATATTTTATTTTTAGTAATGTTTATTATGCTCTAGCTACAACTTTAATAATTGCCATCTTAATCATCGCAGTTTATAATTATAGTATTTCAACTCAAAAACAAAGTTTCTCAAAAAGATTCTTTAAAATGACTTTAATTTCCCTTTCAGTAGCTTTAGTCACTTTTATAATTGGTTATTTAATCAGAATTTATTTTGGAATTGAAATTTAAAATTATTTCTTAACAACAATTTCTATAATATCCTGATGTTTTAATTTATACTCCTTTCCTCTAGCCATCTTATCTCTTACAGTTATAGCTTTAATAAAATTATCACCCAAATCTTTATGAATTTTATAGGCAAAATCTAAAGCCGTACTCCCTTCCTCTAATAAATGACAATCTGGCAAGATATTTCCATCAGAATCTTTTAAGTTATTCACTCCTCCTGGAAAAATAGCCACATATTTTAACTTCTCAAAAACCATTTTATTCAAAACGCCTTGCACTCCCGTATTTCCATGCTCTTCTAAAAATTTTTTAATAAAACTCATCCCTTTTTTCTGTTCTTCTGTTAATTTATCCTTATTTAATATTTTAAAATCCTCTTCTCCAGGAATATAATCAATCATTTCTTTCTTAGCAGCTTCTCTTAAAGCTAATTCTACTTCTGCACTACAAGGAATCATTTCATATTTCTCTTTCAATTTTTCATAATTCATCTTAGCTCCAGGAATATCTATTTTATTAGCCGCAATTAATATTGGCTTGGTCATTTTCCTTAATTCTTTAGCCAATTGTAATAGGTCTTCATCATTCCAAGCAGTAGGGTTATGTCCTAAATTCAAAATCTTAATAGCTTCTGTGGTCATATCCTCATTCACTCTTAATCCAGATAATTGCTTAGCTAACGCTCTCTTTATATCTTGATTCTCTTGTTTAACAGTTCTGGAAAATTTTTCCCAACCTTTTTTTAAAATTCTCAAATACCATTGATCCAATTCATTCTCTAAAAATTTAATATCTTTTTCAGGATCATAACTTAATGGTTCTACAGGATTTCCTTCATTATCTGTACTTCCCGAAATATCCACAATGTGGATTAAAGCATCTGCTTCATTTAAAGAATCTAAAAATTGATTTCCCATTCCTTTACCTTCACTCGCCCCTTCCACAAGCCCGGGAACATCCATTAATTTTACAGGTACAAACCTTTTATGGTTTAAACAAAACCCATATCTTGGATTACATTGTGTATCAAATTCCTTATCCACACATTCCACTTCCACATAACCCTCTCCTTCAGTCGCTTTCAAAGTAGTAAAAGGTCTAGAACTTATCTCTACCTCTGCCAAAGTACTCGCTTTAAAGAACGTTGATTTGCCTGAACTAGGCTTGCCGAAGTAAACCGATTAACATCGTCTCCCCCCTGCAACTTCATATATTATGTTGCCTTCTCCCATAGTTCCCCTTTTAATTATTTTTTCCATTTTCTCTAAGTTATGAATATGAAATCTTACTCCTTGTCTTGTCATATTTATCTTATTAGCAATCTGGTTTACAGTTAAATCCTCTAATTTTAACATTTTTAATATCAATTCCCGGTTTCCTTTGGTTTTGTAAATTTTTCTATCATATATCTTTAAACTGTTTTCTATTTTTTCATGGGATTTTCCTAAATGGGCTTCAGGGTATTTCACAATTAATTTTTTATAATCTTTAAATAATGCATTCATCCCCCTTCTTAAAATGTATAATTCCCCATAGGACCCTCTAATTTTGGTTGTATATCTATATTCCAATTTTTTACATAAATTCTCTAAATCTTGTACAAGTCTAGGATTTTTTAGTCGAATAGCTATAAGTGTAGAATCTATATGTCCTTCATCTATAATAAAAGCGAGAAGTACACTTAATAAATAATCTGAATTTTTTTCTAATATCTTCAGGGGAATCCTAGCAGATCTTGAAAGAAAACTTTTCACATTTAAATTATATGTACTAAAAAACAACTGGGATAATACTGCAGGACAATAAGGTCTTGTTGTTTTTTCAAAATAATTTTCCTTCTTAAATTTTATCTTACCAAAGATAGATTCAATCTTTTCAACATAGGCTTTTCTCATCTTTATGTCAAATTGTCTATATCCAAAATATATTTGCCTATTTCTCTTTGGATTAATAACTGTGCCATCCGCTATATTGTGAGCTAATAACATATCAAAAAGGGGAGTAATTTTTATAGGAAGAATTGGTTCTGAGATTATATTCCAACCCCTTCTAGTTTTGTAAGATTCTATGTTTCCTTGCATTTTATACTTATCAATATTTAATTTATCACAACACAATATGAAGACTTCTAAGGGAGCAAAAAACCCGGTATTGTAATACGAATATTTGAATAAGTTTCTAAAAGTACCATATGGGATGTTAATTTTATCCTTTACTTCTTTATTGTAGAATTTCTCTTTACTTTTGAATCTTTTCCTAATTAAAAGATTGATTTTTCTTAAAAAAGACTGATTTAATTTAATATTTACCTTGAGACCCAATTCCCAGATATTAACTTTTTCCATAACCCTTGTTAAGACTTTATAACTTATATATTTTTCTATTTAGTTTCCCCAATAATCCAATTAACATAAACAATAACACTTTTAAACCATTTTTAAAACTAACGATAGTATGGAAAAAGAACAAATCCCAAGGGGTTTTAGGGGTTATGACAGGCGCGTCTGTAAAAGCTTTAGAAGTACTTTTAACTTAAAGCCAAAACCTTTAAAAGAATAATAATTCTATTTTTAATCTAAGGGCCCGTAGCTTAGTCTGGTGGAGCACCAGTCTTATATGACTGTCAGACTTACAATCTAAGAGAGCTGGAGGTCGGGGATTCAAATTCCCCCGGGCCCACCATAATTTTAGCTGGAAGTTATAGGAACCAAAGAGGTTCTTATAAACAGATACTTTTAAAAATTAAAAAAGACGTTCTTTAGTCTGTGCTCCCGTGGTCCAGCCCGGTCAACGATTTTGCCCTTTCGAGGCAAAGACCCGAGTTCAAATCTCGGCGGGAGCGATTAATTACTAAAGGAGAATATAGAAAGAAAGATGGCTAGCTTTAACGGAAATGGTTATTTGAGTTAAATTTAAATATTAATTCTTTCATAAATTTTTATAGCAAAACTGAGGAAAGTGAAATGAAAATAGTAATAAATTCAGGATATTTTGATCCATTGCATATAGGACATATTGAATGCATGAAACTCTCAAGACCATTAGGAGATAAATTAGTTATTATATTAAATAATGATCATCAATGTTCTCTAAAAAAAGGAAAATCATTTATGCCTCAAAAAGAAAGAAAGAAAATTGTAGAATCTTTAAAACCTGTTGATGAAGTTTTTATTTCAATTGATAAAGATAAAAGTGTTTGTGAATCAATAAAAGCAATTGCAGAAAAATATAAAAAAAATGAAATAATTTTTGCAAAAGGTGGAGATAGATTTTCAGACGAAATTCCTGAAGCAAAAGTTTGTAAAAAATATGAAATAAAAATTGTTGATAATTTAGGAAAGAAAATACAATCATCATCTAATTTAACAGGTTTAAAAGAGATAAAATGAAAATTTTAAATAAAAAAGAAACCATTAAAGAATTTTGTAAAAGAGCATATTCCCATCTACAACGAGAAATTTGAAATATTCTTTATCACAAACTTAATAAACCGATAATTTTTCTAATTTGTTATGGACTCATCAAAAGTTGTCAAAGCTGTATTATTAATTACAGTAGCAGTTCTTTTTTTAGTTACCTCTATTATATCCTTAGTTTCAGCCTCTAATATTATTTCTGAAACTGCTAAAACTTATATTTTAAAAGTTGAAAGATGCGAATTCGAACCTCTTGCTCGATCTTTAGAATCCGGAGTCCAACCTGAAGAACTTCCTGATCCTGAAAGGGGATGCAAAATAGATTACAATCAAACTAAACGAGAACTAGCTGACTCCATTGCCATGTTAATTATAGCCTTACCTATTGCCCTATTTACTTATAGAAAATTATTTAAAATTTATAAAGATTAATTCTAGAATTTTTTATTTTTGTCCTTACCTTTCTAAAGTAAGATGGGCGACTGCGAGGCGTTGAAGTTTTAAAGTGAACAACCAATAAATTGGTGTTGTAAAACTGTATAACCCCGAGGCACCCACTTCAAAATATTAAAAATAAGGTTATAAATGTTTCTATCCTAATTAATCCCATGACAAACTTAGAGTATTACAAGGTTATAATATCTTATACCCTCTTGATAAAGCCGGAAGAACCCCCTCTCCAGAAGAAACTGGATCATGTTGGTGGAAAAGAGGCAAAAAAGCTCTTACCCCTACAAATACTTCCTATTCAGAAAGGGTAATCGCCGTTAACCCCATGGATTCGGCAAGTTATATCTTAGAAAAATTAGGTCTTGGAGAGAGCGAAGGCGATGAAGAACATAGAGTAAACCTAGATGACTTAGACCGTAAAACCCTTACAATAATAATTTCCAAATTAGATGATGATGTTCTCTTAACTCTAAAGTCTCTAACTGATTTAACTAAAGATCAAAAAAATACAATCCATGCTCCTAGAACTCAATTCAAAATTAAACAAGATTCTCTTTCAGTACTTACAAAATTAGTAACTAAAACACCATTAATATAAATTTCATGACCTAACTCAATACTACTTCTTTTACCATCCACTGTAACCGCAATCATATCTTCACCTGTAGCAGTTAGCGTAACATCCCGACCATTAAAATTAGCACTCACACCTTCTCTAAAGATAATCCCCCCCACCTTTTGACAGGTATTTTTTCCATAATAACTGCTTTGCCCAGTATTAAATTTAGTACTATAACCTGTTAGACTAACTAAATTCATAACAAACAAAGCACTTAGAAGAACAATTGTAACAACCAATAATTTATCTGTTTGGCTTCTAATAATATTTTTACTCACCTTCTTCTTTGCCATGTCTCTTAAATATAGTTTCTTATATATAAGTCTTACGCCGAAAGCTTTTTTAGTGGAGTTTTTCTTAAAGATTCAATGGCAAAGTATAACCAAATGTGTACAATATGTAGAAAAAATAAAGTTTTAATGGAGCACTATAGACAGAAACCTTATTGTTTAGACTGCCAGATGAGATACTGGGATCCTGTTAAAGACCCCAAATATAAAAAATTATTCAAAATTCCAAAAAAATTTTATGCAAAGTCTTATTTCTTAAGAAATGTAAGGTCTTATTATGATAGAAACGAAGAATTGTCTAAGAAACAAATCGATGCTTTCAAAAAAACAGTAAAAGAAATGGAAAAAGAAGATACTAAATCTCAATAGAACTTATATATCTCTTATTTTTTTCTAAAAGAAGGAGATGGAAATGTTCTTTTTTCGCGAACGTTTTTCCTAAAAAGGTTCATGACAAAATATTCCAATTCTAAACTAGACACATTTGACCAGTGTAAATTAAAGTACAAGTACAGATACATTGACAAAATCCCAGTAGAAATAGAAACAACAATAGAAGCTTTCATGGGTTCCATGGTCCACGATACCTTAGAATTTCTCTATAAACAATTACAAGAAAATAAACTACCAACCCTAAAGGACTTATTAGAATTCCATAACAAAAAATGGGAAGAAAATTACTCTACAAATATTTTAATAGTAAAAAACAACCCTTCAGACTTTTACAAAGACAAAGGTTCTAAATTTATAATAAATTACTACTACAAACACTACCCATTTAATCAATCTAGAACTTTAGCCCTAGAAACCCAGGCTTTCCTACCTTTAGATTCTTCAAGAAATTATCACATTAGAATCGATAGATTGTCTATCGGATCCGATAAAACAATAGAAGTTAATGATTATAAGACTAACAACAGATTAAAAACTCAAAATGAGGTGGACAAGGATAGACAATTAGCAATGTATTCTTTATGGGTTAAAAATAAATTTCCTAACTCTAAAATTAAATTAGTTTGGCATTTCCTAGCTTTTAACCAACATCTAGAATCTACTAGAACACACGAAGAATTAGAAAAATTAAAATTAGAAGTCTTAACAAAAATAAAAGAAATAGAATCCGCCCAAGACTTTCCAGCTAACCAAACTCCCTTATGTAATTACTGCGAATTTCAAGAAATTTGTCCTGAATTTAAGAAAACTATATAAATTTCTTTTTATTTTAAAATAAGGGGGGTATTACTATGGAAGATCAAGAACAGCAAACCTTAGAAAAATATTCTGTAAAAGAAAAAATAAAAAGTTTAACTTCGAAAATATTAACGAAGTTACCCTTTAAAAAAATTAATTAATTTCAATAACTTTTATTTTAAAGTTTAAATTCTTTCCAGCTAAAGGATGGTTTAGGTCTATTGTTATTTCTTTATCCCCTACTTCCAAAATCTTAGCTCCTACTTGTTTTCCATCTTGAGTTTGCATCCCTAACATCATACCCACTTGAGGTTCTTGATCTTTAGGTAATTTCTCTCTTGGAATTTTTACAATCTTTTTAGGATCTGAATTACCATAAGCTTCCTCTGCTGTTAGTTTAATTTCTTTTTCCTCATTTAATTCCATACCAACCACAGCTTCGTCAAAGCCTTTTATTACCATTCCCTTTCCAACTTCAAATTCCAAGGGGTGAGAATGATCTCCATGCTTAGAACTATCAAACACTTTTCCATCATCAAATGTACCCTCGTAATCCACTTTTATTTTGTCTCCTTTCTTAATTCTCATTTTTTATTTCTCCTTCTCTAAATCACTTTATTACTTAAAATAACTAAAATTACCACTTTTAAACCTTTTCCTGCCTATATATAGTATCTACAACCTCCAAGTTCTTTATAATCACTTGAATACTCGCTTTATTCACTCTTTCCTTATCTTCAGAATCTAAAAAAAATTCCACATCTACAAAGTCACAATTTTCACATTCTGCCTGTCCTATTCTAACAATTCTTAACTCCTTTCCATTATAATTCTTATATTGACCTAAACTTTTTACATAACCTTTTGCCATTTCTATATATCTACCCTCTTTTTTTCCATTGTAAACATCTTCATTAATAGGGCATTTTCCTTGTGTGTAATACTTTACATTTTTATCACTACAAGCTTTACATCCATTATTATAGTTATTTGCACATGGATAAACTAAACATTTAATATTTTCATTAGCCCAACCACATACTTCTTGAATTTTATCATAACATTCTTCATTTCTATCTTCTTCTAAACATTCTACTTTATACTCAAAAACTTCATCTTCTTTTTCTAATTTAACAACTTTACTTCCACATCCACTTATTAAAATTAAACTTACTAATATAATTAAATACAAATTCATAGTTTCTTAAAGAACTTTAAAATATTTAAATTTAAGCTAAAACTTGTCAATAAGGGCTTATGAGAACTTCCCTTAAAAAATTCAATAAGACTTTACGAACTAAAAGGCTTCTTCACCCAATGTCCTTAAAATTCTTTTAATTTCATCTATTGTTTTCTGTTGATCTTTCTTTTCAGATATTCTCACAAATATCATTATTAAGTCTTTTAGATCTTCTACATTTAGAAATTTTACTTTATAATTATCTGTCAAGAAATAAAATCTAAATTTTTTATATTTCAATTCTTTTATGGCAATGCCACCCACACTTCCTAAAAAATTTCCTTTTTTGGGATTTGTTTCTAAATTTAACATTAAAGAGATTATATCGACAGATTCTTGTTTGAATTTTTTGTTTATCTCTGCCTCTAATTTCTTAGTGATTATTACCTTTGCCATCTCTTTTTTGCTTCGGCTAGAGCTTCCTTAACAGTTACAGTGCCTTTTTCATCCATTAAAATTTCTTGGATTTGTCTTTCTTTAGCACGGTTTAGAATTCTTGCTAAGATGTCGTTGTAAGTTTCTCCTTTAGTTCCAAATTCTGTTATTTGTTCTTGGACTTGTCTTGTTATCGAGATTGTAGTATTCATATTTACCCCCAATTATATTTGTTATAATGGTTATAATTATTATAGTATTTAAATATTTCTATCTTAGAACCGGTCTATGTGAACCACTTTCTACAGGAAAAAAGCTTAAAAACACCCTTTATTTAAAATATTTTAATGAAAAAAGAAAAAATCCTGGGATTAAGTAATAATGAAGATAGCCACTGGTTTAAACTACAAGGTACTGATCAAGCTTTAAAACACTTAGATAAAATCTTTGACACTTCAGATTTATGGACTTATTGGTTTCATGAATTAGAAAAAGAAGACACTGGTTCTTATAATTGGTTGGTTCAAAATAGCCCTTTGGATTTCACTTCAGATGAAAAAGATTACTTAGTTTATTTTATTTTTACTACTTCTACTATACATTTAATTTTAAGAAGAGTTAGAAAATTTGAAAAATATAAAAAAGAAATCCTAAAACATTTTGAATTTAAAAAAAGGAAATAAGTTTAATTAAAGAATTATTCTCCATCAATCATTTCATGCCATTCTTCCATAATATCTTTCCATTCCTTTGTTCCTGTTAAGTCCTCTACAGCTTTTATTTGATCAGAAGTCGCTTGTGGATGATCTAAATAACCATTTTTACCCAAATCCATATTCCCAATAACCGGAGAAGGATAACCTTTAAAATATTGCAATAAAACATCTAATCCTTCCTGAATTCTATCATCTAACTTTCCCTTTATCCTTCTAAGAGTCCCTATCGAAGTAAATGTAGAATAAAGGGGTTGAACTTTACCCTCTTCAGACCTATATAAATCTACAAAATGAACATCTCTCAAAGGTTCATCAGGAGAACCCCACATACTTTCATTAGATAAGTAATCCCTTAATGTTAATTTTTGTTCTGACATATATAAAACATCAAGAAAAAAAAGTTTTTAAGTCTATCTTTTGGTTCAGAAATTGAAAAGGGGAAGGCTTTTCATAACCCTTAAAAACTTTAAGGAATTTTAAATCTATATGGGCTTATCAGATATTAGAAATAAAAGGTATCTTGTTCCTTCTATAATTATTTTTTTAGGATTAGCTAGGTTTCTAAGTTTGATCGTTGTAACTTGTCCTAATTTCATGACATCCTATGAACGTTATATCCTCCCTATTCTTGCTATTCTTTTTATATTTGCTCTTCATAAATTTGTTTGTTATCTAGAAGACAATAAAAAAACTATTTGGGGTTATTATATTTTGGCTTTGGTTCTTTTGCTGATAGTTTACATAGGGATAGATGTAGTACTATGGAGACTTCTTGGAGAATGTAGATCTGTTCCCCCCTTTTAATAAAACTTGTACAAATTTATTTCTTCCCAAAAACCTTTTCTAAACCTTCTTTTACTTCTTTTTCACTAAAAGGTTTACTTTTCCCATC
>CEPZ01044603.1_pt1 | contig 49675 bp, 51 predicted proteins | sample 530461 | NCBI WGS metagenome assembly CEPZ01 (sample SAMEA2620106, study PRJEB7988) | marine metagenome | isolation source: saline water (ENVO:00002010), including
TTCTTACTTTTTGGATTATACTTGCTGTTATTTCCTTTGCTTCTTTTGGAGCCAATTTTCCATTAGCAGTTCTTATTCTTCTTGCTTTTCCATATGTTTGAGCTGTGAATTCACTAGCGTCTATTTTTGGTCCTTTTTTTAATTCTTTGATTGTTTCTTTGTTTATCTTTTTAGCTTCTTTTTTAGGTATTTTTGTAGAAGCAGTTCTTATTCTTCTTACTTTTCCTGTTGTTCCTGCTCCAACTGTAAATACATCAGAATCTGGTCCTGTCCAGGATCCTTCTTCTGACTTTGTTGGTTTGTATCTTTTTCTTTCTACTGGGATTGTTTGATCATCTGATAAACGGTATTTTTTATTTGGTTTTTCTACAAGCTCTTTTAGTGTTGTTTCTAGACCAGTAATTGTGCCTGTTACTCTTTTGAGCAATGGTCCTGTTGATTTTCTCTTAATTTTGCGCAAGGTTATTAAACAAGCTACTAACTCTTTCCCTTTTCCCATATCTCTCATAACAGCGTCTACATGTTTCTTTAGTGTTTTGTTATCTCCCTTTTTTACCTTTTCAATCTTGCCAAGAATTTCTTGGTATCTTTTAAAATTAAGGAGATTTATTGATTGTTCAATCTTTCCTGTTCCTCTCATTCGTGTGATTATTCTTTTTCTGACTTTCTTTTTAGCTTCTACACCACGCGTTTCTATTAAGTCAAAAGTTTTTCCTTCAAATCCTGCTACTCCAGCTTTAGCCTGTGATATTCTTGTAGCTTTAACTATGCGTTCAACATCTTTTTTAGTTGGGGCTCTTGTTTTTCCAATTAGTACTAATCTGCCTAATATCTCATCTTTTGCTTCCTCAGCTTGATCTTCAGGAACATTTTCTAATACTTTTACTATCTCGTCTTTTGCTTCCGCTGTAAGTTTGTATCCTGACTGCTCAGCAAAAAACTCACCTCTGTCTTGTCTATAAGGTCCTACAATTTTTCTTTTTTTCCTTATTATATTTCTAATTTTTCGTATTTTTGCTACTTCTTTTTCAAAAGTAATAGCTTTTCCCTTGGCTGCTTTTTGACGCGCCTCTATTATTTCATCAATTTCATCTAGTCTTTCCTTTATATTTTCCTTTGTTGTTTGGTCTTTTACTTGTTCTAAATTTTTTCTTACTTTTTCTAGATAATCTCCAGCTTCTTTATATGTGGCAGGAACAAATTGTCCTTTCTTTTGTTTGTATCTTCTTGGTTTTTTCTTTCCCCTTTTTTCAAGCTCTTCCATCACTTCTCTAAGAGTTCTTACTCTTAGCGGTTCTACTATTACTGTTCCAGGCACTGGTATTTGTTCTCCAACAGTATCTATTTTCCCGTCTCCATCCTCATCACTAACTGGTGTTATTGCTGGTCTTTTCTTAACCCGCATTAAAGGTCTCAGTTTTTTAATAACATCCTCGTCTTTCTTCATACCTGCAATATCCTTAGCAGGTATAGCTGGGATAATTTGATCTGGTGGTATAGTAACTTCTACTGGTTCTCTTGGAACTGCAAACTCTAGTTCTTCATCCCATGGGAAGCTTGACAAAGGTAATGCAGTTGCACTCTCACCATCATCGTCAACTTCTTCAAAAATAATATCAGTATCTTCTACTCCCGGCAGTCCCGGTGTAATATTGCGCACAGGCTGTGCAAGAATATCTCCTGGTTTTGCTGGACCTACTCCTATTGTACCGTCTGGTTTTGCTGTAGCTTTCATCAATTTTGCAGACTCTCCCTTCTTTTTAGCCCTCTCCTTAGCATCTTCTATCTGCTTTTCCAATGTTTTATCTTTTTCAACGTGTCGTTTCCATAATCCCCTTCCTCCAAAGAATAACATAGCTAAAATTGCTAAAACAACAACCCAACCAAGTGTTCCAACTCCGCCGCCACTGCTTGCAGGCTGTGCTGTAACACCTACAGTTCCTCCGCCAGAACCTGTAAATCCTTGGAAAAATCCTGCAACATCCCAGTCCAGCAACACTGCTCCAAATGCTACTACTGCAGCTATAACCAGGACTATAACTAAAATTATCTTAAATATACTCGCAGATTCGACCCCTTTTTCAGTTCGAGTGCTTAACATGTGTTATTCTTTACATATGTAACTATTTAAGGATTTTTATATGGTGTCTTTGGGTCTTAGGACTATATTCTCTTCAGAATAACCCGGGTCAAAAACCTTTAATAACCCCGCCCTATTAGAAATATTCAATGACTGAAAAATTCCTAGTTACATGCGCGTTACCATACGCAAACGGAGCCATGCATATTGGTCATATTCGAAGTACATACCTGCCAGGCGACATTTATGCTCGTTATTTGAAAATGACTGGAGCTGATGTTGCATTTATTTGCGCTACTGACGAGCACGGAACACCAATCACTGTAAGAGCTGACAAAGAAAAGACAACCCCTGACAAAATCGCTAAGCGCTACCATGATTTAATAAAAAAGGATTTTGACTCACTTAATATAAAATTCGATGTTTTTTCACGAACAAGCAACAAAACCAACATCAAAAATGCTCAGGAATTCTTTACAGAAGCTAACAAAAACGATTACATTTACACCAAGGAAGTTGAGCAATACTACTGCAACACCTGCAAACGTTTCCTGCCTGACAGATATGTTGAAGGGACCTGCCCAGAGTGCGGTGCTGAAGGCGCAAGAGGCGACCATTGCGAGCAGTGCGGACAAGCATTAAGCGAACTTCTAAAACCATACTGTCTTGTGTGCAGAAGCACTCCGAAAAAGAAAACCACAAATCATTGGTTCTTCAGGCTCAAGTCTTTCAAGGATTTCCTGGAAGATTATCTTGAACAAACTCCACTTCCAAATAATGTGAAAAATTATGCTGCATCTTGGGTTGGAGAACTGAAAGATTGGTGCATTACCAGGGATATGAGTTGGGGCGTGCCAGTTCCACTCAAGGAAGCAAAAGATAAAGTGATTTATGTTTGGTGGGATGCTCCTATTGGTTATATTTCTGCAACTGAAGATTGGGACAAGGAAAAAGGTCTTGATTACTGGAAAAACGGGAAAATCGTTCATTTTATTGGAAAGGACATAATCTACCATCACGCTTTATTCTGGCCAGCAATGCTGAAAGCTCATGGCAAATACAAATTCCCACATACAATCCAGGCTGGCGAATATCTGTCCCTTGAAGGCAGGAAAATGAGCACTTCCAGAAACTGGGTGGTCTGGGTAAAAGATTTTGTAGAAAAATATCCTGGTGACTATATGCGCTACTACCTCACAATCAACACTCCACTGAATTCTGATATGGATTTTGTTTGGAAAGATTTTGAAGCTCGAATCAATAATGAATTATCAGATGTTTTAGGAAATTTTGTTCATCGAGTTCTTACTTTTGTTAATAAATTCTTCAAGGGAAAAGTTCCAAAACCTGGAAAATATGACAAGCGTGATCACGATTTACTTGAAAAACTGGAGAAAGCACCTGGAAAAATTGGAAAACTTGTTGATGAATTCAATTTCATAGAAGCTCTAAAAGGAGTGATGGAATTAGCTCACGCTGGCAACCAGTACTTGAATGAGAAAGAGCCGTGGAAAACCAAGGATCCTACAGCAATTTATGCTACAGCAAATGTGGTAAAGACAATTGCAGTTCTTGCTTCTCCTTTTATCCCAGGCACTGCGCAGGCAATTTGGGAACAGTTAGCACAGAAAGGACAAGTTGAAACAGTGAAGTGGAGCACTGCTGCGAAATTCCTCAAGCCAGATACTAAAATTAAGGTTCCAAAACCGCTTATCCAGAAAGTTGAAATTGAGGAAGTTATTCCAGAATATACTGGAAAGAAAGTTCTTGTTGATCCTGAAATTGAAAAGCAGATAAAATCCAAGGATATTTCAATTGCAATTGCTGAAATCAAGGGAATTAAAGTTCAGAGGCGAGCTGGAGAACTGGAAAGACTGAAAAAAACTGCATTAAAAGATTTTGACAGAAAGACAGTACTCAAGAATGTTGAATCTTATCGTTACTTGCTTGACAAAAGAGACAAGGGAAAAGAGGGACTGTCCTCGGAGAATATTGTCAAGTATGTTGAGCGAGCAAAAATGCTTCCGAATATTAATACTGTTGCAGATATTTACAATACTGTTTCATTCAAAACCGGTATGATAATGGGCGCTTATGATGTGCGCGCAATTGACGGCAATTTGCGCTTGAAAGTTACTGATGGTACTGAAAAGTTTGTTCCAATTGGTTCTGGTAGGCCTGCAAAAATTGAGAAGAATGAATATGTGCTTGCAGATGAAGATAATTCTGTTATTACAAGATGGCTGACCAAAGAGCATGAGAAAGTCAAAATCGAGCGGGATACACAGGGTTGCATTGTTTGTGTTCAGGGAAATAAGAATATTCCGCAAGCTGAAATTGACAAAACCTTGAAAACAGTTTGTGATTTGATAATCAAATTCTGCGGTGGCGAATATACGATTCTTTATCCGAATTAGTGCTTTTTCAAAACTTCTGGCACTTTCTCCAAAACATCACTTGCTAACAGCGCATACCCTTTTTCAACAAATGCCAAATCTCCAGCCATTCCAACTATCTTGGCAGCACTAAAAGCAGCATTAGGCGGTTCAATTCCCTGCGCTGCAATTCCTGCTGTAACACCTGCAAGAACATCCCCGGTTCCTCCAACTGTCATTCCAGGATTGCCTGTTTTATTCAATTTGATTTCATGCCCATTTGAAATAATGTCAGTATGCGCTTTTAGCAGAACAACGCATTTGTGCTCCTGCGCAAAACTGTGAACTGCTTCTTCTGAACTTACATGCCCGCTCAATTTCTCAAATTCACCTCTATGCGGTGTGAGGATTGTATTTTTCTCTTTCAAAACATCAAGATTTTTGGAAACTGCTTTCAAGGCATCAGCATCAATAACAACCAGCTTCTTGAACAATCTGATTATTTCAATAATTGCTTTTTCAGTGTCCTTATCCTTCCCAAGCCCTGGCCCGATTATAAGAACATCTGATTTGTCAATATAATCCTCAATTCTTTTAACATGGTCCATTTTCAGGAAATCGCCTTCAAGCGGTATTGTTATCAAGTCTGGAGAATATGCAGTTGCAGTATCTGCAGCTCTTCTTGGCGCAGCTATAATTGCAAGATCAGCGCCTGCCCGCAGTGCACCTAGGCCTGCGAATATCGGGGCTCCTGTGAAGGTTTTAGAACCTCCAACAACCAGCACTATGCCGTTTGAGCCCTTGTGGGATTCATTGTGTCTTTTTAGTATCATGATAGCACCTTCCTTGCTTTTTTAAGGAAATCTTTTTCGAATTTGATGAATTTTGTAGTGTTCTTGCCCCTGGTTATGTGAATTGTGTCTTTTTTTGTGATTGTTTTCTGCTTGTCACCATCCAGTATCAGCAGACCCTTTCGGGCGCTGGTAATTCTCACTTTTGTCAGGGTATTTGCAGGAACCACTATTGAGCGTGGGTTTAATCTGAATGGCGAAATTGGTGTTATTTCATAAGCATCCAGAGTCGGCTCTACAATCGGCCCGCCAGCGCTTAATGAATATGCTGTAGAACCAGTAGGAGTAGCAATTATTATTCCATCTGCTGAAATTGAATCTATGGAGTCTCCATGAACTTCTAAAGCAAAATGCTGTATGTGCCCGGGCATTGCATTGCAGATTACTGCGTCATTCAGCACTTCTCCAATCTGCTTGTTATTCACTTTTACATTCAGTTTCATGCGGTTTTCTATGAAATACTTTCCACGAATCAGCAAGTCCAGTTTTTTATCCATATCCTCTTGAATTTCTGAAAGAAAACCTTTTCCTCCTCTTTTCACTCCAAGAACTGCAATATTATGTCCATTTACTTCTCGAGCAGTGTCCAGGATAGTTCCGTCACCGCCTATTGTTATTATCACATCCAGATTTGGATTTTTAAAATCTATAAACGGACCCCTGAACCCTATTTTCTGTCCCAAAACTTTTTTGAAAGAGAGTTTGCACTTGTTGTTTAGTTTTTCTTGAATCTCTTTAGCAACTTTTAAAATGTCAGTCCTATGCACTTTTGAAGTGACTCCAATCCTGAGCTGTTTGACCATGAATTAGAGCTAGTAATGGGTTGTTTATATAATTAATCAAATTCTGATTACCAAAACCTTTTTATTCTGCTGATTTACTACAAACTAGCAATCGGGCCCATAGCATAGTTTGGTGGTGCGTTCGACTGATAATCGAGAGGTCATGGATTCAAATTCCATTGGGCCCACCAATCACAATCATGAAAATCATCCTACTCGGTCCACCTGGATCAGGAAAAGGAACGCAGGCTAAACTGCTTGCAGAAAAGCTTAAAGTGCCTCATATTTCTACTGGCGAAATTTTCAGAGAAAATATCAAGAAGCAGACTGAAATGGGAATACAAGTCAAGTCAATTCTAGATGCAGGTGATCTTGTTCCAAGTGAAATCACTGATGTAATGGTGAAAAACCGACTTGCAGAGGTGGATTGCGCTAATGGTTTTATACTTGAAGGCTATCCAAGAAATCTGCACCAATGCGAAGCACTAGACACTATGACCAAACTTGACAAAGCAATTAACATCAATGTTTCTGATGAGGAAGTTACTAAGAGATTGTCAGCAAGGCGAACCTGTTCAAAATGCAAGAAGATTTACAATCTAGACTTCAATCCGCCAAAAGTAGAGGGCAAATGCAAATGCGGAGGCGATTTGATACTTCGTGATGATGACAAGCCTGAAGTTATTACAAACCGCTTGAATGTTTACCATGAATCTGCAATACCCATTCTGGAATTCTATAAAACCAAGGGCATTTTAGTTGATGTAAATGGTGAAGTTGGATTAGAGAATGTGTTAACAGAAATCCTGAATAAGCTAGGCGTGTCTAATCAATAATTTACTCGTTTACAATATATGTTCCAAGCTTTCCCTTAACTTCCACAGCTATATCTGATGCCTTGTCCCTATCAATCTCTTTTGAGGAGAATACATAGAATATTCCAAGATTCCCAGCAGCTATGTAATGGAAATCCCTTATAACCCAGTCCCTTTCTTTTTTAAGAAATTTTCCTATATCTCCTATAGCGGATATTAACTCTGGTTCATCTCTTTCCCTTCCACACAATTCAACTATATATGATTTTTTATTGAGTTCTTCAATTTTGCTCATACTATTTATCTCTCTTTTATAATATTTAAAGTTATCCTATTGTCTTCAGCAAATCAGCCTTAGTAATAACACCAACAAGCTCAGCTTTTTTGTAAACAACAACTATCAAATTATATTTTAGCAGTTCTGAAACCACTTTAACTGGTGAATCCTCAGAAATTGCAGGCGGAGCATCCTCCATTATTACTGAAGTTCTTTTAGTGCCTAAATTTTCAATACCCAGGTTATCAACAATACCCCGTTCAGAAATCAAGCCAACTAAATGTCCCTTATCAAAAACCGGAAGCTGGGATAGTCCTTTCTGCTTCATTAATTTAATTGCAATATCAATTTGATCAGTTGCTTTTACAACAACAATATTCTTGTGCATAATATCTCTGGCTTTTTGAGACTTTTCTTTTTCCATTGATTCTAGAGCTTCAAAAATTGCTTGCGCCTTATCATAGCTTGGGCTGAGGGTGCCTGCCTCTATTTTCGCTATCATGCTCTGCGATACTTCAGCCTGCTTTGCCAGTTCTGCCTGAGTTAATCCAAGCATTCTCCTGCGTTTTCCAATTGATTCTAGTAACATTTTTTTTTGGCTCTTAGCTTGTTCATCTTTTCGCAACAAAAGGTACGAGCCAATAGCTACTAGCTACAAGCCAATTACTATAACATTCATAACCTATATAAGTATTTATTCCTATTGGAATATTGCTACCAAGAACCTATATATACTCTTTTTTGCTTCATTTTCTTAGGTGAATTAAAAATGGTTAAACACTTGTTTACATCAGAATCTGTCACAGAAGGTCATCCTGACAAACTCTGTGACCAGATTTCAGACGCGCTCCTAGACGAGCTACTAAAACAAGACCCAAACACTCACACAGGCATAGAATGCATTACCACTACCGGTTTAATTCTGGTTGCTGGTGAAGTAAAAACAAAAGGCTATGTGGATGTTCAGGCAACTGCCCGAAAAGTTATTTTCGAAGCAGGTTATGACGACCCAGCTGTTGGTTTTGATTATGACCAATGCGCAGTTTTGGTTGCTTTGCATGAGCAGAGTCCGGATATTGCACAGGGTGTTGAAGATGACAAAGGTCTGCATAAAGAGCAGGGTGCTGGCGACCAGGGAATGATGTTTGGGTACGCTTGCAATGAAACTCCAACTCTAATGCCACTTCCAATTGATCTTGCACACAGACTTACTAAAAAACTTTCAGATGTTAGAAAAAACAAGGAAATTGACTGGATTCGAACTGACGGTAAGTCACAGGTTACTGTAGAGTACGAAGACGGCAAGCCAAAACGAGTTCATACTGTTTTGATTTCAACTCAGCACAAGGAAGAAGTTGAGCTTGATGAAATCAGGAAAACAATAATTGAGAAAGTAATAAAACCAGTATGCGGTGAGTGGCTTGACGAAAACACTATTTTCCATGTTAATCCAACTGGTAGATTCGTTATTGGCGGACCTCCAGGTGACGCAGGACTAACCGGCAGAAAGATTATTGTAGACACTTACGGTGGTGTTGGAGCTCACGGGGGAGGATGCTTCTCTGGAAAATGTCCAACAAAAGTTGACCGAAGTGCTGCTTACATGGCTCGTTACATTGCCAAGAACATTGTTGCAGCAGAACTTGCTGAAAAATGTGAAGTTCAGTTAGCTTACGCAATTGGTGTTGCAGAACCTGTTTCAATTATGGTTAATTCCAAGGGAACTGGTAAAATTCCTGATGAGAAACTTGAAGAGCTTGTTCGAAAGCATTTCAATACAACTCCAAGAGGAATTATCGAAAGCCTTGATCTGCTAAGACCAATTTTCCGCAAAACAGCAACCTACGGCCACTTTGGACGAGAAGACCCTGACTTTACCTGGGAAAAGACTGACAAAGCAGAGGCTCTGAAGCAAGACGCTGGCATCTAAATATAATACTAGGAGGCGCTGTAAAAAGCGTCCTCATTTTTTCTTTCTTTTAGTTGCACTAAATGTTTGCTTCAAGCCTTTTTTCATAAATACCAGAACAACAAATATTACTAAAATACCTATTCCAATTTGCGCCATTTCCCAATTGTATTCCAGTTTGAATCCTTGTAAAGGTAAATTTGAATATTCTTCTGCCAATCCACTAAACAGTGTAGCTTGTCTTGCGTATGTCAGAGCTTCTTCAAGCAGTCCAGTGCTTTTTTCTGCAGTTGCTTGACTTAAAACCAACATCCCGTAATCCTTGTAAAGCTCTGCCCAAGAGGACAAGCTTGTGTCAACAGAATTCAATTCAGATTCAATATACGGAACAATTTCTTCCCAGCCTCTTTCCTCAAGTTCCTTTGTTGTTTCCATTCTCAATACAGCAATTTCTGCATCTATGAAAGCTGCAGAATACCACTCTCTGTCCTGCTCCATTTTCGCGGTTTTCAGATACCAGTTTGCTCCATACTGTCCTTCCTCTCCGAACAGGTCAAATTCTGCCTGTGCTCTTTCAATTGAACCATTACTCTTGTTTACAAATAATTCAATATCAAGCAGATCACCACTTTGAACTTCCTTTGCAATTGTCATAAAGTTCTCTGCAATATTTACCCAGCCCCCAACAGTATTTATTGAATACAATATTCCTTCGCTCTGTTCTGGTTTCTCCTGCAATTGTGATTCTGCCTGTGTTATTCTTTGCATTGCAGCAATTCCCCATTCAAAAGCTGTTGAATCTTCTGCAAAATGCTGATTTGTTGTTATAAGTTCCTTTACTTGGTTCACTTTTCTTGTAACTTGTGTTATTCTGTCGCCAACAAAACGTATCTGTTCTATTTCTTCAAGATCATAATAAGTTGCAACATCACGAGCATATCTTGCGCTAATCGTTGCCCTGAACGCGAAATTTGCTGAACCATATAAGTAGTTCTTGTCAAGAGCGCTTTTTGATTTTTCCATTTCCTCTCCTGCGCTTGCCAAAAACTCCTGAAGCATTTTACGCTCTTCCACTCCAATTTTCTGACTTTCAAGAGCTTCTCCTGCTTCCTCTATTGCAGAGTTTGCATCTTGTCTCTGCCACTCTGCAAGTGATTTCATTGGCGCTCTAAGATCTGTTAATTCAAGATTTTCAATATCAAGATCATCAATTTTGATTTTGTCTTCATCCTCAACACCTTCGTTTTTCCCTTCCAGAAGAATATTTACTGCGTCTTTGATTGTCTTGACCTCAATAACTTTAATTCCGTGCTCTTCTTCTAATTCTTTGGAAATATCAATGTATTCTGTTGTTGTTCTTTTTATTGTCCAACCAGGTGCAGGCTCCTCCACTTTCTCAACAATCTTAGGTTGTATTGCATTTCCATCTGGAATCACAAAAACCTTGTCCCCGCCTTCTGCAGCTGCTACTGCTTTTTCAACTATTCCGCCAACACGTCCAATGGTTCCGTCAGAATTGATTGTTCCTGTTATGCCAGCATCCTCTCTAACCTGTTTCCCCTGCACAGCAGCAATTACTGCAACAGCCATTGCTGATCCAGCAGAAGGTCCGTCCACAACAGAGGATTCCTCAGCATCTATTGTGAATATTACATCATGTTTTGAAAAGTCAAAGTCAGTTTCTTGTTCAGCAACCTGTACAGCAGTTTTTTCTGAATCCTGTGTTGAAATTCCCGTAAATGGATTTATTGTTAGAAGAACTCGTCCTTTTCCAGGAACTACCTCAACTTCAAGATTCGTTAAAACTCCAGTGCCGTCAGATTTTACTGCTGCTAGATCTATGCTAGCAGTCATTTCACCTGCATACGCAACAGATGCGCTTAGCAGGAATATTATCAATGTTACAATAACTAACTTTTTCATAAGTGTATGCAGTTTATTGATATTAAAAAGCTTGTGAAAATCCACGCATATTGTAAGATATATATACTACATCATTCACTTCTTTCAGTGGTGTGTGAAATGAAACAGACGGTCAAAAATTATCCAATACAATCGAACAACTCTTTTGCAATTATTAGTACTTACAATTGGCGGTGTGCATAATGGTTTTGTCATGGATTATTGCAATTCTTGCAATAACTCACCTGTCGTTATTTATTGCCATTCCTCTTTTAGCATTTGTTGTAATTGTTTCAGGAATTGTACTTGTCAAGTATTTTAAATTCATATTCGGGTACTTGTTCCTTTTCGCATTTCTTGGTGCTGTTATCTATGCTGGCTGGTTTTTCCTGCCCCTACCTTAAGTTTTAAATAATAGAATATCCACAATTTAATCATGGTAGAAGCTCCAGTTGTTACAATGAAAACAGTGCAAGTTTCAGCTAATCTACTTTTTGAAAAAATGATGGGTAATCTTACTCTGTGGCTGGTTCTTATTGGGTTGGTAATGATCTGTTTTGTATCATTTTGGTATCTGAAAGTTAGGAAACGGTAATTATTTTATACTTAGACTTTTTAGAATTCTTTATGGGCCCATAGCTCAGTTTGGTAGATCGCTGCCTTCGCAAGGCAGAGGCCTCGAGTTCAAATCTCGATGGGTCCACTTTTTTCCCAAAAATCAGAAAAACATATAAACCATCTATACTCATAACCCAGCAACACCATTGGAGGTGTTCCATATGATGTATGAAGATGATTCAAGTTCAGAAGATATTGAAGATGGGAATATAAACGACGAGCAACACAAAAAAGAAGAAGAATTCGATGATGAGGAAGACGAATAAAACTCCTTTGGGGCCCTAAAAAGCCCCAATCACTTTTTAGTAACTTTTAGCAAAATAAGCAACAGCTGTGGCTTTTTTCCCGCAGTGCGCGCACTTTCCACTTGGTTTTCCTTTTCCATCAATTAACCGAACAGTTGCAGTTGTTTTATCTTTTATTTTTTCTTCACAAGCCCGGTCTCCGCACCAATCTGCTTTAATAAAACCGCGCTTCTTTTCGATTATGTCTGAAAATTCCTTGAATGTTTTGGCTGAGTGAATACTTGCTTTTAAGAATTTCAAAGCTTTTGCATACATTGATTTCTGAATTGTTTCAAGCAATACCGGAAGTTTCTTCACAAGTTCTGTAATTTTCACTGCAGTTTTATCGCCAGTATCCCTGCGAACCAGCACAACTTGCTTCTTAGCAACATCTTTAGGGCCAATTTCAATTCTGACAGGCACTCCTTTCAGCTCCCAATGATTGTATTTCCAGCCAGGACTGTAGTTGTCTCTTTCATCAAGATGAACACGAATTCCTGAAAGTTTTTCCTTAAGTTCTCCTGCTGCTTTCAGAACATTCTTTTTGGAATCATCAAATAAAATAGGAATAATAACTGCTTGTATTGGCGCCATTCTTGGAGGCATTATCAGTCCCTTGTCATCTCCGTGAGCCATAATAATTGCTCCAATTGTTCTTGTGCTCATTCCCCATGAAGTTGTGTGAGCGTGCGCATGCTTCTCGTTTTCATCAAGGAACTTAATATCAAATGCTTTTGCAAAATTCTGCCCAAGATAATGGGAAGTGCACATCTGCAAAGCTCGGCCGTCTGGCATTATTGCTTCATGTGCAGTAGTATAATCTGCTCCAGCAAATTTTTCTGCATCTGATTTCTTACCAGTTAATACTGGAATTGCCATTTCTTCTTCAACAAGTTTTCGATACATTTCATGTGATACATTTACTTCTTCCTCTGCTTCCTTCTGATTTTTGTGAGCAGTATGACCTTCCTGCCACAGGAATTCTCTAGTTCTTAAGAATGGTTTTGTAACTTTAGTTTCCCATCTCACTACATTGCACCACTGGTTCAGCAGAATCGGCAGATCTCTGTGCGACTTGACCCATTTGGAATATGAGTCCATCATTATTGCTTCAGAAGTTGGTCTAAGTGCGTATCGCTCAGCATCCCCTTCTTTTTGCTCAATCCATGCAACTTCAGGAGCAAAACCTTCAACATGATCTGATTCTTTTTTGAAAAACGATTCTGGGATAAAGAGCGGGAAATAGGCGTTCTTGTGACCTCTTTTCTTAATGTCTTTATTAATATAATCCTGAATAAATTCCCAAATTTCATAAGAATACGGCCTGAATACAATACATCCTGCTATAGCTGCATAGTCTGCAAGCTCTGCTTTCTGAATCACTTCAGTGTACCAGTCTGAAAAGTTCTCAGACTTCTTCACTGTCATGCCGATAATCTTTTCTTTTGCCATTGGAATTGTGTTTATTGTTCTTATTTAAAAGCATAGTGGTGAAGCCAACTGTGCAATCATTACATATAAATACAAAAAACAACACCAATATACCATGCCTAAGAAGAAACACGATTACATTCCCATACATACTGATGAAGACAGGCGGAATTCGCATGAATACATTACCAAAGGCACTCGTTCTCAATATCCGATTTCTAAATGGGAAAAATCTCCAGATTTCAAATATGGTGTTCATTTTTCAAAACATGTTCAGGGAATGTTCATGTATCCTCGAGCAACTCTTAAGCGCGTTACAGATGAAAAAATAGTTGTTAAAGACATGATAGTGCCGCTTGTTGTTGTTCTTATAGCAGGAATACTTACTGCAATTGGCGGTTCAATGTGGAATATTCTGATTTCAACATCAGTTATTATGGGCTTTCTTTCAACAGTCAAATTTTTTGTTATGATAGTTGCAATGCCAATATGGTTTATTGCAATCTGGTTGTTCTGGACAGTTATCCTGCATGTGGTTGCATCTGTAATGTCTGGGAAGGATGTGCTTAATGGCCACACGCTCCACAAGAATCTGAAAGTAATTGGATTTGCATTTGTTCCTGCATTCCTCAACATACTTCCGTTATTCAGTTTAATAACCGGTTACTGGACCTGGATCCTATGCGCCTGGGCACTAGAAAATAACTATGGTCTTAACAAGAAACGTGCATTCATAGCAACTATTCCACTCCTCTTCGCAATAATTGTGGGGACTTTCATGCGATTAAGCATACTGTAAAATTTATAAACTGCGAGGGCTTAGACTATCATATGACAAGCAACACAAAACATGGGTTTAGCATTCTCCTGCTTGTATTCCTGTTTATCACAATTTCTGCTTTCTATTATCTTGGTTGGACTGGCATACTTATTCCTTTAACTGCTTTTGTAGTTTTTTTCATAATGGGAATGTACATTGGTTTTGAGAAGATGCTGATGCACAGTGCATACTACCTTGGTCTGGCAATAGTTACTGCGATTATCATATTCGGCTTGCTGATAACGCTTCCTGCATACACAACACTGATAACTGGTGTTCTTTTTGTAATCTTTTTCATTACTGTTGTGGTTGCTGTCTGGCGATGGTATCATGGAATGCTCGGACGAATCCAATTGCACCGCTGGCTCACTTAGTCCTAAAGCAAAACCTTTAATAACCTGAAATTTTACTCAAGAACTGAGGGTTTTATGGGGGACAAGTTAAAAAAGCCTTTAATAAAATATGAAACTACTGAGTTTATTGGAAAGTATGCTCTCATTGGAATTGTCTCATTCTTTTTCCTGCTATTGATTATAATGCCGCTCGGTTCAATGTTTCTCTACTCTACAAGTGAGGGGCTTGGCGCATTTTTCAGATCAGTAACTTCTCCAGCAGCATTGTTTGCACTGAAATTCAGTCTTCTTTTGGCAGTAACAACAACTATCTGCAATGTGCTTATCGGAACTCTGATTGCATTTGTGCTGGTCAGATATGATTTCCCTGGAAAGAATTTTTTCAATGCAGTTGTTGATCTGCCAATTGCAGTTCCAACTGCTGTTACTGGTTTCACACTTCTGCTTCTTTACGGTCCAATTGGTATTTTCGGCAAATACTTGTCAAGTCACGGAATCACAATCCTTAATGCATTCCCTGGGATTCTGCTTGCTCACATCTTTGTAACTTTTCCGTTTGTTGTCCGAGCAGTTAGCGGAGTTCTTGAAGGTGTTGAAAAGAATTATGAAGAAGTTGCTAAAACACTCGGTGCATCCGGGTTTCAGATTTTCCGACGCATTACTTTGCCTTCAATAAAAGGCGGTTTGGTTTCAGGATCAATTCTAACATTCGCTCGTTCCTTAGGGGAATTCGGTGCAACAATGATGATTTCTGGCAATATTGCAATGGCAACTCAGACAGCTCCGCTATTTATCTATAAGCGTATCCAGGAGCTTGACTACACTGGAGCAAGTGCAATGGCTATCTTGCTTGCTGTTTCATCTTTTGCTATGCTTTATGGTCTTAAATTCCTAACCAAACCAAAGGCGGTGAAACAATGAATCCTAAAGAAGAACCTGAAAAAATCGTGACTCGAAGCATTCATTTGAAAAATATTGTTAAAGGTTATGGTGATAGTACTGTTGTGAATAGTGTCAGTCTTGATGTTAACAAGGGTGAATTTTTGGTTATTCTTGGTCCAAGTGGTTGCGGTAAAACCACACTCCTGCGTATCATTGCAGGTCTTGAAAAGCAAACAGAAGGGCAGATACTTTTTGATGATCTTGATGTTAGTGGAATACCAACTCAGAAAAGAGATATTGGTTTCCTGTTCCAACAGTACACACTTTTCAAACATATGAGTGTTAAGCAGAATATTGAATTTGGATTACTTCTAAAACGCGTGAAAAAATCAGAGCGCGAGAAAATTGTTTCAGAACTTCTAGGTATTATGAATCTTTCTGAAATGGTAAACCGCACACCTGGAAGTCTTTCTGGTGGACAAATGCAGAGAATTGCACTTGCTCGTGCTCTTGCATTAAAACCATCTTTGCTTCTTCTTGATGAGCCATTTGCAGCATTGGATGCCGGAACTCGTAGCAGAATGCGACACGATATGAAAGCTCTTCAGAAAAAGCTCGGGATTACAACTGTGCTTGTGACTCATGATCAGGAAGAAGCATTTGAATTAGGCGACAGAGTTGCTGTAATGAATCACGGGAAAATCGAGCATATCGGAACTCCTCAAGAGATTTATGATAATCCTCATACTGCTTTTGTTGCGCAATTTATTGGAACTGTTAATGTTATTAATGGAATTTTTGATAAAGGTAAAGTGAAATTGGGTTACTTGTTGTTGGATTTGCCTAAAAAGAAATATAGCTTCAAACCTGGTGATGCTGTTAAAGTGCTTGTTAGGCCAGAGGATGTTGAAGTTGAAAAAGCCTTAGCTAAAATGAAGGACACTGCTGAGCTTACAACAGGAAAAATTCTGAGTTTGCTGTTCCTAGGTCCATTTGTTAAGATGAGCATTAGTCTTGGGCGGGGAATTACAATCAGAGTTCTCAAACCAAAAACTGAAATCAGCAAAAAAGGCTACAAAGAAGGCGACAATGTTTTTGTGAATATTTCAAACTTTAAGGTGTTTCCAGAGTCTGTTGAAGCGTATATCAGTGCTCCTGTTACTGGTATTCTGAAAGTGTGAGGTTTCCACACGAACTAAAGGTCAAGGAAAAACTTTAAAAGCAACTTCTAACTTGTATAAGTTACTTCTAAAGCTTCTAAAGGTCTAGGGGAGAGAAGCACGAGGGGAATAAATGGCAGAAACTATTGCACAAGGCGATTTCATAACTATTGACTATGTTGGAAAAGTCAAGAGCACTGGCAAGATTTTTGATCTTACTAGAGAAGATATTGCAAAAAAAGAAGGCATGATGTCTGATAATGCGCGTTTCGGACCAGTTACAGTTGTTGTCGGTGCCAAGCATGTTCTTCCAGGTCTTGATACTCACTTGCCTGGACTTAAAGTTGGAGACAAAAAAACTTTTGATATTTCTGCTACTGACGGTTTTGGAAACAAGGATGCTTCACTTGTAAAACTCATTCCAAGAAGTGAGTTCAAAAAACAGAAAGTGAATCCAATGCCTGGCATGCCAGTTAATCTGGATAACAAATATGGTATTGTGCAGAGTGTAAGTGGCGGAAGGATCAAGGTTGATTTCAATCACCCGCTAGCAGGAAAAGAGCTTTCTTACGAAGTTGAAATTCATAATCAAATCGATAAGCCTGAAGACCAAATACGAGCATTATTCAGATTCCACCTCTCAAAAGTGGACACAAAAGCTGTTGAAGTCACAATTTCAGGCAAAATAGCTGACATAAGCACGCCCAAGGACCCTCGAACCAGAAGGTATATAAATTTGACAGAAGAGATAATAGCTGGGGATATACTTAAGTATATTAAAGGGGTGGAAACTGTCAAATTCATTGACGTGTTTGAAAAGCCTAAAGCTATCAAGGAAACAGCTTCGGCTAACAAAAAATCACAATCAACTAAATAGTGAAGGGAAAAAATGGCCAGTCAAGAAACAATTAATGACACAACATATGCAATGCCTTCAAGCTCTGGTTTGGAGGACGTGGTACGAGCAAAAAGGACCGTTATCAAGGTCGTAGGCAGCGGTGGTGCTGGAAACAACACCATAAACCGCCTAATGGACATTGGTATAGACGGTGCTGACTGTGTTGCTATTAACACTGATGCCCAGGATTTACTGTATACAAACGCTGCCCAGAAGATTCTTATTGGAAAAGAAACTACTGGCGGACTTGGTGCAGGATCTGATCCTAGAATCGGTGCTGATGCTGCAAAAGAAGATGAGAAAGAACTCAAAGATGCCGTAGCCGGCTCTGATCTTGTCTTTGTAACATGCGGTCTTGGTGGTGGTACTGGAACAGGTTCCATCCCAATTGTTGCTGAGCTTTCCAAGAAAGCAAAAGCGCTAACAATAGGTATTGTCACACTCCCATTCAGCATTGAAGGTGCTGTACGATGGGAAAATTCACAGGCAGGGCTTGCAGCCCTTAGGGAACACACTGACACTGTTATTGTGATTCCAAATGACAAGCTGCTTGAAATCGTGCCTGAACTTCCTCTAAATGCTGCTTTCAAAGTAGCTGATGAGATATTGGTTAATGCAGTCAAGGGAATCACTGAACTTGTAACAAAAGAAGGTCTTGTGAACCTCGACTTTGCCGACATTAGAGCAATTATGCGAGACGGCGGAACTGCAATGATCGGTCTTGGTGAATCTGACAGCGATGACAAGGCTAGAGAAGCTGTTGAGAAAGCGCTTACAAATCCGCTTCTTGACGTTGATATTGCAGGAGCCAAAGGCGCTCTAATCAATGTGGTTGGCGGACCTGACATGACTTTGCAGGACGCACGCATTGTAATGGAGGCAGTGTCTGATAAGCTAGACCCTAATGCAAAGATAATTTGGGGAGCCCGCATTGATCCAGAACTACAAAACATTATGCGTGTGATGCTTGTAGTCACCGGTTTGAAACCGCAAAAGCAAATACTCGGTCCTGACGACTCTGAAGAAAAGAAAGTGTACAGGAACAAAATGGAGCGCGAGTACGGAATTGACTTTGTCGGATAAAACTAAAATTCCTAATGAATATAAAGGAAAAAATCCAGTCCTACGCTAGGATTTTGAGGGTTGCAAAGAAGCCCAGCGGAATGGAGTTTCGTGCCATTCTGAAAGTGACGGGCATCGGCATCCTGCTTATAGGAGTTATTGGGTTTTTAATACATATTGCATCGCGTCTTATAACCGCGGCGTAAGGAGCCCACAATTATGAAAAAATCTGTTGAAGATTCTGCAAACAATGAAGCTCAGGAAGGGCAGGGCGAGCCTGTGCTTTTCCAGAGCGAACCTGATATTCCTGAAGAAGAAGCCAAGGAATATGAGAAGGAGGCTGAGGAAAAATCTGAACCAGCTGTAGAAGAAAAGAAACCAGAACCAGAAGCTGAGAAACCAGAACCTAAAAAGGAAAAAACTGAACCAGAAGAAGATGACGATGCTCCAGCCAAAAAAGAAGATGATCACGGAATTTATGCTATTCGAACAACTGCAAACAAGGAGAAAAATGTTGCATCAAAACTTTATGACAGAATTACACGAGATGGTTATGACATTCAGGCAATAGTTGTTCCAGGACTTAAAGGATATTTGCTTGTAGAAGGTAGCAGACAGGATATTGACAAGGCATACCGAGGTGTTACTCATGCTCGAGGTCTTGTATCTGGGAAAACCGGACTTGATGAAATCGGTCATTTCCTTGCACCAAAACCTGCTGTAACTGCTCTTGCTGTTGATTATATTGTTGAAGTTAGTGCTGGTCCATTCAAGGGAGAGAAAGCAAAAATCACCCGTGTGGATAACACAAAGAACGAGATTACTATTGAACTGCTTGAAGCAACAGTACCTATTCCAATTACAGTACCTGCAGAATCTGTGCGAGTACTAGAAAAGGATCTTGACGACAAGAAAGCTAAAGCAAAAGAAGAAGCAGAGAACGATAACCAGGAAACATCTGATCCATTCAAGCTATAGGTAAAACTTAAATAGGCAGGGTTAAACATATTCTGCTTCCATATTCAAATGACTGAACAGATAAAATCTTTAGTAGAAGGAGGAAAAGCAACAGCAGGACCTCCACTAGGTCCAGCATTAGGGCCGCTAGGTGTGCCTATTAACAAGGTTATTGAAGAAATTAATGCAAAAACTAAGGATTTTGTTGGTATGAAAGTACCAGTTACAGTCAAAGTTGATTCTAAAACCAAGGCGTTTGAAGTTGAAGTTGGTACTCCGCCTGTTTCTGCGCTTATTAAAAAAGAGCTTGAAATTGCAAAAGGCGCTGCAAATCCAAAAGAAGAGAAAGTTGCAGACATGCTTATTGAGCAGGCTATTAAGATTTCTATGATGAAAGAAGCCTCATTAATGACAGGTACAAGGAAAGCTGCAGTAAAAACTGTTGTAGGATCCTGCCAGTCAATGGGTATTCTTGTAGAAGGAAAACCTGCACAAGAGTCTCTTGTTGATATTGACGAGGGCAAATTTGATGTTAAAATAGATGCTGGTACAACTGAATTGTCAGAAGAAGAGAAAGCTAAGCTTGCTGTAAAGAGAAAGGCAATGGCTGCAGAGATTGAGAAAGCACGCGCAGAAGAGCAGGCAAAGGCTGATGAAGTACTTGCTAAACTTGAAGGCAAAGAAGATGCTATTAAGAAAGCTGCTCTTAGGGAAGCTGGAATCTCCACTGCTCTTATTAACAAACTTGTTGTTCCTGCTGGAATGGCTGAAGCCGGTGCGCCAGGTGCTGCACCTGCCGAGGGCGAGAAGAAGGAAGGAGATGCAGCTCCAGCAGAAGAGAAGAAAGAAGAGTAAGTGTGAAAAAGAATATTAAGTAGTTCTCTGAATATTTATTGAGGGTAGTTATGAAACTTGCAGTGATGTCTGATTTTCACCTAGGGTATGCTTACAATACTGAGCGGAGGGAAGATTCTTTTATTCAAGCTGAAGAAGCACTTCAGAAAGCAGTTGAATTAAATGCAGACGCTATTCTGATTGCTGGAGATATTTTCGATTCTCGCATTCCATCTCAGGATGTTCTTGGTCGCGCAATTAGTATTTTCAGGAAAATCAGAACTCCGATAATCGCTATTCACGGCACTCACGAACGCCGAGGAAAAGGTCTTACAAATTCAGTGCAATTACTTGAAAAAGCAGGATTATTGAAACATGTCCACTGTGATACCACTATTCTTGAAATTGGCACTGAAAAACTGGCACTGCACGGAATAAGCGGTGTTCCTGATGATTACGCGCGAATTGTGCTTGAAAAGTTCAATCCTGAGCCTGTTCAGGGTGCTTTAAACATACTAATGCTTCACCAGTCCATAGAGCCGTTCTTGTATACTGGACAGGGCAAATCTACTCTGAAATTAACTGATTTACCGAAAAGTTTTGACTTAATTGTTAGCGGGCACGTGCATTGGACAGAAGAAAAAGAATACGGCAATGGAAAGTTCATAATCCCTGGGTCAACGGTTCTCACTCAAATGCGGAAAATTGAAATGGAAAAACCTAAGGGTTTCTATATTTTCGAGAATAAAAATCTCAAATTTGTTCCTCTTGAAACTCCACGGAAGTTCATTTACAAAGCACTGGATTTTGATAATGCAAAAACTTCTGAAGTTTCTGATAAAGTCAAGTCAGAGCTTTCAGCAATTCAAGGTGGTGACAAAAAACCACTTGTCCGTTTGATTTTAACTGGAACACTAGAGCAAGGATTTACTGCAGAAGATATCCAACTTGGTGAAATTGAGTGCCAGTTCCGGGACAAATTAATTCTCCGTTTGGATAAAAGTCGTCTAGGGAGCAAAGAAATTCTGGAAAGGCGAGAAATATTAGAGCGTCTTAAGCAGAAACAGCTTTCTGTTGATGAATTAGGTCTAGAGCTTCTGAAAAAGCATTTGGATGAGCTTGGCTATAAAGATTTGAATACTGTTGAAAAACTTCTTGCTAGCCTTGCAGAAGGCGATGCAGACAATGTTCGGAAACTCTTAACGAGCAGGCAGGACATATCCTGAGCCTGCAGGTGAGATTCCAGTTGTTCGTCCGCCTGTTTTGCATGCTCCTTTATTACACCCAAACTTGCAATAATACTGCATTGTTCCTTTTTGCATTCTGTTTGTAGCTTTACTTAATCTGCAGTATTGTTCAAGTACGTATCTTCCACTAGAGGTGCAGACATCATAGTTCACAGTTTCCGGACTTACAAAGTCTCCACTTGTGTGCAAAACTTGTCCAGCATTGTAGAAGTCTAATCCATCCGAATCTTCACATTCTGGTGGGTATACGCTTACAGTATGCCCAACCAATGTTGATGGTCGGTTCTCTTCTGCAACTCTTATCCAACTTGGGCCACTGGTTTTCTGATTAACCATGCGGACAAGCTCTCCAGTTGGTCCTACTTCGAACTCAACCATAAAAGATAATACTATAATCAGGGATACCAAGACAAGGCCGGATATCAATACAACTTTCTGGTTCATGCTATTTCTTATGTGTTTTTTTGTATTTAAAGTCTTCTAATTTCTTATTTAGCTTTTTGTCAGTCTCTTCCAGTTTCTCATTCAGTTTTGCATGTGTTATTCTGGTTTCCTGCTTTATTATGTGGTTGCTCAGCAAACTAACAATTCCAACAAGCAAACCAACACTTAGCATCAGGTAAAACATTGTGAATATTTTTCCAAGTTGTGTTACTGGTGAAAAATCTCCATATCCAACTGTTGTTATTGTTATTATTGTAAAGTATATTGAATCAAGCCAGGACCATGCTTCTGTATATTTGTAAAAAACAGTCCCAACTACAATTGCTATTGAAATCAGAAAGAGCAGAGCCCTGAATTTATGGTCTTTAAGCGCATTACTAAGTGCTTTGAAGAATTTTATTATTATATCTAATGAAGTTTTTATAGGCATACTTCAGTTAAGCTCTTTTGATTTATAAGTGTTTATCTTTAAGTGACAGAAGCATCCTGTTTTAAATCTGTCTGTTACTTCAAGATTAACCCAGACCGGAACGGGCTGGGTTTTATTTTATGGGCAAATTTCTTATATGACCATCATCTAGTACTATTGGGGAGAATGATACAACGCTTACGTCTGCAGAACTGGCGCTCCCACTCTGATTCCGAGTTCGTGTTTTCGAGTGGCGTGAATGCGCTACTAGGTATTATGGGATCTGGTAAGAGTTCTGTAATGGATGCTCTCTGCTTTGCGCTTTTCGGTACTTTTCCAGCATTAAGCGCCAGAAAACTGACACTTGATGATGTTATACGTTCAAGACCAAAACAACAAGCAAATGCTTCTGTAGAAATTGAGTTCAAAGCAAGAGATAATGAAATTTATACTGTTACCAGAAGTTTGGAGCTTGGTAAAGGAACTAAAAAAGCTGAAATTCGGAAAGGGGATCAGCTTATTGACGGGCCAGCTTCGCAGGGTGTTACTGACAGGATTTCAAAACTACTTAAAATTGATTATGAAGTTTTTTCAAGAGCAGTTTATGCAGAGCAGAACCAGCTTGATCAATTTTTGAATATTCCAAAAGGTCAGAGAATGGAGCGAATAGACCGACTTTTGAAAATTGACAGATTTGAAACAGCTCGCAAAACTGCTGGAAGTGTTCTTAACAAGCTTTCTGATGAATTATCATCCAAGGAACTGCTTTCACAGGATATTATGGTTGCAGAGGAGCTTACTGGTCTTGTTCAGCTTGAAAAAGAAAAGAGAGAGTTTGAAGAGAAAATGAAAGCTTTGTCTGAGGAATTTGAAAAAACAGCTCTATTACAGAAAGAAGTTGAAGGTAAATTAAGGATTGTTGAAGAAAAAGCAGTAAAACTGAATGAATTGAAGCTTAGGAAAGAGGGTTTGAAAGAACGATTAATTTCTTCAAAAGAGAGATTAAGTGATCTCGGTGTTGATACTGCTATGCTTTCTCCTGATAAAGTTGCTCCTGAAAAAGCAGCAATAGAAACTGAAATCCGGAATTTAAAAGAATCTAGGACTCATTTGGAAGATTTGGAAAAGAAAAAAGCAGGATTCAGAAGCACTTTAGAAGTTCTTGAAGCAGAAATTAACAAAGCAAACAGCGAGCTTGCACGTACGCCTGTTGCTGGTTTAGCTCCTAAAGATATTCTTGAGAAAAAAGAAGCCGTTTTTCCAGAAACTCCTGAACAAAAGACTTTGAAAGAACAAATTGAAAGATTTACAATTGCATATACAAGTCGAAAAACCATTGAAGATGATATTGAAAAGCAGGCTTTCCGATCTGTAGAATTTCAGAAAAAACTGGAATCCTGTATTGTTCGCAGGAAAAATGCCAAAGAAATTATTGACCAGCTTAGAGACAATACTCACTGTCCTTTATGTGAAAGTGATATTGGTGGTGAGAAAAAACAGGATATTTTGCAAAAGAATAATCTGATTGTCCAGCAAATTGACCAGGAGCAGACAAATATTAACATGCTCATTATTGGAGCTAAGAAAAAACGGGATGATTTGAAAGCGGTCTTTGAAAAATGGACTGGGCTGGAGAAAGATTTTGAAAAGCAGAAGCAAGAGAACAAAAGTATTCTTGAAAATGTTCTTGGACTTGCCAAGAGATTGTCTGAATTAACAGAGAAAACAAGTGAAATCAAAAGCCAGGCTGAACTAATTAAAGCAGAATTGATAAAACTGGGCAGTGAATATTCTGAAGAGAAATTAGAGAAGCTAAAAAAGAAGCTAGAAAATCTTGCAAATGCTGAAAAAGCCTTTGGTTTGAAGCAGAGTGTGCAGGAAATGGAGAAGGAAGTTATTACAGTTAACAAAGATATTGATGCTTCTCAATTTGATCAGCAGGAATTAAAGGATCTCAGGTTAAAACAAGAGGAAATGATTCGCAAAGCTGAGCACCAGAAAGCAGAAGCAAGAGCTGCTTCTGAGCTGATTGAAGAAAAAGGAAAACGTCTGGAAGATTTGAACCGAAAGAAAGAACTTGCTGAGAAATACAAAAAGGATATTGCAAGTATCAAGGGTGGACGTGAGTCACTTGAGCTGTTCCAGAATGCTTTGAAACGTACGCAGGAGAGCTTGCGAGCAGAATTTATTGAAAGTGTTAATCAGATTATGAATGATGTTTGGACAAACCTATATCCTTATGATGATTTATCAGGAGTGAAATTGATTGTCGATTCTGGTGATTATGTGCTCAGTGTGCACACAAGTCAGGGTTGGGTTAATGTTGAAGGTCGTGTTTCTGGTGGTGAGCGATCTCTTGCTTGTCTTGCTTTGAGGGTTGCGTTTTCATTAGCATTAGCACCCAATTTAAGTTGGTTTGTGCTAGATGAGCCAACTCATAATCTTGATGTTGCTTCAATTGATTTGCTTGGCGAGACTCTTAGGGACAGATTGCCGAATTTGATTGAGCAGATTTTCCTGATAACTCATGAAGAAAGACTGGAGAGTGCTGTTTCTGGTAATTTGTATAAATTGGAGAGGAATAAGGAGTTGGATGAGGCTACCAGGGTTGTTAGTTAGTTTTTTAAAGCAGATAATCTATGTTACTTTTAATGAACCCAGCAGCATTCTTTACAACCTACTTTGCAAAACCTCTTTGCAGTGCAACTGGTGGGTATAATATTGTCAATACAATAGCTTACGGATTACTGGCAGCAGTGCTTGCTTTTGGTTTGTATTACTTGTTCAAATCAATGAAAGTGAAAATAGATTACAATTTCTTCTGGGGTGCTTCTCCATTTGTAATACTTGGTTCACTCTGGCATGTTTATGCTGATGCTGTTTCAACTTGTATTCCCTATCTTCAAACTCCATTCATCTATTTGATGTTCGCAGGAATAGGTATTCTTGCAATGGTAATTGGATTATTTATTGAAAAAAGAACCAAAGTAAAACTGAAATACTGGCACTTCATGCTGATTACTGCATCTATTGCAACAGTTTTATCTGCATTTTACTTTTTTAAAATAGTTCAGCCAATCGCAGTTGCCAAAATTCTGGGATTGACATCAGTATTTGCACTGTTTTTCCATGTGTTTTCCAAAAAGTGGCCTAAATTTTTCACACCTATAAACAAATGTGTAATGACAGCTGCAATGTTTGATGCAGCTTCAACTGTTGTTGGAATGACTGGCTATGGTTATGCAGAAAAGCACATTCTTCCCACTTATTTAATAAATCTGGTTGGAACTGCGTGGATTATGATTCCACTCAAGTTTGTTGTAATCCTTCTTGCGCTTTATGCAATTGACAGGCTTGAAGATGACACGCAATTCAGCAATATGATCAAGTTTGTTATCCTTGCCGTAACTTTGGGGCCCGGAACTCGGAATACTTTGCGGATTTTGATGGGCGTATAGTAATGCTTATATAGGATATATGTCACTACTTCAAAGTGGTGACAAATGTCAATATATACTCTCGGTAGCATTTTTGGAAAAGCAATAGCAGTCGATCTTTTCGGCATAAAGGTACTTGCTGGTATTGTTGAATGGGGATTACTTTTAGGCGCACAGGCGTTTATCATAAATGTTATTCTCTCTTCAATGAGCCTGAATTCTATTCGCTCAAGAAGCATGACTTTTTTCAATAATGTTGTTGCAGGACCTGTTATTGAAGAAATTATTTACAGACTTGTCCTAATTTCAGTATTATCACTTGTATTCAATTCCGTACTGCTTGCCGTTGTTGTTTCAGCATTCTTGTTCGCAGTCGGTCATATTCTGTGGGGCGGATCAGCTTTCATAAACACTTTTATTGCAGGTTTGATCTGGGGATGGGCTTTCCTTACCTTCGGAGTTGCAGTGCCGATAATCGCGCACATGTTTCATAATTTCATAGTAACAATACTAGGATGATAAATATTTGGCCGTACTTTCACAATTTGACAGCTTGGATGGTTCCTCTAGCTCTTGGTGTATTTACAGCTGGAATTACTTTCCCATTAAGATCAATGCTTTTGGTTGCAGGGCCTTCAAGACTCTGGCCATTCCATTTGTTTGTTTTTGTAAACACTCTTGTGGAAGAAGTTATGTTCAGGTTGTTGATTTTAGGATTCCTTGCATCAATGTTTGAGTACACTTTGGCAGTTGTAATAATGTCTGTGATGTATTCTATTTATTGCAGAATTCTTTATGGTGTGCCTGCAATGGCAGACGGCCTTGTGATTGGGGCATTTCTGAGCTTTGCGCTTCCAGAATTCGGATTTCCAGTTATAGTTGGAGCTCACATAGTTTACAGGCTTATTTTTTCTCTAGGGTAAAAGTTTAATAACTAGTAGAATCATTTAATTATCAGTAATACTAGGAGTGAAAAATGACTGAAGAGACACAACCTGACTCAAACACCATGGCACCTCACCGCGTTGAAGCTTTTACTGAGGTCCACAGCAGCATCAAGGGACTGCATAATGATATTTCTAATGCACTTAATTTATCTGTAATTAAGAGGAATTTTGATGAGCATGCTTCCAATTTAAGGCAGAAAGAAGAGAAGTTGCTTGAAACAGTTAAAAAGCTAGAGCTTACTAAAGAAACTCTTGTAGAAGAGGTTCATCACAGAGAAGCAGAAGAATTGAATCTTGACAAACAAATCCGCGAACTCAGGGTTCAGCGAGATGAAATCACTTCAAGATTAACTGGTTTTGAGCACGATAAGCAGGGCATTCAGGCTGAGAAAGTGAAATTGGACAGTCTGCTTACAAGAATGCGCGGTGTTCTTTCTGAAATGCGCGGAAAAGTTGGCGAGTTTGAGAATATTCTAAAAGCAGAGTAAATTAAGCCATAAAAAGCGTGTGGAATAATGCAAATGCAAATGATACTCCAAGTATAACTGCTACTGCTGCAACAAATTTTAACAAAACTTTTGTGTTCATTATAATCCTATTAATGTTGATGTCATTGAAATATTCTGAATGGCTCTGATTTCCTGAAGGAGCAGTGTGTTCAATACATCAAGATTTTCAACAGTTGCTTTGGCAATAATATCATAATCGCCATAAACAGCCCAGGCTTCATTAATACCAGAGGTTTGTTGAAGTTGTGAAATCACTTCTTTTTCCTTCCCTGTTTTAGTCATAATCAATACAAATGCAGTTACCATCTTTAAATCACTACCTTTAGTTTGAGAGGAAGTTCTCCATTATAAAGATTGCGGTTTTTAGGCAAGAATCAACATTGTGCCAATACCAATCAGTATTGCTGCTGTTCCGACTATCAGCATGTAAAATGAAAGTTTTTTTGCTCCTGAGATAAAAGTATAGAATATGTTGGATGCTATGGATGCTGCTGAAACAACCACTGTTGCGTAAAGCGCGACCATTACTGTGATTTTTCCTGTGAGCATCATTGCAAGCAGGACAAATATTGTCACACCGCCGTAAAGCACACCTACAATTCCTGTAACCAGATAAAGACCTATGTATTGGAATTTTTTCAAGGCAAAGAATGAAAGATAGTAAACCACCATAAAGAGGAGCATCGATATCAGCGACTCTCTTATTGAAAAGAAGCTGTATTCTGGACTCTCAGGTTTTTGTCCTTTCCAACTGAATCCAACAAATGCCCCAAAGCAGATCAAGATCATTGCAAGCATTGGGATTAAGAAGAATATTGGAGGTGCTTTGAAAGCTCCTAGTGCAAATAGGACAACAGACATTATCAGAAAGTCTCTGAAAATAAGCACTGTGTTCTCTAAAAATAGCGTTGCAGCACCGTCATTTGTCAGGGAATCGTCTTCTGATACCATTTTGGCAACTGTTGTGTCTACAAGCCTTGCATTTGCTATTCCGGAGCCTATTGCTAGCTCTTTCAAAGTGTTTTCTTCTGCCAATAGTTCTGAAAAGTAGAATACTACGAATTTGATTGTTAGGATTAATGCTATTATTCCTGTGAATATTTTCAAGGTAATTGCATTTTGAGGCAGATAAATTCTGCTTGGAATCCAAGATGTGATTATCCAGAGTATTGCAGTTACTGCTGCTAATCCAAAGTTCTTGCCTTTTACTCCTTCCCGCAAGCTGATTCCTTTTTTAATGCATAAGATTTCAGTAATAATGTAAAGTAAAAGCGCTGACCAGAGCGGTACTAGAGCGTAAGTTGCTATTGGTTTTAGTATTGACATGAAGTATGATTGTTCAGGCATGATTCAGTGATAGGTTTGGATGCTTTAAAAACTTAACTAGGGAGGGAAGTGTAGCAGATAGTTGGTGTCTTTTAGCTATATTCGCGCATATAAATGCTTAAATACCCTAAATGTATGTATATCTTTACAAAAGGTAAACATACCTTTACAATATTACACTGATGGACAATAAAATTAGAATATTACGTGCAAAACACAAGTTTACCCAGCAAAAGCTCGCAGAATTGCTTGGAGTAAGCCGTCAAACCGTGCACATGATCGAGCAGAACAAATATAACCCATCGCTTGATCTTGCTTTTCGACTCTCTGGATTGTTTAATGAAAGCATTGAAAACCTTTTTATACACCACAAAACTACTGTTGTTCCTCCGCATCATGTGCGGAGCTACAGGTGAGAGAGTTGAACAAGAAAGAATTAATTCCTATTGCACTACTGATTGTTGCAGCTTTGCTGGCAATTTATGTTTATCCGTTACTTCCAGCTGAGGTTCCAATGCATTGGAATGCAGCTGGTGAAGTTGATAGTTATGGTTCCAAATTATTCCATGTCCTGCTTTACCCTGGAATTATTGTATTCATCTATGCTCTTTTTGAGTTAATCCCAAGAATTGAGGTTTTCAGAAAGAACATCAAGGATTTTATGAAGCACTTCTTTATAATGAAAGTCGCAATAATGGCATTCATGATTTATATTTTCGCACTAACCACTTTGCCTGCTCTTGGTTATGCAATTAACTTTAATGTTTTCTTAATGCCTGCAGTTGGATTGCTGATGGTGATTATAGGTTATTTGATTAAGTTTGCTAAGAGAAATTTCTTTGTTGGAATACGGACCCCGTGGACTCTTGCTAGCGATACTGTCTGGAAAAAGACTCATGAACTTGGTTCCTGGGTGTTTATGGCAATGGGTGTTTGGCTTGCTGTTGTTGGTTTAATATTGTCTCCAAAGTATTTAGTTTGGGGAATACTGGTTCCTGTTCTTGGAAGTGTTGTTTGGATGTTTGTTTATTCTTATCTGCTTTACAAGAAAGAAAGTGAAGATTTCCAGAAAGAACCTAAGCTTTAAACCTCTCAAGCACAAATTTCCTATCCAAACTCAGTACAAACTGCGCCAACCTCGGTCCACGTTCTTTTCCAAGCAAAGCCAAATACGCTGACCTAAACACCTGTTTTGGTGTTAATTCTTCTTTTGCAAAATTGTAAATAGCGCTTTCCAAATCCTTTTCTTTCCATTTTCCAGTTCCAATAATATCAGCCAGTTTCTTTAAGGCTGAACGCTCTTCCTTGCTTAATTCTTTAACTTCTGCAGGCAATTTCTCCTGCACAATGAATTTGTATTGTTCAGGTGCAAATTCTTTAATCCACTGCCCAGCTCTTTTCAGCCTGTTTTTCACATAATCCAAATCCTCTTTGGAAGCAGTTTTCTTTACATGCCCTGTTTTTTTCAGAATCTCCAAGGAGTGATCAATATCAAAGTTAGTAGATTGCACAATCATTGAAGCATGACCTAAATTAACCTGAAGCGGTAGTTTCTTTGGAATTTTTCCAACATAAGCAAGCTCATACAACCGTTTTTCATGCTCTACTTCCCGTTTATTCTCTTTTTCATCTTTTTCAAAGTAAACTCTTTCAGTTGCATCATAATTATCATAAAGCAGAAGCAGTTTATTGGAATCATAAGGATCAAAATCAAGAACAGCTCTTGGTCTGGTTCGAATCAACAAATACCGTAACAATCTTGGTGGAACATGCTCTGAAATAGTTGCAAATCCAACCCCAGATCCTTTGGAAGTGCTCATCTTTCTTCCGCCTACTGTGAAAAACTCATAACCTTTTCCAGTTTCATCCCAGTCGCTCGGAAGTGGAGGTCTGTATTTGAAAATATCTTTGGCAATTGCAACAGCCATTGTCCTGGAACCTCCGTAAGTGAAATGATCTTTACCTGCAGTTTCATAAGTGACTCCAATACTTGGCCATTTTGCAGCCCATTCTACTTTCCAAGGGAATTTGCCTCCGCCATTGTATGGTGAGCGCTCTCCTTCATAACCACAACCCTCAGCCCATTTTACTAAGTCTTTTCTGCACCTGTATTTGACAACTTCTCGCTCTGAGTCCCATTCGTATGCTTCTGTTGTTCCGATTTTTCCGCATTTCTCGCAAATCGGATTAAAAGGTAGTTTCTTAGTTCCTGCAGAATCTTCTCCTGAAACTCTTCTGTAAATATCCTGAATTTCCTTAGTGTTGTCAAGAGCAATTTTGATTGTGTCATTAAACAATCCTTTGTCATAATTCTCGCCAGTGCTCTGCAATTCAACTTCAATTCCGAATTCATCAAATTTCTCTGTGCATTCTGAAAAATAGTAATCTGCATAATTCTTGTATCCTTTTTCAGGACTTGGAATATCCCTGAACGGCATTCCCAAATATTTCTCATATGTTTCTTTTTTCAAGTAGCTAGGAAATTTGTCAAAAGGATCAATATCATCAGAACCTAGGATAAAACGGCCTTTAACACCCTGGTTTCTGAGTGCTTTAGCAATTGTATCAGTAATAATCCAACCTCGGCCTGAACCAATATGGATATGGCCTGAAGGTGTTTTCTCATCCATGCAGATGTAACCGTGCTTTTTCACTACTTTCTGCAGATCTTCGTCTGACTCAACGCGCTCTATTACTTTCCGCGCCCATTGATCTGCCCAGAAAAGGGACTCTTGCTCTGAAGTCATTATCTAATCAATCAGTAATCTGCTTTTATTAGCTTTTCGTCACGAAAATTATAACAGCGGAGTAATATACACTTCAATTATTCCGCCAACAACCATCAAACCAATTGCAACCATCAAGAAAATTCCAACATCAATTGCAATTCTCTTGAACTCCGGTCGGTTATAGTGCTTCCTAACAATTGCTACTGAAAAGATTCCGCCTGCAATTGCTCCAACAAAGTAACCAATAATTTCGAAAATACCGTGAACAAAGAACGATAGGAAGCTTATTGGAAATGCAGTAAAGTAACTGGTTGTTTTGGATGCTACAGAAGCACCAGATGCAATTGTTCCTCTAATTAGGTTTCCAATAGCCACTCCAACAACAGCTGCATTCCATGTCAGCAGAAGAAGTGCTCCAGCACCGAACACAAAAGAGAATGCAACAAACAGGAAAAGCAGTCGCAGGTTGTTTGCAAGAATCAGCTCAAGCAGTTTTCCTTTGCTTACAGCCATTCCGCTAACCTTGCTTATCAAATGACCAGTTAAACCACCCCCAGTTCCAATAAGAGAACCAACGATCACTGTTCTCAGGTTCTGGATGCGCATAACCTCACCAATTTGATCCTTAAACATCACATTAATGATGTCTGTTGGCAGGATCGTGAACCAGAACGAGAACGCTATCAGCATTCCAAAGAACATGAACATGTAAACCATTATCACTTCATTATGTCGATGCCACAGGCTTTCGTGTTTTATTTGATCACATTCCTTTCCTTCTTCAATATAAAAAATCCTGTAAATCATTGGCACAAGGGCCATTGCTGTGAAAAATAGGAACCATGCACTTGCTCCCTGTGGGAAAATGTAGTATGCAAGCCACAATCCAGTTGTAGCTACTACAAAACCGAGAATTAACATGTCAAGCGGGTGCTTCTCAACTTCTTGTGGAGATACTAGGGATTCTAAAACCATTTTATCTAGATTACGCCCAAGAAGTATTTAAGTGCTACGTATGCAGCTCCAAGGCACATTACGAACAAAGTTAGCTTTAGAGCCTTTTTTAGCAAATGGAATACCAAAAATCCTGCAACCAATACTATTGCTCCGTAGAGTATCATCTGCCACATAGTACGTATTTCTTCAACTCTTTAGACTATATATGTTTCTAACCTGTTGGCGCAATCCTTTCAATCCATTTCTTGCTCATATAAACCCGCACTTCAAGCTCAGTGCCTGACTGCATCAGGTTCTCGTCCATTTCAGCAGGTACTTGAAGATCATATGTCTCGAAAGTCTCCAGATTCATTAACTGCACAACTGCAGGTACAACTGGGACTTTAGGATCATTTGAAACAATTTTTGGAGTTACTGACAGCACCTGTCCCTTTTCCTTTTCAATAATTGGTTTTTCAATTTCTTTGTGACCAGAATATGTAACTTCTCCACCGCTTCCAGTGAAAATATTTTCATACATTATTCTAACTTTAGCATGTCCGTGCTTTCCCGGAGCTGAAGTTGAAACAGTTTTTATTTTAAAAATCTCTTCTTCCTGTCCTTCCAGGAGTATTAGATCCCCTTTTTTTAATCGTGTTGCTGGTATTCCGCTTGTTGCCATATCTTACACCTATCTCTGAAATAATGATAACATATATAAAAAGGTTTAGGCTAATGAAGGAGTTATGCAGAATGATCCTGAGTTTGACAAGCTTGTGGAAAGCGGTGTCGAAAATGCTTTGAAGAAGTGCATGGGCCTGAAAGAACGAGAATCAGTTCTTATTGTGACTGACAAGGAGATGGGTGATGTTGGCGGTTTATTTTTTAAAAAAGCTATAGAACTTGGCGGAGAAGCTATGATAATGGATGTGCCAGCCCCGAAAATCGATGGTGAGGAACCAATGGATCAGGTTGCAAAAGCTATGAAACGGGTGGATGTTGCGCTTCTTGTAACTTCTCGCTCTTATTCTCATACTAAAGCACGAGAGGAAGCATCAGATGCTGGAACTAGAATTGCAAGCATGCCTGAAATCGACAAGGAAATGATTGCACGCACTTTGAATGCAAATTACGATGATATTCGAAAAAAAGCAAGGGCCTTGATAGAGGTTTTGAAGAAAAATAGAGCAATTCGTGTTGAAACTGAAGCAGGCACTGATATTGAATTCAAGACTGGTGGACGCACTTTTCACGGATATAATTCTGGTTTTTATGTGAAAAAAGGATCTTGGGGCAATCTCCCAGATGGTGAAGTGTACTTCGCTCCTCTTGAAAAAACAACAGACGGGGTTATTGTTATAGATGAATCAATGGTGGAAGTTGGGAAAATCTTAGAGCCAATAACAATGAATGTGAAAGCAGGGTTTGTTACTAAAATTTCAGGAGGAATTGAAGCTGAAAAACTTTCAGAGTATCTCAGGCCGCTTGGGAGAGATGCGCATAATGTTGCAGAACTTGGGATTGGTTTGAATGAAAAAGCAGTTATTACTGGAAATGTTCTAGAAGATGAGAAAGTGCTTGGGACAGCTCACATTGCTCTTGGTACAAACATTACTTTCGGCGGTGTTGTTAAAGCACCTTGTCATATGGACGGAGTTATGGATAAACCTAGTATTTGGGCCGATGACATGCAGATAATGGACAAGGGTAAGTTTCTGCTTGACTTTGACGAAATATTGAAGACTGCAGTAATAAAATGACTCAAAAAATACTGATAATTGATGCATCTGCTGTGATTAATGATTTTTCTACAAAATATTCTGATTATCGATTGGTTACAACTACTAAAGTTGTTAAAGAGCTAAAGTCACGAGGGGCAATTGAGGATCTGGAAGAACGTATTCCAAAACCTGATTTAATTAAATTTGTTAGTGATATTGACAAGGACTTGTCTGACAAAACTTCTGAAGCTGACAAAGAATTACTGGCGCTTGCTCTTGAGTTTCGGGCGCCTGTTGTAACTGACGATTACGGAATCCAGAATATTGCAACAAAATTAGGTGTTGAATTTATTCCTGTTTTAGAGGAAGGGATTACAAAAGTAATTGAGTGGGAGTATTATTGTTCTGGATGCAGAAGGAAAGCTGGTAAAAGTGGTGTTTGTAAAGTGTGTGGTGGTAGGATTAAGCGGAGAGAACGAAAGTAGTTATTTTTAAGTTTTCTTTTATTGGTTCCTCCATTTTTTTCGTAAAGATTGAGATGGTGGAGGAACTTTTTCCCGCGTAATTACTTTTGTTTCTTCTTTACCTTCGGGCAAATCCTCATGTGTCAAAAGAGGACTATCTGTTATTGGCAATAAATTTGAAAGAAGTTTCATTGTTTTTCCTGCTTTTTCTTCTTTTTTTGCGAGTTTTTTTCTTAATTCTGTTATCTCATCCAAAAGCGGAAGGTATTTTTTTAAAAAGTTCATCAATCGTATATCTTCTATTGGTATGCATGCAAGAAATGTCATTCCTTCCATCACATCAATTGTTTTTTGTGGAAATATCTTAAACAAAGAGTGCATTAAAGTTTCTTTATTATTGGCAATTACAAAAATCTGTTTTTGAGTTTTAAAACATTCTTCACAGCATATTTCGTATGCTGGTTTTTCTGCGTTTTTATTAAAAGATGAGTGTATCGGCTCTCCTGTCATAAGGTCTTCTGTAAGAATATATCCTTCTCCTCCTGGATAATCTAAAAAATAGTATCCTTTTGTAAGATTTTTAATAATATCTTTAAATGTTTTTTCTAGCATTTTTTTGGTGATGTCCTGCGAAGAAAAATTACTAGGTAAAATTTCATCTGCTAAAATAAATTTCTTTGCTTTTGGAATGTAAAAACCAAAGGCCAGTGTTTTTGCGACCCTTGCTATAGCTAATGCTTTAGTATAATCAAATATAAAAAACACTAATTTGTTTTTATCAGCCATAATCAATATTCTCTTCTTAGTTATTTAACACTTTTTACCAACTACACTCCACATTCCCATCTAATTATCCTGTCTTAACTTCTAATTTTTCATTTTTAGAAATGCTCTAACAACTCTTTCAAAATATGCCGTTTTTCAATATAAAGTTTCAGAATAGCCTGTGCCAAACCAAGCATAAGCGGTCCAATAATAACTCCTTTGATTCCGAATAGTATCGGCCCCCCAAAGAAACCAAATATTATCAGAAGTGGATGAATATCAGACTCCCGTTTAACTAGCATCGGCCGTATGTACAGATCTGGGGCAATTGTCAGGAACAATACTGATAGCACAAAGAAGACAATTCCTCTTGTCATGCTGTCAGGAAGCAAGAATACGTGCCACAAACCTAGTGGAATGTACATTGACCACGGTCCAATAACGGGCAAAAACGACACAACGAACATTATCATTGTCAGAAATGCAACTGCGAACAAGCTCGGCTGGAAAGAAACCCAGTATATCACTCCGAACATAAGTGCAATAATTATTGAAGTAAAGAAGTGTCCGACAAACAAGCCGTAGCAGATTTTGTCAAAAGACTCCATAAGCTCCTGTATGAACCTTTCTTTTTTTGGAATGTTCTTGAGGATGAATTTTTTAATTGCAGGCCCTTCGTAAATGAAGTAGAATGCAGTAATGAAGAATAGCACAACTCTAAGCAGAAGATCAACAAGCCAGGTCGGTCTCATTAGGATTTCTCCCATTTTTCCTGATAATCCTATCATAATCTTTCCGATTTCAGAAGCAATCCTTTCGCTCATTACTCCAAAACCCATAGCATTCAAGCCGTCTTTCAGATTAGAAGCAAATAATCCTGATTGAACTGCAGGCAGGTTGTCAATAAACCAGCGCATTAAATAATTTATACCATAGAAAATTGCAAGAATAATTGGTACTGTTACAATTAGAACTGCAATCAGGGATGAAAATAAATATCGTATGTCTTTTTTTGGTTTTTTCCTGTACATCCATCTGGCAACAGGATACGCAATATACGCAATAGCCAAGCTGAGTAGTAACACATCTGCAAACTCAAATAGTATGTAGCCCGCAGAACCTATTATCGCTATTAAAATTCCAAGACCTATGAACTTCCAGCTTCTTGTTCCCATACATAAAAACGTGTGTTTATATAGTTTAAAAGCTTTTCTTTTGTAATGAAAAAATTGATTGCAACATTGCTGGTTACTGGGCTATTGTTGTTTCTGCTCGTGGCTTCTCTTTTTTTGAGAATTGAGCGTTCTCCTGTTGAGAATTTGGAGGAAGCTACTATGCGATTGACTTTTGAAGGTGAGTTTTCAGTTAATTCGGTTAGTGATGGCAATGGCGAACCTAGAATTACTTGGGCAGCTGTTCAGTCTTTGAATTATCCAGAAGAAAGTAAGTATCTGGAGATTATTGATTTTGGAGCTTCTGAACCGTATGTTGTTGGAGAAGATGAGTTTGGAAATCACTATGTTGTGCTTAATTTTTCTAATCCTGTTTTCGGTATTAACAAATACAAAATCTGGACTACTGTAAGAACTAGCAAGATAACAGTTGCAGATATTACAACATCTTTGGACTCTATACATCAGGATTTCATGAATTCCAATCCTATGACTCAAAGTGACGATCCACTTGTAAAAAATACTGCTGTTGCAGCAACTCAGGAAAGCATCAGTCAATCTGAGAAAGTGAAGCATGTTTCAGAATGGGTTTTCAATAATATTGAGTATGATTTAGCTTTAGAGCACGAGACTTTGGATGCTGTATGGACTTTGCAGAACCAGAGGGGAGTTTGTGTTGAAATGAGCCATACTGCAGAAGCAATGCTCAAGTCTTTAGATATTCCTGCAAGACATGTTTACGGTGCAGCGCCTTACAATTTCCCTTCAGGTTGGCAGGAGCATACTTGGGTTGAAGCTTATATTGGAAAGTGGATTCCACTTGATCCTACTTGGGATGAAACAGAGTATCTGGATCCTGCACATGTGACTTTTGCAAGAGTTCCTGATCAGACTTTTGTTGAAGAGAAGGTGAGTGTTTCTGGTAGGAATATTAAAATGGGTGAGATGGTTCTGCCTGTAATGACTGTGGAAATTCTGAATGAGAAAAGAGGGAAAGAACCGATTTATGTGAAGTTGTTTGGGAAGAAGTTTAAGATTAGGTGAAGTAATTAGTTATCTTCTGTTTCTATTACTCTAAAAATCGGATACGCTCCCACTTCAATTATTGTTTTTAATTTTGCAGTACCAATGTAAAACTTATTTTTTACTCTACTAAAATATATTTGTTTAAAACTCTCATAAAAATTACCATAATTACGTTCTTGCAAGAACTCAATTAGATGGCTTATGTAATAATTAGGATGTTCTTTATTCGTATCAAATGTACTGATATAAACAAAAACTCCTAACCCTGGGTACTCTCTTTTATCACCTACTACAATAAAATTAGAACACATATCCATAGTTTGTATTTTACATTCTTTTGCAAGACCCATCATTGATGTTTCACTCTTCTCAAGAATTTGATCAAAATATTTTTTCAAGTCTTTCTTTTCCAGTAATTTTTTACTTTCTTTGTCTGACTTATTCATAAGGAGCACTTGTGTATAATTATTCCGATCCAAAATCTCAAAATTCACTTCACCAGTTTTTGCTAATTTTAGTTTATCATTTTTCTTATATGTAAATGAATCAAAATCCCATACCACCACTTTTTTAAATTCTTCTTTACTAAGTTGGGGTACTGTAACTTGTTTTTGATAGCTTTTTCCGAATGTTACTGAATTATTTCTTATTAGTTTTTTAAGTACCATTATAATATCTACTTCATACCATCTCAATGCTCCAGCAATATTTATTGCTGCTGTTTCTCCCCTTTCTTTTTTTATTTTTTTTTCTGTGTCGTCTATCTTTTTCTCTCTCTGTTTTAATGAAGTTTCCATTGATTTAATTAATGCAAATCTAATTTCAGAAAGTGTGTATTTTCCTTTTTCTTCTAAAATTTTTCGTAATACTTCTCTTTGAGGCCCTAAGCCAGTCATATTTTCCTCAAATATTTTTGTAAGTTGTTTAACTTTTCCGTTTCGCATACTTCTTTTTACTCTTCCAAACTATAAAAACCTTACAATTTATACCTCAAAATCGCAGCAGCTCCACTCAAACTCTTAATCTGCTGTCCTTCCCGTGTTTCAAGTGAAATAATTTCAAATTTAGAACCAGCATTTTCAGCTAATTCCTCAAATTCTTCAATAAGCGCGTCTTCAGAATCTTCTGAAAGCATTGCAGTTTCTACAGCTCCCTGAGTTAAAGCATTTCTGACTTCTTCTAAACCGTAAATTGCAAGCCCGTCATCCTTGCCCATATGTCCGAGGAACTCATTAACCAGATTTCTTTCTTTAGTAATTTCAGCTTCTGCAAGAATATCTTTTGATTTTTCAAGTAATTCAGTAATTCCCTGCTCGCCAGTATAACCAATATCAAGCACCCCAATAACTTTCTTTTTCAATGATGTTTCAAGATTGCCAACTTCTAAAAATTCTTCTTTTGTAGGGCCTGGTCCGCCAATCAAAATTCCGCGCAAGTCTTTTACTTCTTTGAAACTTGTATTCGCAACATCTGCGACTTTTCTGTAGAATTCCTTGGCCATTCCTTCAATAACTCTCTCGAATCTCTGAGCAGACTGTCCTCCTGCTCGGAATTTACCAGGAATTAGTGAGTTAAACTTTTTTACAATTTCAAAACGCTTTCCTTTGAGCAGAACAACCTCAGCATGCTGTCTTTCAATTACAACAATTCCGTAAGTTTCAACATCCTCCAGCATTTCCTCCATTGCTTCCATTACAAATTTCTGAGAACATCTGTAAAGGTTCATGTTTAGCGGTTTTGGTGGAATAATTGATTCAATAATGAAATCTTCTTTGCCTTCTATTTCTGAAACATTTCCGCAGAAAACAGCCATTCCGTTTTTCGGGGTTCTTTTGAATAATTTAAAATGCTGAAGAATTTTTGTTAAAGCAGTTGTAACATTCTTTCGAGTGGTTGCGCTTTTAATATTGACTGCAGTTCCTTGTTCGTCACCTAGTCTTTGCGCAACTTTGTCAAGATTATAACCATCAGCAATGTAAACAGTGATCAATTCAGTATGACGTCCTCTATATGAAGCCAGTTCTTTCAGCTTCTTTTTGAGATTTCGTGTTTCATCTGTCATTACTTCCTTCACAACTCCACAAACATTTCAACAGGCAATTCACAATTCACTTTCTCGCCTTTTCCTTTTCCAATTACAAACTTACCTGCTCTAGAAGCGCCTTGCAAGTCCAATTTAAAGCTTGTTATAACTTTTTTCAGTTCTGCTTCTTTAGTGTCAATGTATACTGCTTTTACTTCCTTTCCAAGTCCTATTCCATTGCTTTGCTTGAATTGCCTTACAGCAGAAAGCAGTTTCTTGAGTGTTTCACCAGCTTGCTCAATTCTTTCATCACTTTTTCCAACTTCAGGCCATTTTGCAATATGAATGCTCTTTGCTTTTTCAAATTGCTTGAAATACATTTGATAAATTTCTTCAGTAACATACGGCATTATTGGCGCAAACAGTTTCAAGATGTTTGAAGCAACTGTGTAAAGTGTGTATTGTGCTGCTTCTTTTTCGCCTTTAGCATATTTGTCAGGTGAATAAATTCTGTCCTTGACAATTTCCAAGTAGTAATCGCAGAATTCATGCCAGAAGAACTTCTCGCACTCCATTTTAGCTTTGGAATATTCGTATTTGTCAAAGTTTTCAGTTGAAAATTGAACAACTGTGTTTAGTCTGGACAATATCCATTTATCAACAGCTCTGAGTTTTGCAGGTTGTTTGCCAGGTTTGTATTTATCCAATTGCATTATCACAAATTTGCTTGCATTAAACAGCTTTGTGCAGAACTTCTGACCAGTTGCAAGGTCTTTTTCCTGGAATGGCAGATCATCTCCTAGCGAGCTTCCTGCTGCCCAGAATCGCAATGCATCAGCACTGTATTTGTCAATCATTTGATGTGGATCAACAACATTTCCAATAGACTTTGACATTTTCTTTCCTTTTGGATCCAAAGCCCATCCTGAAATCATTACATCTTTCCAAGGGTTCTTTTTGTCATGCATCTGAGCTTTCACTACAGTATTGAAAAGCCAGAAAGTGATAATATCATGAGCCTGCGGTCGCAAACTCATTGGGTAAATTTTGTCGAAAAGCTCTGGATATAGTTCTGCAGCTAATTTTGGAGTAAGAGATGAAGTTGCCCAAGTATCTAGAACATCTTTCTCACCTACAAATTCTTTAGAACCGCACTTGCACGCTTTCTTTGGAGTATCTTTTGTAGGATCAATTGGCAGATCTTTCTCATCTGGCACAATAACTTCTTTGCACTTTTTACAGTACCAAACCGGTATCGGCACCCCGTAAAACCTCTGTCTTGAAATGCACCAGTCCCATTGCAAACCTTCAACCCAATTCAGATAACGATTGACCATATGTTTTGGATACCAGTTCAGAGATTCACCAGCATGCCGTAATTCTTCTTTAATATCAAGATATCTGATAAACCACTGTTTTGAATTAATAATTTCAATTGGAGTTCCGCATCGATCATGAACATTAACTTCGTGCTTTATTGGGTCCTGTTTCACAAGCAGTTTCTCTGTTTTCAAATCTTCAATAATTGCTTTTCTGGCTTCTGGGATTTTCATGCCAGCATATTTTCCAGCTTTGTCAGACATTTTTCCATTAGGTGTAATGCTCATAACAAGTGGAAGGTTGTGTGCTTTGTACCATTCAATATCAGTTTGGTCTCCAAAAGTACAGCACATTACAATACCGGTTCCTTTTTCCATATCCACTTTGTCATCTTCTTTGATTTCAACATTAATATCAAAAAGAGGCACTTTTGCGAATTTGCCAATTAGTTTCTTGTATCTCTTATCATCCGGATGTGCGAAAATCGCAACACAGCTTGATAGAAGTTCAGGTCTGGTTGTTGCAATTACCAAGTCTTTTCCATCTTCTAATTTGAAAATAATATCATTAAATGTGCTATCCAGTTCTTTATCAGTTAGCTCAACTTGCGCAATAGCCATATGACATTTCGGACACCACATTGTTGGCGCTTCTTTCTGGTATTCTCTGCCATCTTTGTATAAATCTATAAATGATTTCTGAGAGATTTTCTGGCTGTGACTGTCAATTGTGGTGTAATGAATATCATAATCTGCAGAAACTCCGATTTTTTTCCAGTCTGCAATATACTTTGGTCTTAGTTCTGTATCCAGTGTTTTCAAGCAGAATTTTCTGAATTCGTCCCTCTCCATGTCAGTATGCCTAACTTTCTTTGTTTTCTCTATTAGCCGTTCTGTTGCAAGGCCATTATCGTCAGTACCGAACGGATAGAACAGGTTATAGCCCTTCATTCGCTTGTAACGGGCAATAAAGTCCATTTGAGAGTATGAGAAAGCGTGTCCTACGTGCATTCTTCCAGAGACTGTTGGGGGTGGTGTGTCGATTGAGTAAATTGGATCCTTACTCTTTGGATCAAAAGAATAGACTTTCTCGTCATCCCACCATTTTGCCCATTTAGGCTCAGAGTCTTTTGAATTGTAATGTTTTGGCAGTTCTTTGGCCATTAGTCCTCCCTTCACAGGAAAAAAACTGTGAAGAAAATAAGCTAGAACCCTTGCAGGGTGTCATACATTTACTACAGTATTTGTGATCATTTTTCTAGCTAGAAATTAATTAGAATAATAGCTTATAAGGTTTTAGTTTGCGCGTTTTTCTGCTTCTGTTTTTATTTCTTTAGGAAGTTTTTCACTCGGTCTTATTAGGCCTGCTTCTTCAGCATATTTTATTGCTTCGTTGTATCTTTTTAAAATAAGACAACAATAACTGTATCTCAGACGCATTTCATAACTAAGATATTCCTTAAAATTTATTTTTTCATAATATTCTGCTGCTTTTTTGTAGTTTTCTATGCGAAAATAGACGCTTGCTATTCTGTAAAAGAATTGGCCCTCAAGTTCCTTTTCTTTATTGTACTCAATACCTTTTTCCAAAGCTTTTATAGCATCTTCTGTTTCTCCTAATTCTCTATGTGCTTTACCCTTATTAGTCCAGAAAAAAGCATTATCTGGTTCTATTTTCACGGCCCTGTTAAAAAGTTTGAGCGCTTCGTTGTATTTTCCAGCTCCGTATTGCTGTGCCCCTTCACGGTTTAGTCTTGTTGCTTCCAATCCACTAGTGCTTTCAACATCATCAAATAGTTCTCTTGGAAAAAGTATTAACTCTTCTTTTTCAGGATCTTCTTTAAATTCAAAAATTGCTTCAAGAATACTTTTCAAACTCATACTTAAACAATAAGAATCAAGTCCTTAATATAACTATTTCTTCTTCTTTTTCTTTCCTTTCCGCTTCCCTTTAACTTTTTCTTGTTTGAAAACAATTGCTTCACATCCAGCACAGGTAATTGTGTACGGTTTTTCCATATTAGTTTCGTCACCGCCTTCTTTTCCGCATTCAGGACATTTGTAAGCGTGTTTCATTGGGCTGTCAGAATCCTTTTTGAATAAAATATATTTGCCAATTCCGCGACTTAGGTAACCAGAAGTAAACTGGCCTCCTCCAAGCATAAATTCTTCAGCCTCTTTTTCAAGACCGGCTAAAGTTATTTTAGAAGTAGTTTTTGCAGGGGCGGTTTCAATTGCCCCGGCATTAGTTTGAGTGTCAGTAGTTTCTACAGTAGTTGTCTCTTCAGTTTGTTCAGCTTCCATTATTTAACCGAAGAGGGCTCCAAGCCCTGCGGATGCTGCTGTGTCTTCTTCTTTCTTCTCTTCTTTCTTTTCTTCAGCTGCTCCACCGCCTGCTGGTGCTGCTGCAGCTGGTGCTGCAACTGCTGCTTCAGAGATTGTCTTTTCGATGTCAACACCGTCAAGTGATGCACAGACCGCTTTAATCATAGCTGCGTCTGCCTTTTCTCCAGTAGAATCAACTACTTTTGAAAGGTTTGCCTCGTTAATCTCCTTTCCTGCAGAGTTCAATAACATTGCGCCGTATATGTATTCCATTTTTTAATCCTCCAAATAAATTTGAGTGGCTATTGTGTAGCGGGAGGGGTTTATAAAGTTTATGGGGATGGTTAGGAAAGGGCTTAGTTAATTTATTTTATATCTTCCTCTATCTTATATCTCTCTTCACCATAAATTTGATTTAATAAATGTTTATAGTAAAGATTTAATTTTTTTTGATCAAATAATATTTCTACTTTTGTTCCATCTCTCTCAATTGTATACCCAATTAATTTTTTTAGTTTATTATCTAATTTAGGATACGCATCTAAAAATTTTTTTGGGTAGTCTCCCCATTTATTCATGTCATCAATTCCTTCTATAATTTCATCTAAAATACTAAAATCAAAAGCATTTGGTGGGTATTTTGGAAAAACTAATTTACCTGAGGCACGCAATTCTAGTAATGTTTTTATTTTATTTTTTAATTCGTTTTGGTCTGTGTGAATTCTATCAACACTAACTATGCCCTTATGTATTCTGTGATAATATATAGTTGGTGAGCCTTTTACTTCAATCCACCATTTTTTATGATGTTGGAAAACAACATTAGTCATATTGCCGATTAAATCTTTCAGTCCATCTAACATATTGTAATGAAATTTCCCATCTTTACCTTTGCATAATCCATGAAATCCCTGTTTTGAAAATGTTGTATCTTCTAATGACCATGATTCTTTCATCAAATCAAAATTTTCTTCTTTAAGCTTTTTTGACATGCTTTCTATTTAGTATTACTATGTTTTAAATATTTGTTTTTCAAAAACTACTTTAATCATAAAGTTATGAGTTAACTGATGAAAACAGCAATCCTATTCTCAGGCGGAAAAGATTCCACAATGGCACTTTACTGGTGTCTTCAGAATGCGTACACTGTAAAGTATCTGGTTTCTGCATTTCCAGCAAATCCTGACAGTATGTTGTTCCACACTTCCAATATTGAGCTAGTTCGTTTAATTGCTGAATCAGTTGGAATTGAGCTAATTGAAGTTCCAATTACTTCACAGGATGATAAAGGAGAAAGTAAAGAACTCAAACAAGCTCTGAAAAAGCTCGACATAGATTCAATAGCAGTCGGTGGTGTTTCTTCAAATTATCAAGGCAAAATATTTGGGAAAATGGCTGAAGAATTAGGAGTAGAGCTGCTTGCACCTTACTGGAATGTTCCTCACGAAGAACTAATTCAGGAAGCAATAGATGCAAACTTCAAAATAATTTTCACAAGTGTTTCTGCAGATGGTCTGGATGAATCCTGGCTTGGCAAAGAACTGAATTCAGGAACTTTTGAAGAGCTCAAAACTCTTTGCGAAAAATTCAGAATTAATATTGGTGGAGAAGGCGGTGAATACTGCACAACCGTTATTGATGGTCCTATTTTCAAAAAGCAAATCAAAATTCTTGAAGCTGAATCTCAATTCTCTGGAATGAGTGGCAAGTATTTGATAAAGAAAGCTGAACTTGCTGAAAAGTAGCAGTTGACACGTTTTCGCTCAGCCCAAAGACTATTAAAGCTCAAATACCACTATTTTTTAGGGGATTAATCTGGACATAATACTAGTCATGCTGCTCTTTGTATACATCGCCCAAGGCATACTTCTGTTTCTCAACCGCTTTTTAGACTCTAAAAAACTGCTTTGGCTGGTTATGGCTGGGTTTGCAGCCTTTATAATCTCCTTAACCAATCACACTCTCTTTGTTTTCCTTCTTGTTTTTTACCTTGTCTTTTTCTCTCGTTCCTGTCGTTTATCTGATTACGGCTTCAGCTATTACTTTACAATGATAGTTGCAATTGGTTTCACTTATGGTGTTGTTCCTGGAATTCTGATTGGTCTTATTCCATTCCTATTAATTCCAGCAATCCGTCCTGATGTGCAGGTAATAGATCTGATAGTTAGCTCAATTCTGATGACTCTTGTTGGAGTTGCTTCCGGTATCTTTGGCTACTTTGCAAAAGACCTTTATCCTGCTTTTATTTCAATTGCAATTATCATGCTTATTGTCTATAACTTTGTTCGCTTCATAGCGCTTTACGGCAAATTCCACATGGCCAAACTTGCTATTTCATTCTTCCTCAATATTGCCCTGAATTACTATCTAATTACAGTTTACCTTCCACTGGTGATGGAACTTGTAGGATTCGTGGTTCCAGTATGAAAATCATAATTAAACCTCTCAGGGGTGAAATCAAATGAAAGATATACTAAGAAGCAAAGCCAAGGAATACAAAGAGAAGTTTGCTATTTGGCGAAAACGCCCAACTAGCACCTTCGAAGAAGTTGCAGACATCTGGACTAAGAAACCTATCTTGGACCATGCCTACAAGGACGCTCTCTACATGTTACAGAGAGACAAGTTCATGTTTAATGAAGTCTGCAATGTACTTATTTCTGGAGTTACAATTCGGAAAGCACACGGTGACAAGAACATTGTCGAGGTTATCGATGCTGAAGATGAGCGCATTAATAGCTATGCTCAAAAACTTCGAAACAGAATAATGGAATACCTTGCTGCAAATTCCGCGCCTAATGTTGCTTCTGCATTGATACTGACAAGTATAATTATCGATTTGGAACGACTTGGGGATTACACAAAAGATCTTGCAAGAATGACTTTGCTAAAACCTGTTGAAATGAAAGGCAAGTATTTTGCTGCAATTTGCAATGTGAAAAACAATATTCTGAAAATGTTTGAGCTAACTGCTAATGCTTTTGAAAATAAGGACAAAGAGAAAGCATCAACAGTAATGCATATGAACAGCGATGTCCGCAAGGCCACTGACGATGTTCTGCTAAAACTGGATACAGACAAGAATCTGGCTGGACATTATGGAGTTGTGTATGCATTCTATATCCGTTTCTTCAGACGGGTTTCAGCTCACTTGGAAAATATTGCTTCAAGTGTTATAGCACCGTTCCCATATTTGGGTTTCAAGAAAGGAATTGAATTTATTAAAAAGAGTGAGGGCGGAAAGAAAAAGAAAGAAGAAAATCCGGAGCCTAAAACAAAGGAAGAAGCAGAAACATAATTAAAATCCGACTTGCGTACCTTTGAAGTTCTCACCAGCTAGAATTTTGGCAATATTTTCAAGGTTTTTGCCATTTACAATAGCAACTTTAATCTTACTTTTTACAAGAATTTCTGAAGCTTTAGAATCCATTATTGTTGGAGAATTTGCTGTCAAGTGCTCGCTTTCTCCAATTTCCTGTAATTCTCTGAAAGTTAGTTTCTTAAGCGGTTTTGCATTTTCGAATTCATTTGGATCCTTGTCATAAGCAAAATCAACATTAGTTCCTTTTACAACCATTTTAGCTCCCCATGCTTTTGCAATTTCAACAGCAACAGCATCAGTTCTCTGTCTTGGTCTGAAACCACCGGAAATAATAATTTTTCCTGGATATTTTTTTGTTAATTCCATAAATTCCTCTTCTGAGCGTGGAATTTCTGGGCAAGCGTGGTCTCCAAGCGCTGCAACCAATATTGCTGCATTCAAACGAGCTCCAAGTATGCCAATCATATCCAAATGATCTTCATCTGCAGTGAATTCTCGTGCAAGTTTTCCACCTTCTCTTGAGTATTTTCCACCACCAACAACAATAGCAAGTTCGTGATTTTGAGATTGTGTAACCAGAAAAGTCATTGTTTCTCTAATAAAATCGATATCAGCACCACTCTCTGGCATAAAAATTGATCCGCCGAATTTCAGCACAGCTTTCATAGTTCTGAGTTCTTTTTAATGTTCAAGCCTTTAGCGATCTTTACTTTTCGCACCATAAAGCCTGAGAGTCTGTTTCTAACAAGTTTGCTTGGGCATGTCAGAGATCCATCTGTGATCATCTGTTGAAGCTCTTTCTTGTTTTCTTCAAAATCTGGCTTGAACCTTTCTGGGTCCTTCTCTAACAGGGCTTTTCCTGTTCGCTTGATAAACTTCTGTCGTATGTTTCCCATTGTGCTTTTTTAATCAGACAGGGGGTTTATAAAGTATTCGGAGTGGGGATGTATCCTACATACCAAACCTTTTAATAGGGTAGAATGCTGATATTTGACATCAATGAGCAACGAATTAATTGTTTTAAGAGAGAAGTGTCTTGTACGCACAAAAAAGAACTTGAAAGAAGCATTAGGAATACCGGACAGGCGAATAGCGCAGACTGTTTCTGCTATTGGCGAGCTGGAAGAAGCATTATGCGCCTGCTCTGAAAGACTGAAAGACTGGTATTCACTATATTATCCAGAAGCAGCAACCCGAATTAAAAAACAGGAAGCTTTTGCGCGAATTGTTTCTGATAAAAAATTAAGAAGCGAATTTACTGATATTACTCAGGACAGTATTGGTGCTGATTTAGCTCCAAATGATATACATCATATCCGCGCTTTTGCAAAATCTTTAGCTCTATTATATTCTGAAAAAGGCCAGCTTGAAGAGTATCTTGAAAAATTAATGAAAAAAGATTTCAAAAACTTGTATGCTGTTGCTGGAGCACCAGTTGGCGCAAAATTAATTGCTCATTGCGGTGATGCTGCACGGTTAGCAAATCTGCCTTCTTCAACTATTCAGGTTCTTGGCGCTGAGAAAGCATTGTTCAGGCACATGAAAACAGGTGCAAAACCGCCAAAATACGGGATTATTTTGAGTCACAATCTACTTCAGAATGCAAAACACGATGAAAGAGGAAAAGTGGCTCGTGCTATTGCTTCTGTAATCAGCATAGCTGTTAAAGTTGATGTTTTCAGCCAGGAAGATAACACTGAATTCCTTACAAAAAAACTGGAGAACAAGCTTAAGGTTATTGAAAGGCGAAGATTGAAGAAAAGAGGGCTAGAGCCTGGGAAAGAAAAAGGACGTTCCAAACATACTGATTTCAAATCTCCAAAGAAAGGAGGCAAAAAATGAATGAAGAGATTCTGAAACGAATTGGAAAAGACTTTGCAACAATCAATCTTAATCCTGGAAGGAAAGTCTACGGAGAAAAGCTTAACAAGAAAGGCAGTAAGGAGTGCCGATTATGGGATCCATACAGGTCAAAATTGTCAGCAGCACTTCGAAATGGTCTAAAAGAATTCCCATTCAAGAAAGATTCTAAAGTTCTTTATTTGGGAGCAGGGAATGGCACTACTGTTTCACATATTTCAGATATGTGCACTGACGGAATGATTTTCGGAGTGGAGTTTTCACCAAGGGCAATGACAGACTTTTACCAAATGGCTTTGACAAGAAAGAATGTTGCCCCTATTCTGGAAAGTGCTAATCATACAGATGCTTACAAGGACATCATACCAGAAAAAGTTGATATAATTTATGAGGATGTTGCTCAGAAAGCACAGGTTGATATTCTAAAGAAGAATGCTGACGCGTTTTTGAAAAAAGGCGGATATGTTTTCCTGATGATTAAAGCACGATCAATCGATGTAACACGAAGCCCGCAGAAGATTTTCAATGAAGTTGCTAATCACATGTACACTCATTTTAAAGTGATTGAAAGAATTGATCTTGAGCCGTATGAGAAGGATCATATGTGTTTAGTGGGAAAATACGAATTATAATTCTCCTTTGACTTCTTTTTCCAATTCAGAATAAAAATTAACCATGAAATTATGACGCTCTTCAGCAAGTCGTTTTCCCTCGTTTGTAAGCATTTTGTCTTTTAGTTTTGATAATTTCATCTGAAATTCAACAACTGGTGTATGTTCTGAGTTGTCATAACTTTTTTTCAATTCAGGTTCTGCATTAAAGTCTGAATAAAGTTTCTGATTATGCTCTCCTCCAAATGAATAAGTTCTTGCAACTCCAATTGCCCCCAAGACATCCAGTTTGTCAGCATCATAAATCACTTTTGCTTCCAGAGTTTCTGGTACAAGTGTTGGGTCTCTGAATCTGTGAGTTTTAATACAGTGGCAGATTTTTTCAATTTTCTCTGCATGATAATTGTGCTTTTTCAGGATTTCCTCAGCTATTTTAGCGCCTTCAACAGCATGGCAGGTATCTCCAGTTTCAGTAGTATTAGTGTCTATATCTCGTGCAATATCATGCAGAAGAGCAGCTAATTCAACAATTTCCAGATCAGCACCTTCGACTTTACCAATATGAAGTGCATTTTTCAAAACTCGTTCTACATGCATCCAGTCGTGGCTGGGCGATTGCGCTAGCATATGCTTCTTCACTTCTTCACGTATTTGTTCCATTAGAAAACCTTACTTCTTATTTCCAAGTACTAGCTTTTTTGTCCACCAGAAAATTGCTGAAACCATAAATGTCACAACTGCAAGGGAAACAAGTTTCACAACTACCCAACATAGCATAAATCCGCCTCCGTAA
>CEPZ01078952.1_pt1 | contig 48937 bp, 42 predicted proteins | sample 530461 | NCBI WGS metagenome assembly CEPZ01 (sample SAMEA2620106, study PRJEB7988) | marine metagenome | isolation source: saline water (ENVO:00002010), including
TCCTTTAATCAAATCCATCTCAATTAAGCATTCTTTCTTGTCCATTTTCAGAATATTCGGCACACTAACTTTCGCCCGCTTGGCTCTTTGCATCAAATTCGCTTCTCTAACAGTTCTCTGACTCCTCAATGGCTCATCAATCTGACTCAACCTATATCCTTTCTTAATCCTCTGCTTTGTGAGAACATTTCCATTAACAGTAAGTCGCGCCTCTGCCCCGAGTTTTAGAAATTTGTCCGTGGTGTTAGGCGTTAGGCGTTTGGCTTTAGGTTCTTTGGATCCTGACTGCCGACTACTGAGTGCTGACTTCTGTTTCATACTGCTGCAGGAGCAGCAGCTGGTGCTCCTCCGCCTCCTGATCTCTTTTTCCTTCTATTCACAAATATAATTACCTGCACCACTGTTATAAATCCTAGCACAAAGATGCTGATTGCAATCTTGAATTTCTTACTGCTGATCAGGCTCTCTCCTTTTGGCTCTTTCTTTTTCTTCTCCTCTTCAGCTCTCAGCACATCTGCAATTTCGTTTTCACCATAAGCTTCAAACAATGGCTTTGCAAATTCTCCTTCTACCTCTTCTTCTGGCTCAGCTCCTGGTCTGAGGATCTTCTTGAAAGTCATCTTAGCCATATCTGCCTTCATTCCGTCGTAAGTAATTGCAAGATCTGGATCTCCATCTTGGTTCAAATCAGCATTTTCAGTTTCTCCTTTCTCAATTATTAATTCCCAGTAGTCACTGCTTATTCCAAGAAGGAGGTGATCTTTGTTGAAGTAAATTATTCGGAGTTCGTGTTCCTCAACCTTGGTAGTATGTCCTTGTGCTACTGCTACTTCTTTCTTAACTTCTTCAGGTATCATATATCCAGGTGGCAGTGGATCTCCAGGCCTCCAGCCCCATGGCAGAGAATAATACTCTGGCAATTCATACTGAGTCATCCAGATTGGTGGATGTATGTATCCTTCTGGTGGTATATCTCCTGGCAACCATCCCATTGGAAGTGCATACTCAGCAGCAAGAGTTGTTCTTTCCAATGCTGCAGCTTCTTCTAGAGCAGCATCTTCAGGAATAACATAGTCTGGGGGATAGGCAGTTGTATCATACATTGGGTCAAATCCTGGATAGAAAACAGGAACATCTATTGTAATTCCTATTGTTGTGTGCGTACGACCATAAAATGTTACAGGAGCTGAATATGTTCCTCCTCCTGGTGCCGCTTCTCCGCCTTCAAGTGCTGCTAATGCCGCAGCTTCTGCTTCTTCAGCATCCTGTAAAGCTGAATATTCATCCCATATTGTTTCAACATCCTCAAAAGTATAGGATCCAACAGTTCCGCCTCCCCAGAATGTACTTGCTTCGTCACTTTCACCGCTTGAACCAGGTACTCCTACAAGACTTAGTGTGTAGTTTCCAATATTTGACCAAACATATTCAGTGATGTAACTTGTTCCAGCATACCCTTTACAATTCCAGTTGTAAGTTGCATCATTATCCTCTGTTGGCAAAGTATAATTCCACCTTGCCCCAACATCCGGCCCAGTTAATTGCTGTGTGTCTGAGTATTTGAGGCCTCCTGAAGAATCCCAGATGTAAAATGTCAAGTTAGTTGTTACATCTGTGCTCTCTATGTTGCAGGAGAATTCTTGTTGTTGACCTCCTGTTATTGAAGTTCCGCTTGCTGGCGACAAGAGCCTGACAGTTGGTTCTTGTCGTATTGTTAGATTTATATGAGTTGTTTCTCCACTAATTGTGCTGTCTGCTGTCTGATTTGCGTATGCAAAGAATTCATATACACCGTTTATTACTCCATTTGGTGTGACCCAGAAGGTGATATTCTGGCTTTCATCTTTATCAAGATTTACTGTGAATGGATTAGTTGACTTGTTTGTCCAGAACGGAGAAGCATTTTCTGTTGTTGAGATAAGTGCTTTGCAGTCAGGATCCTGATTATCTATCCACACATCAAGGTCATTGTCAAGGCCATCTGAACAATTGAGTTCTGTAGCATCTCCGTCGCCATTAAAGTCTCCAAGCACAAGGCGTGTTGTTTTGTCTGCGTTTGTTGAATTCCATACCGGAGTCCACACTAATCCTGTTCCGCTGTTCATATACGCACGTGTCACATTTGCAGTACTTCCTGTTAAAAAGTCAAGGTCTCCGTCATTATCAAGGTCTCCAATTTCTATGTCGCGGACATTATCAATATCTGAGCTGTTCCAAGATAGGTTGAATGTTGCATCACCATTATTCAGGTAAACCCTGCTTGCTGTGTTTGTTGACCATTGACCATTTCCTGCTATGAAATCCACAAATCCATCGTTATTCAAGTCGCCAAGTGCTATTGCATATGTGTTGTCTGTTTCTGTGCTGTTCCACCCAGTTTTGAAGCTTCCTGATCCATTGTTCAGGTAAACCCTGTTATTTCCTGGTTCTGTTGAATCATTGTAATTTCCTACTATGAAATCCAGGTCTCCGTCATTGTCAAGATCTGCAACTCCTACTGACCAGGTGTCATCCTCTTCTGAGCTGTTCCAGGTGAGTGTGAATGTCCCTGCTCCGTCGTTCATGTAAATTCTATTATATCCTAACCTGCCAGTGTCATTATTGTTTCCTTCCAGCAAATCCATGTCTCCGTCATTGTCAAAGTCGCCGACTGCAATATCATATGTTGAAGTTTCTTCTGTTGTGTTTGAAGTAAGCACGAAAGTGCCTTTTCCATTGTTAATGAATACTCTATTTTCCTCATTATAAGACGCTGAAATATAATCCATTGCTCCATCATTGGTAAAGTCCGCGAAAGCAATATCAGTTGTTTGTTCTGTTAGTGTGCTTGTTGCATTCAATGCAAATGTTCCTGATCCGTTATTCAGGTAAGTCCAGTCAGCTGCATTATCTCTTCCTATTACAAGATCCAGATCTCCGTCATTGTCCATGTCTCCTGCTCCTATTGCATATGTGCGATCATCTGTGAATATGTTTGAATTAAATGTGTATGTGCCGTCACCGTCGTTTGTGTAGAATCTCGTTTCAATTGTGGCATATGCGTTTGCTTCTATAAAATCAAGGTCGAAAGTGCCCCCTCCTCCGATTGGGTCGAGGCTGACATTTATGTTTCCGCAGTTCGCATTTGTACACGACACATTTAAGGTGTAATTAAATGGCACATCCTGTGTTACATTTCCTGTTGCAGTTGGATAAACCAATGTCGCTGTTATTACTGGTGTTGGATACCAAAGCGGGTAATTATCTGATGCACCATTGCCCTCTACAACATAAGCAGTGTCTCCTATGTAGTCGCCATCTGTGTCATTTCCGCTGTAATTGTCATAATAATTTCCTGCAATAATGCTTCCGCCAATTATGTTTGTCCCTGTTTGGTTTTCGCTTGTCCAATTATTTCCTGCAGCACTATCTTGAACCGGTATTAAGTTTTCAGACATGTAGTTGTCATAAATTAAGTTTAATCCTGATTCAATGCTGATTCCTCTAACTGTGTTTCCAGTTGCATTATTTGAAATAATATTGTTACTCAGTGACACGCCAGCTACGCGAATACCATAAGTTCCATTTAGAAGTGTGTTATTTGAAACATTACAATTCGTAGAGTCTGACAAGTAAATACTTTCTGCACTGCTAAGATTAATTGTGTTGTTATAAATATCTATAAAGTTTGCGACTATTACATATATTCCTTCATTATTTTCTGTGATTGTGTTATTGTAAATCGTGTTGTTGTTAGCGGTAACGCTTACGCCGCTACCTGTGTTTCCCGAAATATTATTTTCAAATATTGTTGTGTTTGATTCTTCTAAATTTATTCCCTTTAGTGTATTATTGCGAATTGTGTTATTGTATATGCTGTGATTATATCCGCTTGCGTATATTCCAGACATGCCGTTCAGCTCAATTACATTATGATATATTGTACTGTTTTCATCTACAGTAAGATCTAATCCATCTCCTGTTGAACTGTTTATTGAATTATTGTAGAATATGTTATCACTGTTTGGTTTCATTCCTCCTAAAAGTCCAAGCATTGTGATCCCGTCTCCTGCAATATCATGTACGCTGTTATTTGATATGTTCAGTTCTGTTGAAGTTCTAATGTATATCCCACTGGTTGTAGTGCCCAGACTATCTCCAATATTATTATCAATAATTTCGCTGTTGTTTGTGTTATAAACATTGATTGCTCTTTCGTAACTTTGAATAACACAGTTTCGAATAGTGACATTTGTCCTATTTTCCATGAAAATTCCATAACCGTCGCTGTTTCCTATTATGATAGCCCCATTACAATCTAATTCAAGATAATCAGTATCTATAACAAGGGTTCCGTTGTTCTCAATAACTATGCCATCATTGTACGTATCATTCATATAATATGTACCTGCACAAAGCGTTATGTTTCCACTGATATTTGTCTCATTTAGCCCTGTTAAGTACGAACAACCGCCTGGACCTGATGGTAATGTGGCAAATCCTGTTGCAAGCGGGCCTCCTGAACCCGCAAAGAAGAAAAATCCACCTATTACTATTATTGCAATTAAAAGTATAAGGAAATATCGTGGTTGAATTCTATTGAAAATCTCTGATTTTTGTAGGGCAAAAAGCTTTCTTGATATCGGTTTTGCTTTTTTAGGGAGTTTGGTTCCTAGGTAAATTGTCTTTACTGTACCGTCCGGCTGTCTCACACTTTCGTAGTAGTAAGGGCCTAATTTCTTACCTTTGTAGTGTCGGTATTTTTTATATACCACGCGTAACCCCGGTTTTGCCTTGTAGGGCAAAAACATTTTCTATATAGTTAATCTAATTTATATAGGTTTCTAATGACGAATGTCATTAGTAGTAGTAATGTATATTTTGCAGAATATGCTAATTTTTGATAAAGTATATACTCAAGGATATAAATTCTAAGTCTAACAGAAAATTATTTGAGTTGACATATGTCAGGGGTAGTTGGTAGTAGGTGGATAGGTAGATTGGTAGAAGGTAGTTGTTAATTCAGTTCTTTTTCAGTTTATCCAGAATTTTCTGCCTTAGCTCTTTACTCAGTTTTTCACTTCCATCCCGCAAAATCCACTTTGTATCCTTATTTTCAGTTTTGCAGTATTTCACCATGAAATTGTAAGCAATTTTCGGGTCATAGTGCTTTGTGAGCTCCCTCAGCACCCATCCTGCAGACTTTTTCACATAATACTCTCTGTCATCCATCACTTTTGCAAGGTTTTTGGTAATGTAATCAGTGCTCGGATGCCCCAGGAACGTTAATGTGACTAAACACACAGTGCCGAACCGCCTTACCCACAGGTTTTCGTGTGCTATCCACTGCGGAATTAGGTTCTTGAACTTTGAAAAATCATTTTTCAGCAGTTTCTTTATGCTCATGCAGGCCAAACGGTCGCATATTTCCCAATCTCCAATCTGTGTTATCCGTTTTTGAATGAATTCAAAGGTTTCTTCTGGGTATTTCCCTGAAGTTTTCACTAAAATCTCTGCGCAAATCTGTCTGCCCTCTCTTGTAGCATCACTCCAGAGCTTTGTTATGAGTTCGAAAATGATTTCCTTCCTGTCCTTGCACATCTTAACGGTTTCAGAAGCGATTTTCTTTAAATCAGGGATCCTCATTCCCAACCATTCTAGATTTGTTGGGACAAATACTTGAATTTGTTTTTTCTCTTCATCTGTAACCAGTTTTGCACCAATTTTTCTGAGCTCGTAGCAGTATCTAGTTGGCTGATAATACAATTTTGCAAGTGTTTCGATTTTGTTTTTAGAAATTTCCATACGTTGAAGTAAGTTCAGGTTAATAAAATACTTTTCCTAGACATTTGTCACCCTCCGCGATTATTTGAATTGGTGAAATTTGTGAATTTGTCATTATTTGGCGCTCCGGAGTGTAGCGCGTACTGCATGAAGCCCCATTTGCTTCGCAAAGAGGCTTAAACAATTCAACTGAAATTGGTTCGGTCTGTTTGAGTAATCTATATTAACTATTACTTTGTATTAGTCTTGAGGTAGTGATGAATAAAGTTGGCAGTGTAGATTACTTTGACGGGGGAAAGAGAAAATTATACTTTTTCGTAGAAAACGACGACATTGTTGAAGAAGAAGGCTTCTATAAAGTTGAAACTGACTCGAAAATCTTCTATATTTTTGTTACAACTCTGGAAGAGCGTCCTTTAGATTCAGATATTGGCGCCAGAATCAACAGAGAAGACTTTGCTTATGATATTGGCGAGCGATATCTTCTTTATGCCCAGGCTAGCATACTTTTGGAGTACAGAAAAAACGATAATGTCAAAGTTGTCGGCTATAAAACTATACCGCGGCATAGCGATTCTATTTACGAGCTTGAAACTGAAGATTTTGAAGAGGGACGACTCGGATTACCGCACCTAGACTTTGCTCATGTCCGCTCCGGAAGCAAAAAGCTTGATACAAAAGTCGGATTTAAGAAATCTTCCTACATCACCCACTGGCTTTTGTCCGGATGGACTAATTCTGGCAAGACAAATGCTGCAAAAGTGCTTCTCGGAGTTACAATCAAAGGTGACAAGGACGGAAGTTTCGCTGGAGGAGTGATTATTGACCCTCATGGCGAGTATTATGAAGATCTCAAGATCCTAAATTCTGGTTCGCAGACCAGAGTAATGCATTTAACAATAAATCCAGACCGTTCTGACAAAAATGAAAAGGCTCTTAGCATTCCGCTGGGCCTGATAACTCCGCGCGACTTGTGCGAAGTGCGTGATTTCAATCCTGAAACCCAAATTCCATTTATGTGGCGGTGCAGAGACTTTTTCTGGAGGCTCCACAAGGGCGAATTCATAGATGACACCCAAATCCTGACCCGCTCTAAGAACTGGGTTGAGATGATTATCAATGAAGACCACAAATTTTTGGAAAAACTTGGCCAGGATTATAATGATTCTGCAGGACGGAAAGTTATGGATGCTGTAAAGCGCAGGCTGAGGAGCATTATCAAGGATGATGAGCTGGTCTGGGGCAGGGAGTACACTCCAATCCTGAAAGAAATTAAAGAGGATGTTTCTCGCGGTTTATGGTATGTGATTGATGTTAGCAGTATCAGCAATAGCACTGCCAAGCTGTTAACATCCCTGATTGCCAATGAACTTTTCAAAGACTACAAGGGAATGTGCATTAACAACAAGGCAGAATGGAAAAAATACAAGCCTGCAGGAATTTTAATTGAAGAAGCTCACAATTATTTGTCTCCTGAACAAGCAAGCGGAGGAAATATCATTGCCAAAATCGCTAAGGAGGGACGTAAGTTCAAAGTTTTCACAATAGTTGTGGAGCAGGACCCAAGTGGAATAGATCAGCGGGTGCTGAAGCAGATTCACAACAAAATAACACTTCAGTTAATTCCGAAAGACGCCCGTGCGCTCTGCGATACTACTCCGTACATTGGAGAATTGGAGAAAAAGATTCCGTTTTATGAAACTGGTGAGGGAGTTTTTGTAAGCACAGGCTCTTTCAACTTTGCTTTGCCTGTAAAATTCCCTAGAATGAGTGAGTGGGTTGAAGCTAATGCAAAAAAATGTTTAAAATGCAAAAAAGAATTAGTTCTGGATGATGGTTTGTGCGCAAATTGCGGGAAGGATCAGAAAAGCAAGGATGCTGAGGCGTTCATGTAACTCTCTTTTTTTGTTTCGCTTCTTCCCAAGTTTCCTTGTTAATCCACATCAAGTTGCATTTATCGCACTCTTGTAAAATAACATTTTTGAAATAATTTTTTGCAGGTCCATAGTTCACAAGACATTTTTTATGAATAATCTGGTTTGACATGATCCCACACGAGCATATTTTTGAAGAGTGTATGCCTGTTAGTTTTATTCTTTCTTTCATATGCTTCATCCTATTTGTATTTGTTTTCAGGTTTACTTTAGTTACTCTATTCTTTTTTTCTCTTTTTCTCTGTTCTCTAAGTAGTCTTTTTGTTGCACTAGTTTTTTTACCTTCCCCTCTAAGTGCATAATATTTTGCTCGTCCATCTGTAAAGTAAGATAAATATCCAGCTTTGGTCATTCTTGCCAGATTACCACCGATATTTGTTATTGTCTTGTCACTTTGCTCATCTATTTCTTGTGGGTTCAGGGCTCTTTTTGCTTTGTAAAGTATTCTCAGGAGTTTCATCCGATTTTTCTGACTGCTTCCAAATCCAACATACATTTCAGTAATACCATTTTCAAGATCATTCATAGGGTAATCTGAATTTTTCGCAAAAAAGTAGAAGAAAGACAAATCCGGCCTGACCTTTTTTCTATAATATCTGCTGAGTTTATCTATTCCTCTTGAAAAGTCAAGATAGTCTTCAATTATTTTACCTAGTGCATGTTTCCCTATTTTTATAACTCCAGTTACTTTGTATTCGTTCATCCATTTATGAATTCTTTTAACTGGTGGTATTGGAAGATCTTCTTCATCTTCTGTATCTTCTTTCTGTGAGTCTGTTTCCGGGTATAGACTTCCTGTTCCTTCTTCTCCTGGTTTCTTCTTTTTCCCTTTCATATCAAGATAAAATTCTCTTGCCAGCTCCCACACTTCTTCTGCAGTTTCAGCTTCTTTGTTGTAGATAATTTGTTTAATTTTTACAAGAAGTTCTTTTGAATATAATGGCTCTTCTATGTACCCTTTTTGGATTAAGCGACAGTAACAATCCAGTAAAAACTCTTCAAACCATTCTTGATCTATCCCTACAGTTATCCCATCTATTGGAAAATTTGCTCTTTCAAAAAGGTCAATCAAATACTCTGGTGGGATAATGTCTTTTTTATCTGTCATTTGTATTAGTTCTATGTTATCCTTAATAAATTATTTCCTTTTATAAAATTCTTTGGGTGCACTAATTCTCAGCACAACACTTATTAACCACAACAACCAAAAACTAAATTGAGGGAGAAATGAAACAATTTAAAGTTAAAGTTAGCAACAAAGCCGGCGCTCTTTCAGGCGTCTGCCAAGCTCTTGCAGAAAAGAATGTTAGAATCAGAGCAATTTCTACAGAAGCAATCAGCAAAACCGACGGTTTTATTAAAGTAATTCCTGGGAATGATGTTGAAGCAAAAATCGCGCTTGATGCTGGCGGTTTCAAATACACTGAATCTGATGTTATTGTTGTTGATGTTATTGACGAACCTGATATGATTGCAAAATTGACAACCAACATGTCAGAAGCTAAAATTAATATCAAGTCTTTCTACCTTTTGGATAAGGGTTTGTTTGCAATGACTGTTGCTAGAGAGGATTTCCTAAAGGCTAAAGAAGCATTAGGTGACAGAGTTGTGGATAGTGCTTGAGGTTTCGATAGGTTTATATATCCCATTATTGATTGATTTTCTATCCAAATACTAATCCATGTTCTTGGATTAGGAGGATAATTTACAATGAATCAAAAAGATATACTGAATGCTGTAAAACAGGCTAGGTCAGCCTCTAAAGAACGGAAGTTCAAGCAAACTTTCGATATTGTTGTTAATTTCCGCGACCTTGACATGAAAAACCCTGCTCACAAGTTCAAGGAAAGCATAATTCTTCCTCATGGACGAGGCAAACCAGTAACTGTTGCTGCTTTTGCAGACGGTATTGTTGCTGAAGCAGCTAAAACCGCTGGAATCGAGAAAGTTATTGACAAAGCAGCTCTCAAGAAACTCGGGTCTGATACAAAATCTGCACGAGCAATTATCAATGCTTATGATTTTTTCATTGCACAAACTGATTACATGGTTGATGTTGGAAAACATCTTGGTGCTTCGCTCGGACCTCGAAACAAGATGCCTCAGCCAGTTCCGCAGAATGTTCCGCTCGCACCAATGCTTAAGCGTTTTGAAAAACTTGTAAATGTCAGAATTGGAAGTCTTCCATTAATTCACTGCCGAGTTGGTACAGAGGAAATGACAGATGACCAGCTTACTGAAAACATTAATGCAGTCATAACTGCGCTTACAAGAAAAGCTCCAAAACACGAAGTAAATCTTCGATCTATATTTATTAAAACTACAATGGGAAAAAGTGTGAGAGTGGGGGCGCCGGAGCGCAGTGGAGCCGGAGCGCCGAAGGAAGAATCCAAAGCCAAAAGCCCAACGCCTAACGCCTCTGAACCAATTGAACCAACCATTAAGGGAGGTGACAAGAAATGAAAAGTGGCGAAGTTTCACAATGGAAGCAAGACACAGTAAAAGGAATTGTTGCTGAGATTAAGGACAATCCAATTGTCGGTATTGTTAATTTCGAAAACCTGCCTTCAAAACAACTGCTTCAGATAAAGCACAGTTTGCGAGGACATGCTATTCTCAGAATGACTCGAAAGCGTTTGCTAAAACTTGTTCTGAAACAAGCAGGAATCGAAGGGCTTAATGAATATCTCACAGGTGAGCCTGCACTTATCCTAACAAAGAGCAATCCATTTATTATTGCAAAGAAGCTCCGAGACTCAAGAACAACTGCAGCTGCAAAACCTGGCGCTACAATGCCTAAGGACATTATTGTTCCTGCTGGCGAGACCAGCTTTGCTCCAGGACCAATTGTCGGTGAACTTGGAAGCATGGGTGTGAAAGCTGCTATTGACAAGGGTAAAGTTGTGATTAAGGAAGATTCTGTTCTTGCTAAAGATGGCGAGAAGATTGACAAGAAAAAAGCAGATCTTATGTCAAAAATGGGTATTGAGCCAATGGAAATTGGTCTGGATATCGAGGCTGCTTTCGAAGATGGTTTGGTTTACAAATCTGATGTTCTTGGAATTAATACAGAACAGCTTGTTGATGATATGACTAATGCAGCTTCAGATTGCTTTAAATTGTCTATTGGAATTGGTTTCCCAACAGCACAGAACATTACATTCCTGGTTCAGAAGAGCTGGAATGGTGCAAAAGCTCTTGCCAAGGAGATTAACTACTTGTGCAAGGCAACTGCAGGGGATGTTATGGCAAAAGCTGAGGCTGGAATGGGTGAATTGAAGAAATTGGTTAAGACTGAAGCACCAGCAGAAGAAAAGAAAGAGGAACCTGAAGCCGAAGGTGAGAAAAAGGAAGAAGCGCCTGCCGAGGAAAAGAAAGCGGACGCTCCTGCTGAAGAAAAGCCTGCTGAGGAAAAGAAGGAAGCGCCTGTAACTGAAGAAAAGCCTGCAGAAGCACCAGCAAATGAGTAAACTCGCCAACAAGAGAAAAAGGAAAGCTCAAAAGAAGCGAAAGATCAAGATGAAAGAGCGCAAAAAAGCAGAGTAATTAAATAAAATCCTTAATCTTGTGCTTAGCTTCTTCATGCCACAGCCAAACTAACAGAATTATTGCATCTATTGCCATTGGCAGATTAGCCATTCCCAATTGTCTGAGAATATGAAGTTTGAAAGTTGCAGTTGATATTGGCCAGAACAGCATTATTCCTGTATGAGCTCCTCCACCAAGAATAAAGTCCAGGAAAATGTGGAACAGAATTCCAAATGTTATTACAAAACAAATAGTTGCCAGCTTGTGCTTGTTCTGTTTCCAGAGAATAAAGCCTGGTATCAGGAAAATCAATCCGAAAAGCGGAGTGTGAGTAATGCCTCCGTGCTGAAGGAGCGCAGTGCCCATATTGAAAATAGTCAGAAAGCCGTTGATCATAATATCAATATCAGGCAGAAGACCTGCAATTCCTGCAATTAAAAGAGTGTGCATGCTAAGTAGTTTCTTGTGGTTCTTCATAACATAATCGCGGTACAAATCCACCAGGATTATTGTTAATAGCACGTGAGTGACAGCTAAAGGCATAAAATTGAATACTCAATCAGCGTATTTAAAGTTTTCACAACAGGAAAGCGAACAACAACCTCAGCTTCCAAAAGATAAAGAAGTTCCCAATCGGCTCCATTACCAAATTCTGAACTCTCTTTGCAGTATTTCCACCATAAATCAATGACAGCAGAAGCATTGTGCCCCATTTCACAACTCCGAAAAGCATTCCGTAGAACCCCCACCCAATTGTATTAATGAGCCACGGCCCTGCGTGAACTCCGAAAAGCACCATTACAATAACTGCAATAGTATCTCCAATAACAATTGACGGGTTTTTCAGAATAATAAAGTGCGCAATAATAATCGGCGGTATCACAATCGCCAAACTAGGCACAAATCCGAACTTAGCGCAGGCAAGTGCAATGAAAAGCGTGGATAGTGATAATCCAGGAACAAAGAAAAGCAGTAGCTCAACAAACAGTATAATCACTGCAACTGCTATCATCAGCAATATTTCCGGCCTCCCGCTCCTTCCTGCTGCTGCCAGAATCTGCACTGATGCACTTACTACATCCATGCTGTTTTTTAGAATCTCTTACTATAGATAATTTTTGTTTCAAATACATTTATAAATGAATAAACTTCTATTTCTTTGCAATGATTAAGATTTTCAAGACTGCTAACAACCTTTTGGTTGAGCAGAAAAACTTCAGCAAAGGGAGCTGGATTAACGCTGAGTCTCCTACTGAAGCTGATCTTGAAAAACTTGAGAAACTAACTGGAAAACTGGATGAGTTCGAAGGTTTCATAACTTCTCTAAAGGATCCAGATGAGCAAGCACGTGTTGAAACTGAAAACGGCGCTCTTCTGATTGTTCTCAGAGTTCCGTATATCACTAAAAAGGGTGAAGAATCAATCTACACTACAAGGCCTCTCGGCATTATCCGAATGAAGGATTACTTAATTACAATTTCTTATTTTGAAACCGGAGTTCTGGACAGGCTGACAACCCAAAAAATCGATACTCAGCACAAAATTGAAACAATTCTCAACATATTCCTTATTGCAGCTCGCAAATATTTGTACCAGTTAAGGCAGATTAATCGGAAAACCTTCCTTTTGCAAGGAGAATTGGAAGATTCCACAAAGAATGAGGATTTGCTTAAACTGCTTTCCCTTGAAAAATCACTTGTTTATTTCGGAACATCACTCCGAACTAATAATTATGTTATTCACCGCCTGAACCTAATGCGCATTTTCACTAAATTTGAAGAGAATAAAGAGCTTCTGGAGGATGTAATGATCGAATTTAAGCAGGCTTTGGAGATGACAGACACTTATTCCAATATTATTGAAACCATGCGAACTGGTTTTGAAGCTGTTATGAGCAACAACCTGAACAAGGTGATGAAAACACTTACAAGCATTACCCTTATTCTCATGCTACCGACTTTGGTTGCAAGTGTTTACGGTATGAATGTGAATCTGCCGTTCCAGAATTCTCCAAATGCTTTTGCAATTACAATGGGTATTTCTGTTCTGATTTCGCTAGTTGGAACTGCTATTTTCTGGAGAAAAGAGCTTTTCTGAGTATAGCAATACTTTTTAACTTCTGACACTAAGTTATGTTTATGTTAGCATACAAATTAAAAGTTCCCAAGCTGAAAGGTTTTGTTGAGGTTTACAAACACAATAAAAAAGAAAAATTGGAACCATGGTTATTAGAACTTTTCAACACTTTTTTGAAAAAAGAAGGGCATGTCCCACTGGATACATTTTCTGATTTTGATAATTATTTGGTAGCAGTTCATGATAATAATATAATTGGATTTACGCGTTATTCAGAAAATTCAATAGATTTTGTACTTATTCAAGAAAAAAACCATATGTGTATATTGGGAAGAAAATTGGCACTTTTCTTACTTTTCTAACTATTGAAGATATCTGGAGCAAAAGCAATAAGGATATCCGGTCTAGTGTTTTATCTACGGCTGGTTTGAGGATAAGTTTGAATCTTGGTGCTTTAGTAGTAAAGATAAAGAAAGATAAAGAAGACGGAAATTACATTATTCGTTTAATATATTCTAAAGGAAAATCAAATGATTTCTGGATTTCTCAAGAAAATACACTCCTAATGAATCTGGAAAATAAAGATAGGTGTTTTAAAACAAACTTAAATCAAGAATCTACGCGAAAAGACAAGCGCATATTTTCTGTAAATGAGTATGAAAGTAAAATAGTAAAAACTTTTCCCGATTTCAAACATGTGTCAAAATCCTTGGAAGATATCCATACAGATAGTGGAATAAAAATTGTTGAAGATTACACTAAATAGTCACTCCAAAACCCTTTTTAACCATTAATCCATACTCCATTCTATGCCTACAATTAAGGAACTCAAGGGTCTGCTTAAACAGAAGACTGACAAGGCTCCTGAGCAATATTACCCAGTAGAAAAGCTGAAAGAAAAGGGTTTTGAGCGAAGCAGATGCAAGAAATGTGGGAAATACTTCTGGGTGCAGGGAGAATCTGAATTATGCGGTGATCCTGAGTGCTCTGGGCAATACACTTTCATTGGAGACAGCCCGTGCTCTAAAAAAATGGATTTTATTAAAGCATGGCAGGAATTCTCCAAACTTTTCAAAAAATTAGGTTACACTCCAATCAGGCGATATCCAGTAGTAGCGCGATGGCGCGACGATACTTACTGGACAAACGCTTCAATTTACGATTTTCAGCCTCACGTGGTCTCAGGATTAGTTGAACCTCCTGCAAATCCACTAGTAGTTCCGCAAGTTTGCATGCGATTCAATGATATTGACAATGTGGGAATAACCGGCCGACACTACACCTCATTTGTAATGATTGGTCAGCACGCTTTTGTTCCTCCAGAACAAAAATTCGATAAAAACCAGTATATCAGCGATATTATGAAATGGCTTGAAACCGGAATGGGCCTTCCACTTCACGAAATCAAGTTCCACGAGGACCAATGGGGCGGAGGGGGGAACCTTGGGGTGTGTATGGAGTTCTTTGCCCGCGGTTTGGAAATCGGAAATCAGGTTTATATGCAATATCAAGTGAATGATGACGGCTCTTACAAGGACTTGAATCTGAAAGTTCTGGACATGGGAATGGGGCAGGAGCGCTGTCCGTGGATGACAATGGGTACTGCAACCAGCTACGAATGCAATTTCCCTACTGTTGTTAAAAAATTGTACAAAGAAACCGGTGTAAAGCCGAATCAGGATGTTCTCAAGCGATTCCTGCCGTACTCAGGCCTGCTAGACATGGAAGAAGACAAATCAATTGACAAAACATGGGAAGAAATCGCAGGCAAGCTAAGCATGGATGTAAAAGAACTTAAACAGGAAATTCTGCCTCTTGCTGGTCTTTACTCAATTGGTGACCACACCAGAACACTTCTTTTCGGAATTACTGATGGTGCAATTCCTTCAAATGTCGGTGGAGCTTACAATCTACGAATAATTCTTAGAAGAGCTCTTGGATTTATTGACGAGCACGACTGGGGAATTTCTCTTTATGATATCTGCAAGGCACATGCTGATTATCTTAAACCACAATATCCAGAATTATCTGAAACAATTGAGGATTTGCAGAAGATTCTTGATGTTGAAACAGCTAGGTATAACAGCACAAAGGAAAAATCCAAGAAAATTGTTTCAAGACTTCTTGAAAAAGGCTTCAGCGACACTGAATTAGTTGCACTTTACGATTCTAATGGTATTTCTCCTGAAATGCTCAAGGAAGAAGCAAAGAATATTGGAAAAGAAATTAAAGTTCCTGCTGATTTCTATGCAAAAGTGGCTGCACGCCATCCTGAAGTTGAGAAAAAGAGTGCAAAATCTGCTTTTGATACTGGAAACCTTCCTGCAACTGAAATATTATATTACAAAGACAAGAAACTCGAATTCACTGCAACAGTCCTCAAGGTCCTGAAAGGAAATAATGTTGTTCTTGACCGAACTCAGTTCTTCCCAACAGGCGGAGGGCAGGAGCACGATATCGGAACTCTGAATGGGATTCCTGTTTCTGATGTTGTTAAATCTGGCGGAACAGTTGTAATTCACACTCTGGAAAAATCTGGATTGAAAAAAGGCGACAAAGTCAAAGGTTGTGTGGACAAAAACCGCAGAATGGCTTTGTCAAAACTGCACACAGCAGCGCACATTGTAGGAGGTGCAGCTCGAAATGTTCTTGGAAGTCATGTTTGGCAGGCCGGATCGCAGATTGATCCTAACAAAGGTCGGCTTGACATAACTCATTATCAAGCAGTTACAGAAGATGAGCGAGCTCAAATTGAAAAACTTGCAAACGAGCTCATCAAAAAAGGAAATAAAATCTCAAAACAAGTGCGAAACAAGAAAGAAGCAGAATCAAAATATGGTTTCACACTTTATCAGGGTGGTGCAATCCCTGGGAAGGACATTCGTGTTATTGAAATTCCTGGCTGGGATGTGCAGGCGTGCGCAGGAACTCATTTAGATAATGTTTCAAAAGTGGAAGGAGTTCGTTTAATCAAAACTGAGAAGATTCAGGATGGGGTAGTACGCCTAGTTTTCATTGCAGGAAAGAGCCTTCTTGAAGGCAAACAAGTGAAAGAATCTGAACTTATTGGTGAGAGTCTTGAAATCCTGAAAAAAGCTTCTCCAAATTTTGCAATTGAAACTGCTATTGATGATCTTATTCTCGGAGCTTCAATTCTGAAAGTGAATTCCAAACAGCTCCCAACCACTTTGCAGAGATTTGTAACTGAAATTTCTGATATTGAAAAAGCTGTAAAATCTGATGTCAAACTGGAGCTTGAAAAAGCAAAAACCTTCTCAGATGCATGCAGAATGCTCTTTACTCATTGGAAAGACTTGAAAAAAGTCGAAAAGAAGCAGAGCACAGGTCTTGTAATTGGTATGGTTGAAAAACTTGAGAAAACATTTACTGAGCACAACGGTCGTAAAATCGCCATTGGCGACGCTGGAAACATCGGAACTGCAATGCAGATTGCAAATATTCTCTGCTCAAAACATCCAAATGCAATTGTCCTCCTTTCTACACAGGAAAGAAGTGTTTTAATCATAGGGAAAAAGTCCAAACTGAACGCGAAGGAAACTTTAAATACCCTGGTCCCGAATTCGAAAATAAGCGGTGATCAGGGCAGAGCTGTGTCTGACAAGCGTGTTAAAGGCACAGGACTACTTGAAAAACTGAAAAGGTTGATTAAATGAAGATCTGGAGCAAAACAGCTCTGTCAATAACACTCTTTATCTCCCTACTTTTAGTGCTCAGTGCGGTTTTTGCATTTTCTGCAAGCAATCCACAGCCAGATCATTCTCTGTCTGCAGTTTCTAATGGCACGTTCACAGAAGTTATGGATCTGGACAATGACGGCCGCTCTGAAATCATTGTTAACAGTGTGTCCTGGCCAAAATATGAAGATTACCTCACTTTCAACAATGGACCATCTTCAATTGCAGTTTATCATGTTTCAAATGGTGTTCTCAGGCCAAAAGCAGTATATGGAACCCAATCTGGCAACCCATTCGGTATTGCAATTGGTAAGTTCGACTTTAATGACCCTGGTTTTGACATTGCAGTTACTGAATATAATGCAGACGATGCTTCCAATAGCCTATATGTTTTAGCTTCTCCGTCCTGGAGTGAGAAAAGTTTTGCAACAGACCTTCCCGGTCCATATATTGACAGGCCTCCTTATACTGTAACTGCAGTTTCTGAAGGGCTTGTTCAAGGTTCTGCTGTAGTCATTGCAGTTGCTGAACAGTCAGAAGGTGCTCTTGTAAAACCTGCAATTATTATGTGCACCATTGGCGGTCCTAATTCTTTTGACTGCTCACGAACTCATGATGTTTCTGCAGGTGATGCTCTCTTTGACCCAATACTTGCAATAACTTCAGGTGATGTTGGTGCAGTTTCTGCAGGCGGTAATATCCATTATGCGCAGGATAACAGTGCTGATATTGTTGCAGTTACAAGAACCGGTCGAGTCATAATATTATACAGAAGAATCACTGGTGGAGCAGTTTCTTTTGTCAAAAACGAGTTCCAACAGGCATTTACAGAAACCAGAGGTGTTGCAATTGGTGATGCTGACAATGACGGGGACAATGATATTATTGTTGTGAATGCTGATAATAACAATGTTGTTGCTTATCTACAAGAACCTAATGTTGCTTTTAATCCTGGATGGTCCAAATTAATCTCAACTGGCACTGATCCTTCCTCAATTGCAGTTGGCGATGTTGACAGTGATGACATTGATGATGTTATTGTTGGTCTTGGTGACATGGAATCTGCAGAAGTGTATATTCAGCATGCTCAGACCGGTCTTCCAGCTGGAGAATCTTATGTTCTTGACAGCACTGGTCTGAATGTTTTTGGTGTTGGTGTTGGGGATGTGAATGGCGACAGTTTGAATGATATTATTACAACAACAATGGCTGACAGCAAGGTTGCAGTATTCTTCCAAGAAGTTGCAGAACCGATTCCAGAGCTTGGTGAGCGTGTTCAAATAATACCGCGCTGGAGCACTGTTCACAAGGGAGTTACTGCTTACAGTGTTTCAAAACCATACTTACCATGTTCTGTTTCTGCAGGGGATAATTATCTTGGGTCCTGCAATGAAGGGCAGATTGCAACAATAAGATCCTGTGATGACACCAAAGATACTTTATTATTCCAGAAAGAAGTTTTCAATAAAGAATCTGAATACTCTTTCCTTTTCAACACTCCTCAAGGTTTAGCAGCACAGAAAATAGTTACAGGGAGTATTGGATTAACTGCACAAATTGATGAAAACCGCCTTTTGACTGTAACAACAACTAAAGACATTAAAGGCAAGAACAGCGCTCTGAAATACCAGCTTTACAGGAAAGAGGCATGCGGTCTTGTGGCTGTTGGCGAGCCTGGTGAATTTTCACAAACAGTGCCCGGCCATTATAAGAACTTCCACAAAGTTTTCCAGGATCCTGAGTGTGAGGCTAATGAGTGCAACTTTGTTGCAGAAATATTTGCACATTCTGCTGGTGATGTTGGTGGAACTGTTGTAGAATTTGTTTATGCTCCTGAAATAGTCGGTGTTACACTGAATGTGGTCTCCAGCAAAGAATCATATCATCTTGGTGAGTCTGCACTTATTCGAGCCAGAGTATCTGATATCTCTATTTATTCCCTGACTTATGATTTTGTTTATCCTGCAAGTCTACAGGGAAAAGGTGGACGTCTTTCTTATAATGATTTAACTAAAGAATATAGAGCATCCTTCCCAGTTGAAATTGACGGAGACTATTTGCTTAATGTTACTGCAAGACCTTCTTCAGGAGGTGGCAGAAAGCTAATTTCTACTGCATCATTTACTGTAACTCCTCCTTTAATTCTGTCAGTATCTCCGCAGTTCGTAGACTTTGGTACAGTATTTGAAACAGATCCTATAATAACACGGTCTGTAATTCTTGCAAATTACGGAACAGATCCTATCAGCAATATCAGCCTGACTTTCAGCTCCAGCCTGGACAATAAAGGGCTTTCCTATGAATTTGAGAACCGGACAATACTATCCAACAGCACTGAAACTCTTAATTTGACTCTTGAAATGCCTGACAGCGGTTCTAATGCAAACCATACTGGTTCAATCAATCTCACAGCACCTGGAATGCAGACTGAAAGTGTTTCTGTGGCATTCAGCTTCTATTATGAAGATGCAGTAATTGTAGATGATGATGAAAATGGCACAACAAGCCTTCAACAGGCTTCAGGCTCACTTGACACAAGTGCATGGTCACTCGGAACTGTTATGCCAGGTTCTTCAACAGAGCAAATCGTACTTGCCAGCATTCAAAATGGTCTTGCTTCAGAGTTCGAAGTCAAAGTTCTCCTAGATGGAGATGCATCTAATTACATTTCTCCTAGCACTGAAACAATTTCCGATCTCTCACAGGGCGTTTCACTTTCTTTCAATGCTCCTGAAGAGCCTGACAAATATGCTGTAAGTGTGCGGTTCCAGTTTGTGAAAAAGAGCGACGGCACCCTAGTAGACACAATCACACTTCCAATCACTTTTGAAGTAGTCGAGGATGGAGGGAGTATTGTTGATGATGCAAAAACACGGCTCAGCAGAGTAAGAGGCTCTCTCGGCTCTGTTCAGGCTAAAGCAGGAGCTGGAACTGATGTTTCTGAAGAAATTCAGAGTCTTGTATCTTTGGCAGAAGAACAGGTGAATGATGCATCTGCTTCTATTTCAAGTGCAGAAGAGCTAGCTGCACTCGGGGATGAAGCAAGTGCTGAGGATCTTTTAATCAGCGCAAATAGCGCCCTTAATATCGCAGAGGACACTTTGAGCCAGATAAATGCAATGATAGCAACTTCATCACAGGATAGAGGAAGCAGTATGAGCGCAATAGTTATCCCTCTTGTAATTTTCTTTGCTGTAATACTCATAATCGGTTTAGTAATACTTGCCTTGAGGGAGGGTTGGATTCCTGCAGATAAGGTTCCATGGCTGAAATCTGCTTTTGAAGCAATTGGTCTTGGCACTCTTGTTGAATCTTCAGAGGATTTCAAGCCTGAACTGAGATTCAGTCCGGAAGTAAAAAAACCGCAAGCAAGGCCGGTTACTGCCCGTCCTGGAGTGGCTACAAAGCCCCCAGCACCAACTCAACCAACTGGCTCAGGAGTTCCTCCAAGAACTGGAGCTCCTTTACCTGGTCAAAATCAACAGGAAAAGTATAAGAGTTACTACAACAGGAGGCTTCAGAGATGAGTATTAGAATAATTTCAGAAGGCGTGTATGATACAGCGCATTCTATTTTCGAAGCACATGAAATTAAGAAGCAGAGGCCAGATGCAGTGCTTCTTGAGCTTCCATCTTCTCCTTTCCAGAAGATTTTTGATGAGTTCAATAAGGGAAAAATGAGCTCCGCCAGCCTGAAAAAGAAACTTTTAGCTGCAATTAAGGTTGAAAAATCAGATATCCAGCATGATCTGCTGAAACAATTCCTTTTGGGTCAGGTTGAAGAAGAGGAATTAAGTGCCATAGAAACTGAAGGCAGGGAAATTCATGTAATGCAGGCTGCAAAGAACACTGGTGCTGAATTATTTGCAATTGATGTTCCTCTTGACAAGCTTGAGAAATATCTGCTTGGACAGTTCAAGAAAGATCATGTTGAGCGCACTCGGCAGATTATTGAAACCCAACAACTGCCTGATATTCTTTGGAAGTTTTCAAATATTCTGCACTACCCATTCTATATTTTGGAGAGAATTATGCGGCACAATGCAATTGTGACCAGCAATCCTTACAAGCACAATGTTTCAGAATGCACTGTCTGCAGGATTGGTGTGCTTTGGGACAGAACGGTGCACAAATTGTTCCTTCCTATGTTCATGCTAATGCCTCTAAGCAGGAAATTAACTAATGACATGCGATTGTCTTTTGTGATTCACAAAATGGATCAGTATCGGGAGAGGTACATGGCTCGCAGAATTGCTGAAGAGTATCAGAGACTGAAGAAAAAGCTTGGAAGAGAGCCTAGAATTATTGCAATTGTGCATTTGTGGAATGCTAATACTATTCGGAAGTATTTGAGGGGATTAAAATAGTTAATAGAATAGGATTCCTGGTTTTTCTACATCTGCGCTTTTTGCTTTTGGGTCATTTGAGTCTTCTGCTTTTGAAAATGTAATACTACATCCTGAAACTTCTTCCATCCATTGTTTTGATTCTTCAAAAACTTTCAGTTCTTCTTTTTGACTCATTATAGTTTCTTTCAACTGTTCTTTTCTCTTCATTAAAGTAGGAACATACTTTGCAATGTCTTTTCCATATTTCCTTAACTTTTCATCCTGCATAAAATCTTTAATCTGTTTTCCAGCCCTGACTCCTACATAGACCTCGTGTTTCCATTCAGGTGCGATAAATATTTCTGTTTTATTTTTTTCTTCTCCGATAAGCTCTCTAACCTGTCGCATGTCTGTAACTGTTTTTCGTGCAAGTGTTTCTCCTCGCTCAAAACTCTCATCCAGATACTTCTTAGCAGGTTCTGGCCATTTCGCCAAGGAAACAAAGTCTTTCTTACCCAGTTTCTCCCAGAAATACTCTGCCAAGTGCGGTGCAAAAGGCGATAGCAGTAACGCTAACTTCTCCAGTCCCTCCTGCATTACTTCTGGCTTTGAATCTTTTGAGTATTTATTCAGCTCTGTCACAAGTTCCATCAGCGTAGAAATAGCTACATTCAACTGGAACTTCTTAATAAATCCAGTAACTTTTCCAATTGTGCTGTGAGTTTTTGCTAAAATGTATTTATCTCGGCTTTTTAGTGCTTGTAGCTTGTGGCTAGTAGCTTGTGGCTTGTAATCCTCCACAAGCATATACATCCGCTTCAAGAACCTGTAAACAGCATCAACACCTTGTTCATTCCACTCCAACTCTTTTTCAGGCAAAGCAGTGAACAGCATGAACATTCTAGCAGTGTCAGCTCCATACTTATTGATGATTTCTTTTGGATCAACAGTATTTCCCAGACTCTTGCTCATCTTAGCGCCGTCCTTAATCACCATTCCCTGGCAAAGCAGTCGCTTAAATGGCTCGTCAATAGTATGCAATCCAAGATCGCGGGTTGCTTTTGTGTAAAATCTAGCATAAAGCAGATGCAGAATAGCGTGCTCAATACCGCCAATATATTGATCAACTGGATTCCAGTATTTCACAGAGCTTTTGTCATAAGGTTTTTTGATATTATTTGGATCACAGTAGCGGAACCAGTACCAAGAACTGTCTACAAAAGTGTCCATTGTATCTGTTTCGCGCTCTGCTTTTCCTTTGCATTTCGGACATTTTGTATTAACAAAAGTCTTTGAACTTAAAATTGGATTGCCTTTTCCTTCGAATTTGACATCAGTTGGCAGTTTTACTGGCAAATCCTTTTCTGGAACCGGAACTGCACCGCACTTTTCACAGTAAATTATCGGGATAGGTGTTCCCCAATACCTCTGTCTTGAAATAAGCCAGTCTCTGAGTTTGTACTGAGTTGTTCTTTCACCCCAACCTTTCTTTTCAAGCCACTCGCCAATAGCCGGAATAGCTTCTTTGTTGTTCCAGCCATTGAATTCTCCAGAATTGCACAGAACTCCCTCATCCATATAAGCTCTAATCATCTTGTCAGGGTTCAATTCATGACCTTCTGGTGAAATTACAACTCGCATTGGGATTTTGTACTTCTTAGCAAACTCGAAATCTCTCTGATCGTGAGTTGGAACAGCAATTATAGCACCTGTTCCGTACTCCATAAGTACGAAATTACCAATATAAATTGGAATATCCTCATTAGTTGCAGGATTTTTGGCGTAGCGCCCTATAAACAGCCCTTCTTTTTCCTTATTCTCAGCAGTTCTTTCAAATTTGTCCTGTAGCACCACTTTTTTGACAAACTCTTTCACATCTTTTTCGTATTTTGTGCCCTTAACAAGCTCTTCTACAAGCGGATTCTCAGGAGCAAGAACTACAAATGTAACTCCCCACAATGTATCCACACGGGTTGTGAACATCTCAAGCACTTTATCAGAATCAACAATCGGGAATTTCAGATTAACACCTTTGCTTTTGCCAATCCAGTTCTTCTGCATGGTTTTAACACGCTCAGGCCACTCAGTTAATTTGTCATCAATATCACTCAGCAGTTCCTCAGCATAATTTGTAATCTTGAAAAACCACTGAGCCAGATTCTTGATTTCCACTTCAGCTTTGCATCTCCAGCATTTCCCACTCTCAACTTGCTCATTTGCAAGAACTGTTTTGCATTTCGGACACCAATTAACTGGTGCTGGCCTTTTTTCAACTAATCCTTTATCAAAAAGTTTTGTAAAAACATACTGATTCCATTTATAGTAAGCAGGATCGCAGGTTGCAACTGTTCTGTCCCAGTCATATGAAAGTCCGAGCTGTTTCAGCTGTTCAGTCATTTGCTTCATACTTTGCTTTGTCCACTTATCTGGATTGGTTTTGTTTTTGATAGCTGCGTTCTCAGCAGGCATTCCAAGTGCATCATAGCCCATTGGATAAAGCACATTAAATCCCTGCATGCGCTTGAAACGAGCAACAGAATCGCCAATTGAGTAGTTTCTTACATGCCCCATGTGCAGTTTTCCACTTGGATATGGAAACATTTCTAGAACATAGTACTTTTTTTTCTTAGCATCTTCGCTAACTTTAAACACTTTCTTGTCAGCCCAGACTTTCTGGAATTTTTGCTCAATTTTCTTGTGGTTGTAAGTCATGCTGTTTTCCTGTTAGAATATACAGTATAAAAATATTGGGATATGTGAAATCAGTGCTATATTAACTCTCTATTTTTTCCTTTTTATCTTTATTTTTCTTCCATTTCCAGTATGGATAAAATGGATCTTCATCTTGGTTCTCTTCTGGGTCTGGCATGATTATTTCTTCTGTATTTATTCCATATGTTTTCATTTCCTGTTCTATTTCTTCTGCTTTCTTAAATTTTTCAGTGAATGAGTAGTAGGCAAGGCGCAGTGTGAGTGCTTGATCATTTTTTGAATCTTTTTTCAAGACCTCTCTGGCTATTTCTTCTGCTTTTTTATAATCTTCTAAAATACTATAGTCTGACATAAGAGTTTGCAAAAATATAATATCCAGTTTTGCAACTAGTCTAAGCTCTTCCAGTGTCTCAATTTCTTCCTTTAATAGTTCTTTGTCAGCAAATTCTTCACCTGCTTCTTGAAAATGGAGATTGTATAATGCTATTGCTTTAAGTGATAATGCATCTAGCCTGATTGTTGGGTTTTGGGGCTTGCTTAAAACTTCATTCAATCCTTCAAGTGCCTCTTTGTACTGTTTGTCATTGATATAAAGCTCTGATTTAAGAACAAGAATGTGGTCTCTTCCTTCTGGCACTAACTCTATCATGCGATCCCAATCTTCTATAGCTTTCTGGTACTCTCCAATATATGCATAAACATCTGCCCGAAGAGTCAAAAGCGCGCGATGGTCTGGATGTTTTTTAATAGCTTCATTAAGTATTTCCAGAGCCTTTTTGGTTTTCCCATCCATGTAGTTATTGCTTGCTAATTGATATGCATCCACTGCATTTTCATAAGTTTCTTCTACTGTTTCTGTTTCAATATTTTCTATAACATCTACATAGGCTTTCTTTTTTCTTTTTTTGAGTTTTGGGCTTATTATTACCATTTTAAATAAAAGAGGTTTGGGCCACAGGGCTCCGAACCTCCGTCTCGCCACGGAGGCAGGCGGTAGGGTATTCACGCTTCGCGTGAAGCCCTGTTCTGAAATTGGTTCGATTTATTTGATGAGTAGTGGGGCCACAGGGATTTGAACCCTGGCCTAGTGGTTTCTTCCACTGTGAGCTTATCTATCATTCCCGTAACGGGTCAACGCTCCAGTCAGACTGGAGCCACTTACGCTCCCAGGTTACGCCATAGCCCCTATTTAGGATTAAATTAAGTATTTTGGAGATTAATAAAGGTTAGTATTACTCAAGCGAACGCACAAAGTGCGTGAGCCGCTCTGCTACGCACAAATTTATTGCAGCGCAAAGCGCCGCCCGATTTTGCGGGCGTAATAAAGGTTTTGAGGACTATTTCTTCCTCTTAACCCTTCTCCTGTAAAAGTCAGCCAAAAAGATGTTCTTTGTAAAAGATGCAGCAGGCAGTCCTATTAAAATTATAGTCATAAGTATGAATATCACCTGTAGCAAAAGGCTTTTCAGCAAAGCAACAACATAATCCCCTAAATTGTCAAAAACAGGTTTCAGCACCTCGAATTCAAAATAAGAGCCAACTGTCTGCTTGTTCATGAAATTGATACTTAGCATCGGAACCATAAAACATCCTACAAAAAATTGTGTTAATCCTCTTGCCCAAGGGTTTATCTTAGTTACAATACCGAGAAGCACAGCATATGCTATAACAAAAGGAAGAGCCTTGATAAACATGAAAAATCCTAATTTAAAATCATCACCAAATTTCAGAACAGGCAGTTTCTTGTACTTGCCTTTGCTAAATTCCTTAACAATTCTGACGCCATATCCGCCTAAAGCAAACCATCCAACAATCGGAAGGAATATTAATAAAATATTCAGAAGTCCTTTTGCCCTGTTAAACGGGTATTTGAAAGCAGTTTTAAATTTTAATTCAGCCATTGTGCTCGATTAGACTTACTAAAAGTTAGTTAATAAAGGTTTTTCTACCCAGCTATTTTACTCTATATGTATCAGCGCAGCGAAAATCAGGGTACCGCCTGCAATAACTGCAAGCAATCCTGTAAGCCAGCCAAGAGTTTCTGTAGTCAGAAATCCAAGACTGAACACACCTAGAGCTGACAGCCCAACACCTATTGCTATTATTGCAATAATAACTTGTATTGAGGCTATTACCCATTTCATCTCCATATTACTGGATATTATCTGCTTATTTTTAAGCTTTCTCCCTAGCAACGTAAAATAGATATACTCTGTTTCCTAATTACTTTTTTATGTCTAAGGAAGTATCAGATCGGGAAATAGAATGCTTGGCAAAGGCGTGCATTGCAGGACTTTTTTTAATAAAAAAACACAAACCTTCTGTTATAATAATCCCACTGCGGTCTATAATTTTCTATTGGATGGGTGTGAAAATCGTAGAGGCAGCTATACAGCAATCTGAAGAAAACTGGGCTAAAAAATTACAAAAACCACTGCTTGATGATTCCATACCCTTGTACCTACCTCAAAGCGGCCATTTTTTAAAAAGCGTATTACCAAACTTTTTGAAACTCTTCTTTACAAAAGAATTCAAGAGTGTTGATGATATGCTTCAACATACAAACACATCTAGTGAAAGTTTTTCTAGAAAATGGAATATAGACGATGAAGAGGGATCTGAAAGCGTTAGGCGCGTTTTTCAAGAAACAGAAGGTTCTGGTGAAATTCATAATCTTATTTTACCAATACTAGAAAAAGAATTTAAATTAAAAGGAAAGAAAATCCGCGCTTCAAGAGGCAGTATTTGTATATTAGAGGAGGAGCTTCATGGTGGTTCTACTACAGCTAATGATCAAGCGTGTCGCATTGTTTTTCCCAAGCGCAAAGTTTTGTTTATTACTGCAATGTTAGACTTCGGAGAGTATAATAGGCCAGCATACGACATTGATGTGTCAAAACCACGTTCTATACAAAGCAACTTCATTGAATATTGTATTTCTTCAACAATCTATTTTGATAAGGTTTTAGAACCATATCTTGATCTTAAACACACACTACATTTCAAGTTGCTCTACTCAATAAATCCTAATTATTCCAAGCCACTTCTAAAGTTTTATACAAGACTTGAAAAAAAGATTAAGGAAGTTTTGTCTGAGGAGTTAATTCACCAAACATTCAGAATGTTGAGATAGGTTTTGAGCACCTTTAAATACCAACATCCTCTACTTATTTTTATGATTGAAAAAATCCTCTGGTACTTGCTTGTGCTTGACTGTCTGACTTATGCCGGACTGACAATCTTTGCCAGTTACCACAGCAAGAAAACGCACCACTTCTGGAAGGGCATTCCTCTGCACTGGACTCTCTCACTTGGTTATGTTTTCCTTGTTGCGTGGCTTGGGTATGCGCTGTCCAGACTGGGTGTGCTGTTCTAAACAGTCTCCTTGTTTAATCTAGAATCTTCTTAACAACCTATAATAATATAATAACCACTATTTCAGCAGGCAGTAACCTCCAAAACAGAAACAACTGTTTTTGTCACTAAAGGGTAATAATAAAGCTTAAATAGTGCATATGTCACTACTTAGGCGTAGTAAAATGACAAATGTCACCTGGAAGAAAATATTCGTAACAATCATGGTATTTCTAGCCATGATCGCAGTTCCTGCATATGCTGCAGCGAACGCAAGGGTAGTTAGTCTGACTTCTGAACCAGCACCAATGTATGTTGGCGATTCTGCAACACTTACTGTGCAGGTTGATAATGCCGGAGACGAGCCAGCTATAGATGCTGTTGTAACTTATGAAATCCTCCTGGATTCTAATGTTGTTTCAAGCGGCTCAGATACTGTCTCACTAGGCATTTCTGAAGTGCAGAATGTGGAATTTGCATGGTCTCCAACTGAGAGCGGAACTTATGACACAAACACAAACATCACACTAGGCGGAGATACTGACACTGAAACTCTTGAAATCACTGTTGAAGACAAGCTTGAATTCACAAGCTTTGATGTTACTGAAACAGTAACCACAAACGAACTTCTTTACTCAACCCAGCCAATCACCTTCTCAGGAGCAATTGAGAAGAATGGCGCAGGAGTTGCAAAAACCATCACTTTTAATATAGAAAGCATCGGCGTAATCGGCTCAACAACCTCAGCTGCTGACGGAACTTTTAGCTACACTCACTCAACTGGAATACAGTTCGCAACACCAACTGACAAGACAGTTACAGCAACTTTCTATGAGGATGCTGAAGCAGTAAGCGACACTGACACCTTTGAACTGGATGTTGGAGAAGCAACAGGTGACGGCCTTGTTGATATGACAATCACACCAGGGAAACTGGTAATGGATCCTGGAGCTCTTTTCGACTACATAATCAGTGTAAAGAGTGTAGGAGATGTTTCCGGAACCTACAAGCTTGAAATCAGCACCCATCACGAGTTCGAATACTGGCTTTCAACTGAAGTTAATTATGTAACACTTGCTGCAGGCGGACAGGATGACATCTCACTTTTCGTGGATGTTCCTAATAACGCCTACCCAGGTGAGTACCAGATTTCTGTAAAGCTGGAAGACATGAACGACCGTCTTGTTGATATTGAAAAAGTTTATCTTGAAATCAATGACATCGGTCAGGTTGATTACTTCTATGACGATGATGACAACGAGGACAGAGATGAGTACGATGTTAATGTAAATATTGAGCCAAGAACCTTGAATGTTAAAGCAGGAAGCTACAGTGAGTATGACATCCTGATTCAGAACCTTGGAACAAGAACTGACACTTACGAGCTTGACCTAAGGGTTGGCTGGAGCATTGACCACTGGTTTGATTTTGAAGACGAGGAAATCACAATAAAACCTGGAAAATACAAATATGTTTCACTATATGTTGACATTCCAATTGACGCTGTTGTTGACTCATACCCAGTAAAAATCACAGTAGAAGGCGACGCAAGCGATGTTGAAAAAGCTGATCTTGTAATCGACCCTCCAGAGCATTATTACGACCTAAGTTTGGACACACCAACTGTTGTTCCTTCTGGATTCACAGCCGGCGCAGCTTCAGTTGTTGAAGTTTCTGCTTCTGTTGAGCTTACAGATCTGAAAAGCGGTGGCGGAAGATATGTTAATCTGAAGATGTATGTTGATGACACTTACATGCAGTCTGAGCAGGTTTATATTGCTTCAGGCCAGGCTAAAGATATTAAATTCACACTTGATGCTACAAAAGGCCCAATTAACGGTGATGTTGGCGAATATGAAATCTACTACACCGCAAGCATTGCAGGCGAGTATGAGAAGAGTAGGAAAGCAACTCTGAAAATCAGAGACCTTGCTTCTCCTTCAGTTTCTCTTGACCCTGAAGTGTTTGAATTAATTGAGGAAGACACAATTGAAATGACAATGCAGGTTTACAACCCTACTTTCGAGTCCCAGACCTACCAGATTTACTCAAAGGGAATTGAAATTGCATTCACCCCAGACACAATAACAGTTCTTCCTGAAGAAACCAAGAAAATAGCAATTACAGGTGTTCTACAGAACGCTCCAGACGGAGAAACAGCTGTTGATGTTTACATTTCAAATGCAAATGCAGAAGAGTTTACCACAATCCAGCTTAATGTTGGCAGTGATGAAGCAGACAACACTGACACTGGCTCTGTTGAAGGTGGCGGACTGACTGGATACATTCTGACAACTGCAGGTGGCATCACCTCTGTTATAATCGCACTTCTCTTGCTTGTAGCTGTTGTAGGATATTACTACTACTCAAGACAGGATGAAGAAGTGCTTGAAGGCATTGACGACCAGGGAAATGAGACTCTAAGCTTCGGTTCTGGTGGAGATCAGCCTCCAGCTGGCTTTGGCGGAGCTTTTGCAAATCTTAAAAAGGTTTTTAAAGACAAGGTACTTAGCAAGCCTGCAAACGCAGAGAGAACTGAAGTAATGAAAACCGAAAAAAGACAGGGAATTAACCTTGACCGACTTGTAGAAACTCCAAAAAGCACTGAAGTGGCTTCACCACAACAGTCACAGCCAAGCTGGCATCCAAAAGATGCTGAACATATTCTTGCAAATCTTGAAGGCATTAAACAAGAGTTTCATCAGACTTATGAGAACGCACGTGACCTGAAAAAGAAACTGCACAATTTTGCAGACAGTGTCGGTCACAAGGCTCAGGAAGTTCAGAAACACATTGAGCCAACTGAACAAGTTAAAGAGCAGACCAAACCAGTAGCAGGTAACGGCTACATCAAGTCCATTATTGAAAACGTTTGAGAAGGACAAGGTTTAAATACAACGTGCTTGGTATTAAAAAAATCCGCAGGCTATAGATATAATCAGTTTTCTCGCGGTAAACCAATAGGTGAGATCAATTACAAAGTATACAGTTATAATTTCAGGGAAAGGAGGGGTTGGGAAGACCACTACAACTGTAAATCTTGGTGTTTCTCTTCATAATCTCAATATGCGAGTTGTTGCTGTTGATACTAATCTTGTAACTCCAAATCTGGCTCTACAGCTCGGTTTGCCACCAACTCCTACTACTTTACACAATGTTCTAAGAGGAGAAGCGGATGTTTTGGGTACAGTTCAGTTGCACCAGACTGGATTGAATATTATTCCAGCAGGATTGACTCTTTCAAATGGAAGTTCACGATATTTAGGCAACTTTAGGCAGGCTTTAGAGCCGCTAAAAGGTAGTTACGACCATGTTCTGCTTGACTGCGGTGCAGGATTGTGGGGAGAAGTGCTGAAAAGTATTAAGGTTGCTGATGAAGCAATTATTGTTACAAACCCAGAGCTTCCGGCACTTGTTGATGCTCTTAAAGCTATTAAAATTTCTGAGAAATTAGGTGTTCCAGTAAAAGGTATTGTAGTTACAAAATTCACAGGAGCAAGATATGAGCTCAAGGATGAAACAATCAGAGGCATTTTGAAAGGCTACCCAATTCTTGTTAAAGTTCCTTTTGACACTAATGTTCCAAGAAGCATTTCAATGAGGAAGCCAGTTGTTTCCTTGAAACCGAATTCTCCAGCTGCTAGAGCTTACAGAAGGCTTGCGGCCAGTATTATTGGTGCTCCATTTAAAGAGAGCTTTTTCAGTCGTGCGAAGGAACGTTTATTCGGCGGGTAAGTGTTAAATAGTAGATTGTCTAGTAGTATTTTTATAATGAAAATTGGATTAATTGGGCTTGGCCGCATGGGTGATGCTCTTTCACAGAATATGATAGGGAACGGTCACAAAGTGGTTGCGTACGACAAAAGCTCTGAGATGGTAGACAAAATCAAGAAAATTGGTGCAATGCCTGCGTATTCTCTGGATGAGCTAGTTAACAATCTTGATGACAGAAAGGTTGTGTGGATTATGGTTCCAGCAGGCGAAGCTGTTGATGAGAATATTAATGCACTAGTTCCTTTACTTGGAAAAGGTGATATAATAATTGATGGTGGTAACTCATTTTATAAAGATTCTATTCGTCACGCTGAAGAGCTTAACAAGAAAAACATCCAGTTCCTTGATATTGGAACATCCGGGGGTATCCGTGGTGCAAGGAACAACGGGAATTTTATGATAGGTGGGAATAAGAGTGCTTTCGAGCACATAGAACCTATCATTAAGGACATTAGCCAGGATAATGGGTATGGCTACTTTGGCAAGGCCGGTTCTGGCCATTTTGTCAAAATGGTGCATAATGGAATAGAGTATGGCATGATGCAAGCTATTGGCGAGGGAATGGAAGTAATTGAAAAGTCAAAGTTTGATGTTGACAAGGAAAAGCTGTGCCGTGTCTGGGCAAACGGCTCAGTTATAAGATCCTGGCTCATTGAGCTTGTTGAAGAAGCATATAAGAGAGACAAAAAATTGTCCAAATATTCTGGTAGAGTTGGATTGAGTGGTGAAGGCGAGTGGACAGTACTAACTGCAAAGGAATTAGGTGTTTCTGTGCCTGTTATAGAAGGTTCTGTAAAAGCTAGACTCAAGTCAATGAAAAAACTTCCCGGGGCTAAGAAATACCAAGGAAAAGTTGTGCAAGCTCTTAGATTTGGATTTGGGGGACACGCACAGCCAAAGGAAAAAAATAATGACTAAAAAGAAATATGCACTTGGCGCTATTGGATTAGGTCACTGGTTTGTTCGATTGTATTATGCACTGAAAAAATATGATGATTTGCTTTATCTTGCAAAAGGTGTTGGTGTCAGCCAACTTGACAAAAATAAGAGGAAGATTCTTGCGGAATGCAACTTGAGTGAGGATGATTATTATGTAATACAGAGTGGCAATGAGCTTCCAAAGGAGTTTCTAGATGGGACTGACATTGTCCAGATAGCCTCCCCCAATGAGTTTCACAAGGATCAAACAATCCAATGTCTAAAGAATGGGAAGCTTGTAATTGTTGAAAAAACACTTGCAACAAACAAAAAGGAATTTAATAATATTCTGAACTACATCAGAAAAAATAATCAAGAGAACAAAGTCCTTGTGCACCTTCATTACCTAAACAAAATGCCTAGCAGGAAGCTGATGAATTTCATACCTAGTGTTGTTAAAAAGCACGGAAAGATCATATCTGCTGCTGGGACACTTTTCGAGGAGATAAATGCTGAGGATATTAGGCGCGGGTCGTGGCTATTCGATCCAAAGAATGGTGGGATTTTTATGGATCTTATACACCCTGTAGAAGTCATTATGAAAGGAACGAATGGAAAGTTTGGAAAATGCGTTTCAGCGAAACATTATATGACTAATCGTAAGATGTGGGAAAAGATTATTAAAAAGAAATGGAAAAAGAGCTTTTTTAAGAAAAAATGGAGCTTTCTTTTTAAATCCTTATTTCTCAAATGGTACCTCAAACAAGATAAGAAGGCATTCTTTAAAAATTCTGAGATGTACCCAACTGGTGCCTATGCCAAGTACGTTGTTTCAGGTCCTCTTTATGCAGAAGGGGCAACAGCAGCGATACGTGTTGCAAAAGGTCTGTCACATGGATCTGACTATAGGGGAGTTCGATTAGTTTTCGAGGACGGGGCTTACTTGGACCTTAAATTTGAGAGCTCATACATAGAGAAAATATCTCACAAAAGGGGTTCTTGGAGGCTTAAAAAGAAAAAGGATGAAGGTAAAATTGAAATTTTTGAGACAGAGGAATTTACAGGAAAACTTGCTTATGAATATCTTATTGAGGACGTTATTAAGCTTACGAAAGGAGGCAAACCATCCCTCTCTTTAACTGACATTGAGAATATATTTGGTGCTGTTTGGAAATTCCAAGACAAGGTTAAGAATGAAAAAATACTTGATACAAAACTAGATCTTGAAAAGTTTGTTGCAAAAGGCGTTGAACGACATGTTGATAAGCGCGCAAAAGAAAAGATGAACCCTCAATAGATTTTTGGTGATAAAAGTGACACTTATATACCACTCCATTTCTAATAACTCTACTATGAAAGCAAAGATAACCGCCAACGGAGTGCTTGTTGGGGGGAATGTTCTTGTCTCTAATGAAAAAGAGGCGAATTCCCTATACCAGAAGGGCTTCTACGGCGAAATGAAATCAGGCGGGAAGCTGACCCTAGCTCTGATTGAAGCAATTTATTTAGTTGAAAAAAACAAGCTGGTTGTCAAAAAAGGCAAAACAGCCAAAAAAGAGCTCACTGTTGAAGATCTTCTGAAGCTCGGAGAGAAAATTGACGAACAAATTTGTCCGCAATACGTAGCTTACACAGATCTGCGGGACAAAGGATACCTAGTCAAAACCGGCTTTAAGTTCGGCGCACACTTCCGTATCTACAACCGAGGAGAAATTCCAGGACAGGCGCACAGCGAGGCAATGGTCCACGCAGTTCCGGAATACTACAATCTTACAATGACTGAACTCTCAAGAATAATCAGACTTGGTCATTCTGTGAAAAAGCAGATGTGGCTCGCAGTTGTTGATAATGAGAATGATGTTACTTATTACAAGACTGGGAGGATTACTCCGTAATAATGGCTTTAGGCTTTAGGCGTTAGGTAAAAAGCTAACGCCCAACGCCAATTCAAACAACTTAATAACTCAAAATGCCTAACGCCTTTCACAAATAGGACAAACAAAAATGAAAAAAGGACAATCCACTAAGAAAATGTACTTTGGTCTGGAAAAGAACAAAGCAATAATCCTTGCAATGGCAATTGTGCTGTTTGTGAGTATGGCTGCTGGAATCGCAAGCTCACTTATCGAGTCTGATGGTGATGGTCTGCCAGAACAGACTGAAAAAGTTGCAGTTGTTATTAATTTTGGAGGCGGAAACAAAGTTGATGAAGTTCTAGATCTTCCTGACGGCAAGTCTGCACATGATATGTTCAACCAGCTTGGCACAGTAACAATTGATCTTATTGGCACTGAATTTGTTATAATCAATGTTGAAGCAGATGGTTTTAGTGCAGAAATGACTGAGTCAACTATTTGGGTATTTTATGTAAATGGAATTCTGAATTTCGGCACACCGGATAAATACAAACCAAAACACGGTGACACTATAGAACTAAGATTTGAAGAGAATCCGTATTAAGGTTTAGCTAGTATACTCCATTCGTCTTGCGTCCCTTAATTGAGCTGCTTTTCTATTAAATTTGGTTACTATTTCTGACCATATTCTAGTATGATCCCCGTGCAAATTTCCAGCTCCTCCTGTAATTTTTTGAATATCGTTCCACTCCACGTCCTTATGTGTTTTTAGTATGCTTTCTGCAATAAGCCATACTTCATCTCCATTTTTCTCTCCAGTTTGTTTGTAAACAATATCAATTTCACATCTATCATTGTTCTTCATACTTGATTGTCTTTTTTTAAATCGCATATTGTCTTTAATGTAATAATACTCAACATCTAAATTTTGAATTTTAAAAATTTCCTCCATACTATAAGTTTTTTGAGCAATTCCCCTTGTGCCAGTGATAACTGTTTTAACATCATCATTTATCTTTCCTAAAGGCATTTTTTCTCCTTTTGGCCGTTCTACCCCTTTTTCTGGTTTTGTTTTCTTTTTTTTCGAATTCTTTTTCTTCCCCATAAAATGCATAATAAGCACTATTCCAACAACAAGGCCACCTATTAAAAGATAAGTCATTAACACATTCATACTAATCCACTATGTCTTGCTTTATTTAAACTTTTTCAAAATTCGCTTTCTCTTTTTTCGGAAATCTGGCCCTCCAGGCTTGTCTTGCTCGCTCTTTTTGATCAATATACTCCTGCAATTTGTTTTGAGCCAGCGCAGTTACATATTCTTTATTGTATTTTCTCCATTTCTTCACAGTTCCGCTTCCCTTAATCTTGTAAATATTGTTAATAATCTTAGGCCATGCTTTTCTTTTTTTATGCATCCACTTAAGTGCATTCTCATAACCGTAAGAAACACTATCTTTCAACAATCTGCTATATCCAGTGAATTTTGAATAGAAATTATCCATAGAATCAATTACCATGTCCTGAAGCTCAATCGGAGTCATGTTCTTTGGCTGGAACACAACGTGCTGACCATCATAATACTTCCAGTTCCTGGTCAAAATTCTGTTCTGCTCTGACATTTGTGCATAAACTGGTGTTCCTGGTAGTGGAAGAAGTGTAACATATTGAACTGTATCGATTTCCTTGTCAATTGAAAAGTCTGCAGTCATCTGAAGCGATTTCTTATCATCCGCATCTGAACCGAAAATAAACATGCCATGAACCATTATGCCATTGTCGTGGAACACTTTGATTGAGTTTTCAATTGTTTCAACTGTCTGTTGTTTGTTCAGGGCTTTCAAAGTCTCTGGATTCACAGACTCATAACCAACATACACTCTTGCACATCCGCTGTCAGCCATTAAACCCATAAGCTCAGGGTCATTTGTCGCATCTGCGCGAACCTGCGCAAACCATCTTTTGTCAATTCCCTCATCAATCATTTTCCGCATCAGTGATTTTGTGCGCTCCTTGTTAGCTGCAAAATGATCGTCATAAAAGAAAATATTCCTGGATTTAACCCGCCTGATCTCTTCCATTACTTTATCTTCAGACCTGAACAAATACCTCTGGCCGAACATTTTTGTAACTGCGCAAAAACTGCAGTTGTATGGGCATCCTCTGGAAGTTGTTATTGGTGTTGTTTGTTTTATTTTGAAATCCTTAATAAGACCAAAATCCGGCATTGGCAAAGTGTCCATATTGCATGCAGCATCGCCTTGCACTATTCTTTCATTTCCGTTAATTACTCTTTCAACAACACTATCTGAAGGCCCTATAGCTACCGTATCTGCGTGCTGGAGCGCTTCTTGGGCATTAAAAGTTGCGTGAAAGCCACCCATTACCACTTTTCTGCCTGTCTGCTCCTTAAATGCATCTGCAATCTCATATCCCCTGGGTGCTGTTGAAGTAAGTGCAGTTAATGCTAGAACATCAGCATCTAGGATTTCTGGAGCTAATTCTCCAGTTTCTTCATTGTAAACCTGAGTAAAATTATCATTCAAAATCTGTGTGTTGTAGCCCTTTTCCTTTAAAATTGTTGCAAGATAAATTGGTCCAAGCAGAGGCAGGTTTCTTCCGCTGAAAACATGCTGGTCTGGTGATCTTGGTTCTACAAAAGTTACTTTTTGCATGTATTTGCGTTGTTTTAATTGTTTAAATAAGTTTTTGTAAAAATAAAAAAGGGTCCGCAAATGCGAACCCAAAGATTGTGTCTTGTGGGGTTACGCGACACTTGTCAACAGCGCAAGAATATAAATCCACGGAGGTAAATCCATTGGAGTATTAATGCAGGATGGGAAATCCGCATTTAAATCACACCACTGACAAAAAAGCTTGTTTTGGGGTATATAAAGGGACTATGAATAGCTTATACAGAATATAGTTCCATTTTTTTAGGGGGGCTAGGGGGCATTGGTGCTAAGGGGCTAAGTCAAGAAGTAACAACTCCTAGCTCCCTTGCTCCCTGCTCGCCTAGCCCCCGTGCTAGGAACCAATCATAACAACCTTTATAAATGAATATCAGTTAATCCAACATTATGGTCAGTGTTGTTTTCACCCCTCGGTGGTTTTACGGAATAGATGGAATTTTCGAAGCAGTAGCTGTAATAGTTGCTCTACTCATAGCGTTTTACAGCTATAAACTGTATTCTCACACCAAGGAAAAACGACATGTATTCTTTTCACTATCCTTTTTGGGAATTGCTGTCGGTTTTATTGCAAAGATAGTAACAAACTTATCATTGGTTTCAAGTGTTGTAGGAAGTGTTAAGCATGTAGGATTCTTCTTTTATGGCCACCACACTCTTGCTCTAGAGCATATTCTGTATGTTGCAGGGTTCCTGGGATACCGCTTGCTTCTGCTTTTCGGTCTGCTTGGCATTTACTTTGTTATTCACAAATTCAGAGCAAAGAAGCTGATCTTATTCAGCGCATATATGGTACTTGTTCTGACACTGATAACAACTTTCAGCACTTGGGCATATCCGATTTTCTACCTTACTGCAGCGCTCCTTCTCTTGTTCATTTCGCAGTTCTATTATGATTCCTGGCTTGGAAAGCGCGGTCAGAAAAAGAATAAGAATGCAAAAGCACTGCTAAATGCATTCGGAGTGCTAATGGCAGCTCAGCTTTCATTCACTTTAGTTATACTCAACTTGTACTTCTACGTGCTTGCAGAAGTTCTGCAGTTAGCAGGATTCCTGATGCTCTTGTACGTGTATTACAAGCTAGTGGTTAGGAAAAAATAAAGATGGTCGTAACAAAAAAACCAAGACAAAGCCGTATGGATAGCCTGGAAACACGTGAGTTTGGGACAAAAAAACCAAGGCGAAGCCGTATGGATATTATTCACGACATGCTTGCTGCTATCCAAAGAAAAGGCGGAATGATTAAGCCGACTCATTTGATGTATAAAGCCAATCTGTCTCATCAGTTAATGAAAGAGTATGTGAATGAGCTTATGGAAAAGGGTTTGATGACTGAAGGCATTGATGATAAAAAGAAAGTCTATGTTTTAACTGAGAAAGGGGATGCTTACCTTGCGCAGTACAGGAAAATGGTAGAGTTCCAAGACGCATTCGGACTTTAGTTCTAAAGGAAAAATTATTAAAAGTAGCTATTAGAGTGTATGCTGATGAAACCAGTGCATCAAGTAAAAACAAAACCAGGAATGACTACTGATGAGCTATGCAAAGAATTATCAAAAGCAGGAGTTATGGGTGCAGGCAGAGTTGGCAAAGCAGTTGATGTTCTTGAAAAAGCAATTTCTGATAAGGAATGCACTGTATTTTTCGGATTAGCTGGCTGTATGGTTCCAGGTGGAATGCAGCAGATTCTGATTGACATGATAAATGATGGCTGGTTGGATGCAATTGTAACAACTGGAGCAATGGTTGTGCATGATATTGTTGAAGCATTAGGCACAAAACACGAGATTTGCGATACTATGAATGATGCTGAATTGCACAAGAAAGGTGTGAACCGCTTATTTGACAGCTCACTTCCACAGAATGCGTATATGAAACTGGAAGACTGGCTCAGACCAGTTCTTGACAAGGTTCCTCGAGAAGAAATCAGCATCCGCGAATTCCTTGAAGTTCTTGGAAAAAACATTCCTTCAGAAAATTCATGGCTCAAAACAGCTGTTAGCAAGAACATTCCAGTATTTTCACCAGGATTTTTTGATTCCGGCCTCGGTGTAATGACATATTTCTATCATCAGGAAGGTCCGAAAAATCACTTGAACATCAGCGCACTCAAAGATATTGGCGAGCCAATTAAGTTGGTTCAGGATTCAAAAAAGAGCGCAGCATTCCTGATTGGTGGAGGAGTTCCTAAAAATCACATAATTCAGGCAGCTCAATTTATTGACAAAGGACATACTTACGGAGTTCAGATTACAACAGATAGGCCAGAGCCAGGCGGGTTGTCAGGTGCAAGTCTGCATGAAGGAATCTCTTGGGGCAAATTTGGCGAAGCTTCTGAAATGGTTGATGTTATTGCTGACGCAACTATAGCGTTACCTTTAATAACTTCGGCGTTGAAAGAACGATTATCTCAGTCAAAATGAATTCTTTTCTGTATTAGCATTACATCCCCTACACCTTTTATTGCTTTTATTTTCTCTAAAAGTTCTTTTGCCTTATCCTCATCTTCTTTAATTCTTGCTATAATATTTGCTTCTTCAAAACTAATTTCACAAGTAGTAAAATCTAGATGGTTTAGTGTTTTTCTAACCTCTTTAATGTTTTCAAAGGCGTAGATGAGAAAGAACATTACTTTTTTTGCCATAAATATACACTATGCAAAACTGTATAAATAGTTTCTCACTAGACAGAATAAAATGAAACTTCGCCACCACTTCATAATAACTTCAATCATCTGCCTAATGCTTTTCAGAACCGCAGGCCTGTTCAATGTTCTAACTGTTTTTGCATTCGGCGTTTTAGTGGATGCAGATCATTATCTCTGGTACATTCTGAAATTTAAAAAATTCAGTATTAGCAAAGCAATGAAGTTTTTTACCGAAATCAAGGATGCAAATCACGTTCTCCTGTTATTTCACTGTGTAGAATGGTTTATTCCGCTCTTTGTTCTTTCAATGTATTTTGAAATTGCCTGGTATGCAATGCTTGGATTTGCAGTTCACATTTCGATGGACTATCTAGACTCCAAGTTTTTCAATAAGGACGGAAGGAACTTGAGTCTGCTGGGTTGGTATGTAAAGCAAAACTAAACCCTTAAAAACCACTACTTTCTATTACAATTCATGGCTGAAGACTTTATTGTAACACCATGGGAAGTTACTGGAGATATTGATTATGCTAAATTGATTAAGGAATTCGGAATCCAACCTATGGCAGATCTTCCAGCAGAATTCCAGAAAAACGTGCTATTCCGAAGAAATATTGTGTTTGCGCACCGCGATTTCGGAAGAATTATGAGCGCAATTAAAAACAAGAAAAAGTTCGTGATGATGACTGGCTTAATGCCGTCTGGCAAGTTCCACCTCGGACACATGCTGTTGGCTCAGCAAATGCTTTTCTATCAAAAACTCGGTGCAAAAATGTACGTTGCAGTTGCTGATCTTGAAGCATACAATGCTCGCAATAAAAGTCTGGCAGAGCTCAGAGAAGTTGCTATTGACCAATACCTTTTGAATTATATTGCACTTGGCATAGATCCAAAAAAGTGCGACTTCTACTTCCAAAGCGAGCGTTCAACTGATGCCAAAAAAGCAAATGCATACTACAGACTTGCATCAAATTTCTCAAGGCATGCAACATTCAATGAATTCAGAGCAGTTTATGGTGATCTTTCACCAGGCAAAATGAATGCATCGCTCCTGCAAGCTTCTGACATGTTCCATGCTCAACTTCCTGAATTTGACGGCAAAATGCCTGTTCTTGTGCCTGTTGGAATTGATCAAGATCCGCACCTCAGAATAGCTCGTGACATGGGGAACCGATACAAGGGTCACGAATTCGTACAATTAAGTTCAACTTATCACTCATTCTTACCTGGATTGAAAGGCGGGGGCAAAATGTCTAGCAGTGATGAAATGTCTTACATTGCAATGACTGATACAGCAGATGTTGTCAAGACCAAAATAAACAAATATGCACTTACTGGCGGACGGGATACTGTAGAAGAGCAGAAAAAGAAAGGTGGAAATCCTGATGTCTGCACTGTTTACAAGTACTTTTACTACTTTTTTGAGCCAATCGATAAAGATTTAAAGGACCGATGTAAGAAATGTAAGACAGGGAAGCTGTTGTGCGGGGAGTGCAAAGGCGACCTAGTAAAATCTATTAACAAGTTCTTGAAGAAACATCAAGAAAAGAGGGAGAACGCAAAGACCAGAATCAAGGAGTTCTTGGTCAGCGACTGAAATGGCGGAAGGGAAAACTGAAAAAAAGAAAAACACTTCAAAGAAAAATAAAACCCCTAGCCCTGAGCTTAAAATAAAACCCGAAACAAAAGAAACAACTCCTGTTAATAAACTGGAAAACGAGAAAACTGCTATTTATGAACGATTAGAACCTCTGCGTGAGCAGGCTGTAATTCTTACTGGAATTCGAAAAGAGCGCGATGTTCTTAATGATAAAGTCAAGAAACTGAGTGAGGAAGTGCGCGCTATCAAAGTCAAAAGGGATGAGTTGAACAAGAAGGTTCAGGATGAGAAAAAGAAGCGGGACAGCATCAATACTGCAGCATCTTCACTTAGAAAAGATTTCAAAAAATCTTTTGGCGACCACCCAGGAAGGCGAGGATCTTCTGATCTCCAGGCATTGAGAAAGCAAGTAAAGAGCATGCGATGGGACATTGAAACAAAGGGTTTCAATTTTGCAGAAGAAAAAAAGAGAAGCAAAGCCCTTAGCGAACTGGAAAAAAAGCTGAAAACACTTGAAAAATTCGACAATGCACGTCTTGGTGTGCTAAAACAGGACAAGGACGCACGATCATTCCATTCTAATGTTATTGAATTATCAAAACAATCTGAAGAAGTTCATCAATCACTTGTTGTTTTGTATGAAAAGCTGAAAGAAGCAAGAGAGAAAGCTGATGCAAAGCACAACAAGGTTGTTGAAGAATTAGACAAGCTCAAGAAAATAGAATCTGAGCGCGAGGATGATCTAAATCGTTTGAATGAGCTCCGTGGCGAGATTAGGGATACACGAGACGAATGGGAAGAGCAGAAAGTTGAAGAGAGCAAGAAAAGCGCAAAGGAAAGAGGTGCTGAAGCATTTGCAGAGTTTGAAAAAGGCGGACGTGTTGACTTCAGGGATCTTCAGTTGAAATTCTTAGGTGAAGAAGGGAAGAAAGCGAAGAAGAAATAACTATTTATATCTCTTTTATCAATATTGAAACATGGTTAATCCAAAAGATATCAGAGATATACTTGCGAAGTTCCTTACAGATGATCCTGTTCCAGCTGAGGTTCTTCGTGAATTTAAGAATGATTCTAAAAGTTTCCGTAAAACTATATTTTTTATAGCACAAGAAATTTCAAAACATCATCTAGCAAAAGATATTGCACATATTCTGAACAATAAGGATAACTTTGGAAAAGAACCATCTGAAAATGTTGATGCTGTAGCAAGAATGATATACACAAAAATTGGAGATGTTTCATTACCAGATAAATTCTTATTTGCTGATGAACATGACTTTATCTTGAAAGGTTGTACTGTTTTTGTGAAAAAATTCCTTATGCTGAAGGAAGAAGGGAAGTTATAATTTTTCCCAACTCCAAATTCTTATAAACCCCCACTTCTAACACAATTACAATGACTGAACGAAAGTGTGACAGGATTATGCGAATCGCGCTCCAGCGCGGAATAATGTGGCCTAGTTCTGAGATTTATGGGGGATTAGCAGGATTTTTCGACTACGGACCAGTAGGAGCAAGATTAAAACGCAATATTGAAGAAGCATGGCGCAAGCTATTCATTATAAAAGAGGGAATGTTTGAAATCGAGACTCCAACTTTAATGCCTGGGGATGTTTTCACAGCATCCGGACACCTAGACCACTTCACAGATCCGATTATTGAGTGCGCAAAATGCGGGGAAACATACCGCGCAGATCATGTTGTAAAAAAAGAATTGAAAATTGAAACCGATGGTATGGGTTTGAAAGAGCTGAACAAGCTCATTAAAGACAATAAACTCCAATGCAAAAAGTGCAAACAGAAATTTGGAGATGCATGGACTTTTAATTTAATGTTCAAATCAGAAACAGGTTCTGGAAAAGTTAAGCGGGATGTGTACCTCAGACCAGAAACAGCACAGGGTGCATTCACTTCATTCCAGAGATTATTTCAGGTCGGAAGAAAGAAGCTTCCGCTCGGAGTCTGCCAGCTCGGAAAAGCTTACAGAAATGAAATCAGCCCACGGCAAGGAATGATTCGTTTGCGTGAGTTTTCTCAAGCAGAAGCTGAAATTTTCTTCAATCCTAAAGACACATCACATTCGAAATTCAAAGATGTGAAAAACGATACAATTCCATTCCTTTCTGCAGAATACCAGGAACAAGATCGTTATGAAGTTAAGGAACTAACAGTTGAAACTGCTGTAAAGAAAGGATTGCTGCCAACTGAAATTCACGCATATTATCTTGCACTTTCTGAAAAATTCTTTGAAAATATTGGAATCCCAAGATCACAAATCCGTTGCAGAGAGCAATTGAAAGATGAGCGAGCTCACTATTCATCTTGCACATGGGATATTGAAATCAAAAGCGAAGACTTTGGCTGGATTGAAGTAGCTGCAATTGCAAACCGAACTGATCATGATGTTGGTGGTCACTCTGCACTTTCAAAACAGGATATGAATGCAGTGCTTGATGGCGGTTCCAAATTCATTCCTCATGTTATTGAAGCATCATTCGGAATTGACAGGCCGGTTTGGTGTGTTACAGAGCATGCCCTGAGGGAGGAAGGAAAGCGAACTTTCTTTTCATTTGACAAGAAAATTGCGCCAGTGTATGCAGCTGTTTTTCCGCTTGTAAAAAAGGAAAAGCTTCCTGATATTGCCAAGAAAATCTTTGACAACCTAGTTGAAAATAATATTTTTGCTCAGCTTGATCTAAAGGGATCTATTGGAAGGCGGTACGCCCGCTCTGATGAAATCGGAATCCCTTACTGTATTACTGTGGATTTTGACACTCAGAAAGATAAGTCAGTTACAGTGCGTGAACGTGATTCCACAAAGCAGAAAAGGGTGAAAATAAAGGATTTGCTGGATGTAATCAATTAAAATGGCTTTAGGTGCATTTCTTGCAATTTTGGTATTAATTGTAGTCACAGTTCTAGGTGCATTAATGTCATTTTGGGCCAGACGATCTGGTATACACGGGCTTGAAATCTGGCTGCCTTTAGCAATTATATTGAGTTATGCAATTTCTCCGCTTGTTGGTCTGATAGTTGTAATACTCATTCTGGTTGGTTCATTCTTTCTATTTCCATACCCACTTCACTATCTTGTGATAATGATTGCCTGCGTTGCAGGGTTGTGCTTTTCAACACTAATGTTTCCAGTAACTGCAGTTTCATTTGTTAAAACTGCTCTGTATATGACCATAGTTTACAATGTTGTTTCGAATTTAATCATGTTCATAATTGGGCACAATGTTGTTCATTTATTCAAGTTCGCATTGATGTCTACTTTCTTCAGCTGGTTCATCTACCTGAAACTCGGCTGGTGGTTTGTAATGCTGTTCAAGTAAAAACATATTAACCACCTATGCTTACCCAACACAGGGATGGCAGTTCAAATCGATTCTTTCAAGCAGAAACTTAATTCTCTAGCCAAAGCTCTTGCAGATTTCAGGACTCAGGCAGGGGATGTTGCTCCAGGCGCCAATGAAATAATTGACTATCAGGCTGGAAAGTCTAAATACCTTCAAACCGCTATCAGCCGAGCTGTTGTAGACCTGAAAAAGGGAGTTTGGGACTTAGTTGAAGTGCGCTCTGCAGATCCTTCAAATGAGATAATTCTGCTCGACATCTTGAACAAAATCACAACACTTCGTCAATCTGATCCCCACAACATTCTATCCAAGAAAGTTTCAGATATGTCTGTTTTAGTATCAAATTTAGTTGTTCCTGCAGTAACTCAGCAAACAAGCAGTATTAGTTTCGATATTCCAAGCCTGCCAGAAGGAATAATGGATGATATAATGGCTGACATGAATGAGATCAGAAAGTGTTTTGATGCTGGTTGTTATCGGTCTTCCGTAATCCTATGCGGGCGAATTCTTGAAGCTGCATTGAATCGAAAATATTTTGAAGTAAGTGGGAATGATCTACTGGAAACCAGTCCTGGTCTTGGATTAGGGAAAATCATTGCAAAATTAGCTGAAAAAGGTGTGAAATTCGATCCAGGATTAACTCAGCAGATTCACATGGTTAATCAAGTTAGAATTTACTCAGTTCATCAGAAAAAAGATGCATTTTATCCAAGCAAAGGGCAGACACAAGCAATGATTTTGTATACAATGGATGTGCTGAAGAAATTGTTTAGAAAGTGAAATTCATTTGTCCAAAACCTTTTTGCCCGCAAAATCGGGCGACGCTTTGCGCTGCACAAATTTTTCCGATGCAGCGCGGCTCACACATTTCATGTGTTCACATTGGTTCTTGAGTTGCCCACAAACCTTTAAAACAAGTTAGTTCTTACGATAATCCAATGGATTTACACCCTCTTGAAAGAAAAGTGCTTGAAGGCCTGAAAAAGCTTAATGGTAGTGGAACTGCTGAAGAAGTTGCTGAAGCAGGGGGAGTTGAGAAAATTCAGGCAGAGAGGTTCGGGTATTCATTATCACAAAAAGGTGTTGTGGATTTGCAGAAAAAAGAATCGCAGGTTATTGAATTAACAGAATTGGGCAAAAAATACTTGAAAGACGGTCTACCTGAAAACAAACTTCTGAAAACTCTTGGCTCTGATTCAAAAACAGTTCCTGAAATTGCAAAATCCGCAGGACTTGAACCTAGAGAAGTTTCAGCAATACTTGGTATTCTTCGAAAAAATGCATTTGTTAGTGTTCTTGATGGTAAAGTTGCACTTACTGGACTTGGGAAAGAAGCAATTGGGAAAGAGCTTCCAGCAGAAAAAGCACTTGTTTCTGTTTCAAAATCTGAAAAAGTTGATGAAGAATTGCTTCAAATGCTGAAAAAACGAGGATTAGTAAATATCAGTGTGAAAGCTCATTACGAACTTACTCTCAAAAACGATGTAAAAATCGAAGCTGGCAAAACCGAACAACTGCTCACTCACTCAATGTTGAAAACTGGAGCATGGAAGAAAACAAAATTCAGAAAATATGATATTAATGCACCAGTTCCAAAAGTTTATGGGGGAAGATTCCACCCACTCACAATTGCCAGAAACAAAATCCGTAGGATTTTCTTGGAATTAGGTTTTGAAGAAGCTGAAGGTCCGCTAGTTGAAAGCACTTTCTGGAACTTTGATGCTCTCTTCCAGCCTCAGGATCACCCTGCCCGAGATCTTGCAGACACTTTCTACTTGAAAAATCCAAAACAGGCAAATCTTCCAGACAAAAAGATTGTTGCTAAAGTAAAGAAAGCACATGAAGAAGGAACTGTTGGCGCAACTGGTTGGCAATACGATTGGCAGGAAGATGTTTCAAAACAGCCAATTCTGCGAACTCACTGCACTTCAGTTTCAGCAAGATGGCTTGCAAAACGGAAACCTCCTGCAAAAATCTTCTCAATAGGCAGAACTTTCAGAAATGAGACTCTAGATTACAAGCACTTGCCAGAATTTACACAAATTGACGGTATTGTAATTGACGAGAATGTTACTTTCAAAGACCTGCTCGGTTATCTCAAAGAGTTCTTTTACAGAATGGGCTTTGAAAAAGTGCGGTTCAGGCCAGCATATTTCCCCTACACTGAAATGAGCACTGAAATTGAAGTGTGGCTGGAAGACAAAAAAGAGTGGATTGAGCTTGGCGGGTCTGGAATTTTCCGACCTGAAGTAACTGAGCCACTTGGAATAACTACTCCAGTGCTTGCATGGGGTTTGAGTTTGGAAAGACCAATAATGATGAGGCTTGGATTAAAAGATATTCGGAGCTTTTACTACTTTAATGATCTCAAGTGGTTGAGAGAGGTGGAATTGTAATGGCAAATGTAACATTCTCTCGCGCAGATTTTGAAAAACTTGTAGGCAAGAAGCTTACAGATAGTGATTACACTCAAATCGAGATGATGGGTACTCCTCTTGATGGTTTAACTGAAGAAGAAATTACATTCGAAGTGTTCCCAAACAGGCCGGACATGCTTTCAATTGAAGGATTTGCTCGAGCAGTTCAGGGATTCCTTGGTCTTAAAACCGGTCTTGTTAATTACAATGTCAATAAATCAAAATACGAAGTCATTATTGACAAAAACATAATTGCAAAAGAAGGCACTGATGAGTGGCGTGGATGCACTGCATTTGCAGTTGTAAAGAATTTCAACTTCAATGATGATTCTGTAGCTTCTTTCATGCAGTTGCAGGACAAATTGGGAATTACAATCGGCAGGAAGAGACGGAAATGCTCAATCGGCACTTACGATCTTCGTGATATCAATTGGCCTATCAAATATACTGATGTTGGTCTTGATCACAAGTTCATTCCACTTGGCTTCAATAATGAAATGACTGTAAAAGAGTGTTTGGAAAAGCATCCAAAATGTCAGGAGTACAAACATTTGACTGATTCTTGGAAATCTTATCCGATTTACATTGACAATAAGAAAAACACAATGTGTCTGATGCCATTTACAAATGCAGAGTTTGCGAAAATCCAAGAGGACACCACAGACATGTTCATAGAAGTAACTGGAACTGATTTCAAAGCTTGCGAAGAAATGCTGAATGTAATTGTTTCAGCTTGCGCTGACAGGGGAGCAACAATTCACGAAGTTACTGCTGTTTATCCAAAAGATGTCGGGCGCGGAAAAACCTTTACAACTCCAAACTTGAATCCATCTGAAATGCAATTGGATATGAAATATGCTAACCAACTACTTGATCTTGACCTGAAACCTGCTGAAATCAAAAAAGAATTAGAGAAAATGCGAATGAGCTTTGATGGCAAGAATGCACTGATACCTGCTTACAGAACCGACATCATGCACAATATTGACATTGTAGAAGATATTGCAATTGGCCACGGCTATGACAAGTTTGAACCGCGAATACCTGATATTGCAACAATTGGCAAGCCAAATCCTGCAGAAAATTTTGAAAATCACTTGCGAACTGCAATGGTTGGTCTTGGCTTTCAGGAAGTTGTTAATTTCGTTCTTTCGAATGAGGATAAGGAGTTTGTTGACACAAGGCGTGGTGTTGATCCTCATGTTGAAATTTGGAATCCAAAAACAGCTGATTACACAACTGCCAGAACTGCTTTAGCTCCAAGTCTTTTGAGCACACTTGCAATGAATGCAAGTTCTGAAATGCCGCACAAGATTTTCGAAGTAGGTTTGACTGTTCAAATTGATGCAAAAGAAGAAACTGGGACTCGTAATGAGAGAAGAATTGCATCTGCAGCATCACATTCAGGAGCAAACTACTCTGAAATGAAAGCTTATACTGAAGCATTCCTTGGCCAGCTTGGAAAAGATATTGAATTCAAGGAATCTAATGACAAGCTGTTCATAGAAGGTCGAGCTGTTAATATTCACTTTAATGGAAAACACATTGGGGTAATGGGAGAAGTGCATCCTGAAGTGCTTTCAAATTTCAAAATAGAGTATCCTGTAACATTATTTGAATTAAAAGTTGAAAAATTGCTTTAATCTTTCACTCCGAAAATTGTTTTCAAAGCATTTAGAACAGGCCAGCCCGCAGCTTTGGTTTTGAAATCCACTCCTAGCAGATCGGCAGCTAATTTTTTATACGCTTGCGCGCTTGCAGAATTTGGTTTTCTCACAAGTATCGGACTCTTCATATTGATTGTGTGTGGAATATCATGATCAAAAGGCACTTCTGCAATAATGTTTGTATCAAGTATTGACTCAATATTCTGCTTGTCCATAGAGTCTTTGCCACCTCTGGTTTTTGTAAGAACAACTCCAATTACATTCGCGCCTGAAGCATAAGCAATTCTGATTGTTTTCAGAGCATCTGTAACAGCAGGCATTTCCGGATTTGTGACAATTAAGACTTCCTCGCTTGCATCAAGAACAGATTTAGCACCAGTTTCCAATCCTGCTGGTGTGTCAAGCAAGACTATATCTGATGTTCCGAAAAGATCAAGTGCAACATCCCAGAGCTTCTGAGGTTTTGTTGTTCTCAAGTGTTTCAGGTTCATTCCAGCAGGGATCACTCTTACACCAGATTCATGCAATGCAATTGCATCTACAATTGAAGCTTTTCCCTCCAGAGCATCATTTAGAGTGTATGCAGGGTTGTGGATTCCAAGATGCAGGCCGATATTTGG